>JGI20214J51088_10002316_pt1 | contig 12722 bp, 9 predicted proteins | sample WetSurMetagenome_FD_51088 | JGI IMG/M metagenome (IMG submission 51088)
ATTCAGTATTTTTTTTAATAATTCTAACCGAAATATATTGAAAGATTTCGCAATAGTTTCAACACTCAAACACGAACTGCTTATAAGATAATGATTAAAAATCTTTCTGTATCGAATTGTTTATTCCTAAATTTGAGTAAATAATTCAATAAAATGATATATGGCAGAATTCAAATCAAATTTTTGGGATGAGCGATATTCAACCAAAGAATATGTCTACGGCACTGAACCAAATCGATTCTTCAAGGAACAGATTCAAAAAATTAATCCTGCCGGTAAATTACTTTTACCAGGAGAAGGTGAAGGACGAAACGCCGTTTATGCTGCAAAGCTTGGATGGGTTGTTGATGCTTTTGACCAAAGTTCGGTTGCAAGGATGAAAGCATTTAAACTGGCAGAATTAAATAAAGTTGAAATTAATTATTCGAATGTTGATTTAGGAAAATTCATCCCGCAAAAAAATTATTATGATTGTGCAGCCATAGTTTTCGTACACTTACCTTCAGAAATTCGATCCGGTTTTCATAGAAAAATAGTTGAGTCCTTAAAACCAGAAGGTAAAATAATTTTAGAGTTGTTTTCAAAATATCAATTGGGAAAAGATTCCGGTGGGCCTCAGGATATAAATATGCTCTCATCAATTGAAGAAATCAAAAACAGTTTCAAGGAATTAAAAACTTTAATACTCAAAGAAGAAAATATTTATTTGGCCGAAGGCGAAAAACACTTCGGTGAAGCAAGTGTAATTCGGTTTGTTGGGGAGAAAGTTTTGTAATTAGTATGAAAAAGGTTTTATTCATAACATATTATTGGCCGCCATCCGGGAAAGCATCGCTGCAATGGCCATTAAAAATAATTAAACATCTTCCCTCTTATGGTTGGACTCCTTCAGTTTTAACAGTTGATGAAGATACATTTACACAAAAAGATGAAACCTTTTTAAAAGAAATTCCTGCAGATGTAAAAATATATAAAGCGAAATCGTATGAACCATTTAATATTTATAAAAAAATAATTGGCAAAAAAAAAGACGAACAATTAATTGCCTCTGAAACAATCTCAAAAAAGAATAATAGTTTTGCTCATCGTTTATCTGTTTGGCTCCGAATGAATCTCTTCATTCCCGATGCGAGAGTTGGCTGGTATTTTCCGGCCGTGAAATCAGGGTCGCAACTTTTAATTACAGAAAAGTTTGATGCAATTGTGTCAATCGGTCCACCTCATACAACGCATTTAATAGCAAAAAAACTTTCATCACGATTTAACATTCCTCACATTCCTGTTTTAATTGATCCCTGGGTTGATATTTCATATTATAAAAATTTCAAACGAAGCGATCTCACTCTCTCAATTGATAATCGGCTAGAAAAATCAGTTTTAGAAAATGCTGCTAAAGTAGTTTTTGTAACTGAAACAATGAAAGTTGATTACGTAAAAAAGTATCCATTCGTAAAAGAAAAATCGAATGTACTTTGCTGGGGTTATAGTGAAGAAGATTTTGAGGGCCTATCCCCTGAAATGCTTTTTAAGGAAGGGGGAACAGAAGAGATAATTCTTCATGCAGGGAATATTTTTGATCATCAAAATCCGAAGTTTTTCTGGCAAACTCTGAAAAATGAAATAGATAAAGGTAGAAAGCTAAAGTTAGTTTTTATAGGAACTGTTTCACCTGAAATCAAACAATCAATAAAAAATTCCGGACTTGAGGCATTCACAGAATTCAAAGGATTCTTACCTTACAATGAAATGCTCCGGGAAATGATGAAAGCTTCATACCTTTTAGTATGCGCTACGGAACCGCGTCACGTACCGGGAAAATTGTTTGAATACCTTCGGACTGGAAAACCAATTATAGCTTTTGGTGATGGTAATACCGAAGTAAAAAAATTACTCAGCGAATCTAATTCGGGAATGATGTTTAGTTACAGTGAAAGTGGAGAGAAATTTTTTAGGAATCCAAAACAATTTTCAACTGATCAAAATTATATAAGGAATTTTGAAAGAAAACTTATTAGTTCAAGGTTAAGCAAAATATTATCTCAGGTTATTTAGTTTTGGATTAACTTACCAATAATATTCTTTATACTTTTTGTAGTACTCGACCGTTCTTTTAATCCCATCTTTTAAATCAAATCCCGGAGACCAGTTAAGATAATTTTTTATTTTGGTAATGTCAGTGATATAATCTCCAGTTTCCACATTCAAATAATCAGAAGGCCACTTAACGTATTTAATTTTGCCGCTTCCGATTGTTTTAACTATTGTTTCCACCATATCTTTAAATTTTGTACCAGCACCGCTACCCACATTGAAAATTTCACCAGAAGCCTTGTCTTCTATCGAAGCTAAAATAAATGCATCGGCCAGATCTTCGACAAAAATATAATCCCTCATCTGACTTCCATCTCCAAAAATCATTATTTCCATATCCTCCATTGCATTACGTATAAACCAATTTATGATAGCATATTTACTATGAAGCATCTGGCAGCGTGGACCATAAGGATTAGCAATTCTAAATATTACAACTGGAATATTGTATACTCTGTTGTAATATAAATATAAGTTCTCTGCAGCTGTTTTGTTAAGTGCATACGGGGTTAAGGGATTCAATGAGTGGTCTTCTGAAACAGGATTGCTTAATATTTTTCCAAATTGTAATCGTGATCCTGAATATAAGATTTTAGCTTTCGGATTATAATTTTTTAGAGCGTCTAAGACAGTTAAATGCCCAATGTAATTAATGTCTGCATCTAAAAATGGATTCTGCAGAGAATCATTATGACTAACTTGACCAGCTAAGTTAAAAATTATATCCTTATCTTGAACTAAAATTTTAATGGCTTCCTTATCACGTATATCAGCAATGTTTAATTTTGATTTGTCTTTTATATCCTTAATATTAAAAAAGTTACCGCCGAATGGTTTAATCATAGCATCAAGTAAAGTTACTTCAGCACCATAGTCAACAAGTTTCGAAGCAATTGTACTGCCTATCATTCCCAATCCACCTGTAATTAAAACTCGCTTGTTTCTAATTTTTTCCATTCTTTTACTTTCAGGCTTAAATAAATTTTTTAATCTAAAATTGAACGCTATTTTTGTTATACAATCAGTTTGATTTATTAATGCTCTTTTATTTCTTCAAACATTCATTTAAAAATTAGATTTTGAATTCGCTCCCTGAAAAATACAATTATTGCACAATATTTGATTATGCCTACTTTGCTAAAGGATTAGCTTTATATCATTCATTGAGTAAAGTTTGTGATTTTCATTTGTACATTTTTTCACCGGATGAAAAATGTATTTCTGCAATCCATCAGAAAAACTTCCCTAATGTTACTGTTATACTATTCAAAGAAGTTGAAACTAAAGAATTATTAGAAATAAAAGGTACGAGAACTACAGGCGAGTATTACTGGACCATAAAGGCCTCTTGCATAAAATATCTCTTTAGAAACCGTAAGTTAAATTTAGTCACCTACATTGATGCTGACTCTTTTTTCTATTCATCCCCTAAACCATTCTTCGAAGAATTAGGAAATAAATCAGTTCTCATTGTCCCACATAATTTTTCACCACAATACATTAAGGAAATTAAAAATGGGATTTTTAATGCAGGATTCATTTCGTTTAGAAATGATGAGTTAGGATTAATCTCACTCGATTGGTGGAATGAAAAATGTATTGAATGGTGTTTTACTAAAAAAGAAGATGGTAAATTTGGTGATCAGATGTATTTAAACGAACTTGCAAAATTTGAGGGTGTTCATACATTAAAGCACCGTGGTGCTTTGGCTAATTGGAATGTTCAGCAATACAGATTAAAAAAAATAAATGAGTCGATAATTGGGGAAACAGAATCTAAAAATGAATTTGAAGTTGTTTTTTATCATTTTCATTATTTAAAATTTTTAACTACTCACGAAGTGGAATTAGGAAGGAAGTATTTATCTAAAGAGGTTTTCAGCTTATTCTATAAGCCTTATATTGAATTATTATTAGAGCTAGCACCAATAGAATCACAGGGAGCATCAGCGAAAAACTTCTCGTGGAAAACACCAATTATATTTTTGAAAAGAAAGATCGAAGGGACTTATAATATATTTTCACTATCTGAATTCAAGAAATTTTCTCCCTAGCCATTATATCCTGTAAGCAAAAATATTTAGTTGTAAATCCATTCCGGGATTACTTTTATTTAAATGATTTATAAGTGGACTTGTCCTATTTTCAGGCTGCATTACAAAATATCTGAAGCCGGAATTTTCTAACACCTCAATTACTTCATAAAGTTTCTGTGGTTCATTTCTGTAGGAATGAAATTCGACAAAAATATTTTTTACGTTGATTAAACTCTGCCTGCAATCCTTTAAAACTTCAATCTCAGCTCCCTCGATATCCATTTTCAGCATATCAACCGATTCTTCCTTTTCTAAATATTCCTTTAACCTGACAGATTCAACTTTTGTTTTATTTTTCTCAAGATGAATGGAAGAAGCGTCCGCATCATCCAATCCTAAATCAATTCCCTGGTCATTTGTCCAAACAGCCTTTTCTACAACCTCAATATTTTCAAGTGAATTATTTTTGATATTTTTTAACAGGTAGTTTGTAATTTTAGGATTTGGTTCAAATGCTAATATTTTTGATTGCGGATATATATGCTTGAAGAACGCGCAACTGGTTCCAACATTAGCACCACAATCAAAGATCACCGGTGTTTTAGTATTCGTTTCAAATCGGTAGTATTCTTCTACAAAAATTTCTTTGAATTGCCAGATGAAGGACAGAGCATCAGGCACATCAAATTTAAACTTCAAAAAATTGATGTTTAATGGTTTATATCTTTCATTATTACCGTATCGAATAGATAATCTGAAAAATATTCTCTCATTAGAATTTATAACAAACTTGTGGATGCCTTTAAACCAAAGCTGAAAAGTTGGATTCATTAGAAAAATTTCTTTCCTATCAATTGGAACAAAGCTGGTAAAAATTTCAACCGATATACTTCCCCATTTATTCGACGCTTAGAATAATTCTTAAGGTCGTTAAAAAGTGGATAATTATATTTTGCTAATCCTTTTACAGCTAAATCAAATGCAAAAGAATGATGTCCTTCAAGCGAACTGAACAACCAACCCAAAAGATATTCTCTTCTGTCAAAGACTGGACTCTCAAATGAATTAATAAATGTAATTTCAGCCCAGCTCGGAGCTTTCTTTAACGATTCCTTTATCAATTTCTTAAATAAATTTCCTTTGAATTCAGAATCGAATGATTCTTTGGATAGGCGAGCTAAACCTNTTATCTGGATGTCAGAAAGCCAGAATCCGGATTCGTTCAATTCTTTAAGCACTGCATAAAGTTTATCTTCACCAACATACGCATCGATAATACCCGGTTCGAATTCCGCAAGAATCACTCTGGATCTAATCTTTTCATCAAGGGACTTGAATAGTCTAAGATCAATTCCTTGTGAATCGGATTTATACCAGTCAACATAATCAAGCTCTGCATTGTCAAGTGCTTTCTGAATATGGATTGCATTTAATTTTAATTTCTTTTCAACTTCAAACAATTGAGAATTTATAAATGGCTTAAGCCTGACGTTGTCTGGCTCAAGTACACTCGAACAATATGGTGATCTTGTTAAAAAGAAATCAGCTTTAGTTTGATTTTTATCAAAGGCAATACAATTATATACATATAATTTTTTGAAAGTATTCTGCTCTTTTTCAATAAACTGAAAATCTCTTTCATCGGCATCGAAAGCAAGACAGACAGAGTATTTAGCAATCTTTTTCCACTTATGATTGAGTTGACCTGATGCACCAATATCTAATAATACAGGTGGATTCTCACACAACTCTTCCATTGCAAAAATCTTGTCAATCAAATTTTTCATTTATAATGCTTGTTACTTTTCTCACCGATTAACAATATTCTACTTTCGTCTTTTTCAGAGGATATTTCAGTCAACAAGTTAAAATATTTTTCAAATTGTTCTCTAAACCACTCCATATTATACCACTCAGGAACCTTTCCCCTTCTTAAACCAAGTGGCATAAATTCTACAATCAAATACTTTTCGGTGTACTTTGAAAGCGCTTCAAAAATAATTTCTATTGGAACCTTGCGAGTTAAAATTAAATGATGCGTTAATGCTAACGCAAGAACAGCCTCAGATTTATATCGTTTAAATACTGAAGTACTCTCTGAGTAATATAAACTTTGATAAACCGGGCTTAGAAAATCTAACAATACAGGATAAAGTTTAGCATTACTTTTTTTTGCCTTCAAATACATGAGATCGACTGCTCTCTCATCAATGTCAGAACAGATTACTGTAATACCACTTTTACCTAACTCCTGAGATAATAATCCCTGATTGCCTGCAATTTCAAAAACACTTTTAACATTTAATCTTTTTACCTGATCAATTATTAATCCAAATCTACTGTCTTTTGCAAAAAGTGATTGTTCAACAAGATCCGAATGATATTCACCCCATTCAGTTATCACTGACGGAGGATTAATTCTTTTTATTTTTCTTTTTAGACTATTAAAGTTTGTATGGTTATTAGGAATCAAGCCTGTTTTAGATAATACAATTAAGATTTTTAGTAAAATTCTTTTGAGTTTTTCCTTCTTGATGATTAAAATTTCGTCCACATTAAATTTTTGTAAGTTTCTTAGTAATCGCAAATAGTAAAAAAATCTTTCTAAATATTTTGATGGGAGAATTCGTGCAAATGAATACCTGTAAATATTAAACTCGTAATCTTTTGTGTTAAGATATTTACCATCATTAATTAATAGCTGCTTTGCCAGGATTGAATTGCCTTTTGACCACATGTACAATGAATAAAAATAAAACTCTCTGAAGTTATCTTTTCCCGACCAGTATTTTTTTGTTGTCTTTTTACCAAAACTGCCTATATCTACAAACTTCGGTGTTGAATGATGAAATAATATATTATAGCCATGTGAATCACGGGTTTCAAAATTATATTTACTCAGAATTTGATTGACTCGAAGTACGAGAAGTGCTGCATCTTTTAGCATATTAAATGACCACTCTGTAGGGTAAATCACCACATCAATTTTTTCATGCTCCAAAACAAGATCATATCCTTCAAGCTTTAAATCCGAAATTGTTGTGAATGGGATCAGGTTCTTTTTGTTTAATTCATCAATAGCACCTGAATCAAATAAACATAATACACTACTCTTTTCGGAATTATTTATTGCTCTGAAAATTCTACCCTCATAGTTGAACAGGAATCCCATCGGATCAATATTTAATCCAATATTCTTTTCAATCTCATCCATTCTTAATACAGTTTCTCTCAATTTACTTTTCTTGCTTATTTTAATTTTTGATTTGAATTTTTTGATTTTTCAATTTCCAGGTTGAATTTCCAGTTCATTGGGTTTCGCCATTTTTTAATCGCACCTGAAATAGAATTTAATTCCACTCTACTAAAATATCCAGAGAGAATTATAATAAATGGAAATATGATTATTAAAGTCAATTTCAAAAATATTCTTAACAATAATGAAATATCATTCAGGTAATCTGAAACCAAGAAGATTAGAATTCCAAGTACAAAAAGCTTTAATAATTTCAAATGCTCATACTCAATTTTATAATATTTGTTCGAAGCAACATTGGAGAGTATATCCAAAACTGCGAATGCTATAACAGTATTTAACGCTGCACCCATCATTCCATATTCAGGAATTAAAATAAAATTCAAACCGATATTCAATGCTGCACAAAATAATGTTATATAAGCGACAAAGTAATTATTCCCCGTCAAAAACATCCCCAGCGAAGAGATCATGCTTATTCCATAAATGACATATGCTAGAACTATCAGAGAAACAACATCAGATGCTGGGAAATAAGATTCCTGCTGAGCAAATAATTCAACTAATTCTTTTCCATATAATGATAATGCAAACCCAGACCAAACGAACATAAATGCAGTGTATGTTTTAAGCTTCTTATAATATTCTTTATCACCTTCCTGTTTATAAATTTTATAAGCCAGTGGCATTAATGTCAATCCGAATGGCATGATCACAAACATATTAACAACACCAGCAACTCTATAACCAAGTTCGTACAATCCTAGTTCAGTCTCACCGGATAAAAACTTAAGAATGAACCTGTCACTGCCATTCAGAAGATTTATTGCCATTGCACTGAAAATCAACGGAATACCGAACTTCAGTGATTGCCCGATGATTGAATATTCAAATTTAATTTTCATTTGTCGAATTATTTTAGGAATCACCAACAAAGTCTGAAGTGCCTCACCAGCTAATTGTGAATACAGCGCTCCGTCGATTCCTAATCCTCTATCCACAATTAAATAAATACTTAATGCAACCATCAGAATCACTTTCGCGATAGCTGACAATGTATAAAGAATTGAATTATTATCCGCTCTGATTTTACTCAGGAAAAGGTTATTAATTGTTGTGAAAGCAATTATGTAAAAAGCGATATTTAAACAATCTTTGTAGAGAGTAACTTCACCAAACCAACTTGAAATCTGAACAAGAAAAAATTCTGAAATTATAATAAATGCTGCGATTGTAAAAAGTATCAGCATCGTTAAGGTGAAAAGAATGGATTTTCTATCTGAGCTGAACTCTGCTGAGTTGTTGTATCGAATAATAGATACACCTTGACCAAGAACTAGCGACTGGGAAAACAGTACTATTATTACAAGGACAAGTCCCAATCTTCCATATTCCTCGACAGAAAAGTAATGGGTATATAATGGAAGTAGTATTACTCCCGATGCTTTCATCGCAACATTGCTGATGCTGTAAATTGCGGAATGCTTTATGAGATGTTTTAGATTATCAAGCATTCTACATTATTGGATGAACTATTTTTTTCATTTTTCTATTTGAGGAATTAAAAATCAAAATCGTTTTCATAATGTAAAATCGAGTCTGAATTTATCAGAATGATCATTCGCGAGAATTTAGCCAAAAGTTTATTTGTCCAATTTTACCATTTAATAAACAATTTTTAACAGGTAAATATAATTTATTTAACTAAAACGAGGGGTCTTTAAAAAACAGAAAACCCTGCACTCATTTGTTTTTAGCTGAATGCAGGGCAGATTAGAAAATCGAGAACATCATTTTAAAAGGATCATTTTTTTTGTAGAAATAAATTTATCTGTAGATAAAGTATAAAAATAAATTCCGCTTGGTAAATTGCTTCCATTAAAATTAGATGTATAGAATCCTGCTTCTTTCATTCCTTCTTCAAGCAAGGCCACCTTTTCACCTAGTGAATTATAAACACTCAAAATTACAAAGACGTTTTGTGGAATCGAATATTGAATCTTTGTCATTGGGTTGAAAGGATTTGGATAGTTTTGCTCTAGTAAAAATTCTGATGGAATGTTATCAACATTAACTTCTAATTTACCAATCTCTTTATTCGTTCCGTCAAAATCAATTTGAATTAACGCATACAAATAATTTCCAGTTTTTAGATTTTCATCTTTGAAAGAATATTCCCGATATTCAGCGGTTGTACCTGCACCTGGTACGAAACCTATTTCAGTTTCATCTCTAAAAATTTTAAATCCACTATTATTTGTTTCAGTTACAGTTAGCCAATTTAAAACTACGTCATTTTTTTGGAGTTCGTAACTAAAAGATTTCAATTCAACCGGGATAGTTGCGCAAGAAGTATTTTCAACCGAATTAGGTGTAATAGTTGTTAAAGTAAGATTTGATACAGATGTTGTACTCATTGTTGAAAGATTCAAACTGATAGACTGCAAATTGGAAATTGTGAATACATTTGGATTGAAAGTACCAAATGCACAAGAAGAGTGACCATTTGCATCTGTCTTGAGTAAATATACATCTTCACCTCCTAATGTGTTTGAAGATCTTAACCCAGTTAATGCATATCCATAATCAGGAGTTTCAACAACATCAATCGCATAGTCATTTGTGTAACCTCCATAAGTTTTAAACCAGTCAACAGAACCATTTAAATCCACTTTCATTAGGAATGCGTCATAACCGCCAAAACCAAAGCTGTTAGTGTATCCCCCAATAATGTAATTACCATCTGAACTCATAACAACCGAATATCCTGTTTCACTTCCGATTCCGCCATATGACTTTGCCCATTCAACATCTCCAATTGAATTTGTTTTTATGAGATAAATATCTTGTGACCCACCTAGTCCATAGGATTTCGTCTCTCCCGTAATGAGAAATCCTCCATCCGGTGTTTCAATGATATCTCGAGCCCAATCCTCAATATATCCTGAAAAGTATTTTGCGAAAAGAATATTTCCCAAAGTATCCAGTTTAATTAACGTGGGTCTTATACTATAAGAGCCTGAAATGTCAATAGCTCCTGATAATATAATGTTACCGTCTGAAGCAATAATATTGGAAGTATTAAAATCCTCATATAATGATCCAAAAGTTTTTGCCCACTGGACATTTCCATTACTATTAAACTTTATCACATTTACATCTTTTGATCCAGCCCCGAAAGATGCAGTATACCCGGATACTAAAGCCCCTCCATCTGCTGTTATACTAATCCCTCGTAACTCATCTGCTTCATATCCTCCGAAATTTTTAGCCCAAATCAAATTACCCTGTGAATCAACTCTTAGAATAGATTGATCTAAAAATCCAAAACCACCTTCTATGTAACCTGCCAGATAATAACCACCATCTGAAGTTTGTTCTACATCGTGTAATCTTTCAATAGAGCCACTTGAATGATAAACTCTTGACCATTCGATAGTAGCTGTTGAATCTAATTTAATTAAGTACATATCCGGGTTGGAGAAGCTTTCGGAAGAGCCAGCAATTACAAATCCATTGTCATTAGTAACTTTCAAGCTAACACCTCTCTCAGAATTAACTCCACCAATTGTTTTTTCAAAGAAATTTTGTACACCGGGCAAACCACCATTATCCGTAAATAAAATAACTCCATCAGTTCCGATGATCCAACCAATATTATCATTATAGAAATAGATGTACAAGTATTCATAAGTGTAACCAGTGTGATCATGAGTCCAGTTATTACCTCCATTTATAGTTCGCAATCGTTTTTCATCTTTACCTACAACCCATCCAATTTCGGGTGTGTGGAAATAGACTGATCGCAGGTTAACACCTGTTCCGGAATATTGTAAGTTCCAGGACTCTCCTCCATTACTAGTGTGAGCAATTGTTCCATACTCCCCAACTACCCAACCGTTATTCTCATCAAAAAAATGGATTTGCCAGATGCTGTAATTGCCTATAATTTGTTTTAAGATCCACGTAACACCAGCATCGGTAGTCTTCCAAATTTGACCAGTATTCTCCGTAGTTGCAAGTCCGGTAGTCTCATTAACAAAATAGATAAATGCAAAATTTGAAGGTCCAATCACAGAAGTTGTCCAGGTATTGCCTCTGTCCGTTGTCTTTAGCAAAATACCAGCATCACCACAAAGATATCCAACAGAATCATTTACAAAACATCCCTCTTGTAAACGGTTGTATGTGCCTCCGTAAATTGATTGCCAGGTATTTCCGCCATCATATGATTTTTTAATTGTTCCACCAGATCCTGCAACAATACCTTCATTAGGGTTGAAGAAATAAACAAAGCTAATAGAGTATGATGTACTACTCGGTTTTTGTACCCAACTGGCCCCGCTGTTTGTTGTTTTGAGTATAACTCCATTAGCTCCAGTTGCCCACGCAATTTGTCCATCAATAGAAAAAAATGAATATAAGTTTGTATTAACACCACTAAATTGTGGGTACCATTGAGCACTTGCAGATGAGGAAAAAATAAGGATGATTAAAAGGTTTATAAAAAGAATTTTCATTTTTTACCCCTTTCAGTTAAAAATGTTAAATCTAACTAAAACTCTTAGGGGAACTTATGAAAATTATTTGCCAAAGTAAACAGTTTGAAATGTCAGTTAATTTGACATTTTGTGACTTTTTTCTGCGAATAAGTAGTTTACTAACGAAATTCCAAATAATGATTTCATCATCATTTTAAATTGAAGAGCAAACTCTCTATGATAAAAAAGTACAAATGTAACAACTGTATAGGAGATTAAAGTTGCCACTGCAGAACCGATAATTCCATAAATCGGGATTAGAATAAAGTTCAATACTACATTTAAAACCATTCCTATGAATGTTCGGACAAAAGAAAGCTTTGTAAGATTTTCGTTAATTAAATATTGACTGCTTGCAACATTAAGAAATACAGATACTCCCGCCCATATATAAATAGTTAAAACAGGAGATGCCTGAGAATATACATTCCCGAATAATAGTTGAATAATTTTAGCAGAAAATATTGTGACTGGAATTGCTATTCCAATCGCAAGCCAGGTTAAAAGATCATACAGTTTCTGCATACGATTATTGTAAATTTCTAAACTTATATTTTTTGAATTTACTATCGCAGGAAAAATTGAAATACATAGTGTAACAGGAATAAAATACCATGCTTCACAAATTCTTACTGCCGCAGAGTAATATCCAACTGCTTCATCACTCATCATATTTCTTATCATAACCTGGTCAATTCTCATGTATATCATAACTACTACACTGGAAAGAGCTAATGGCCAGGAATCTTTTAAAAGTGAGGTTGCTAAATCTTTGGAATATTTCCAGTTGAAGATAGA
>JGI20214J51088_10002317_pt1 | contig 12714 bp, 10 predicted proteins | sample WetSurMetagenome_FD_51088 | JGI IMG/M metagenome (IMG submission 51088)
ATCGTTCCAGAGCTGTGCCATGGTCGATAGCGAGAGAATAACCATCAGGCTACCCTCAGAGAAGCTGCATGCCCTGCAGAACCTCGTGGATACTGGGAAGTACCCCACCATCTCCGATGCAATCAGGGCGGCGATCGACAGCTTCATCGAGACACATTTCACACCAGAGTACATCGAGAGGGTGACTGTGGAGCTCCCCAAGGGGAAGCTCATCGAACTCGAGGCATTGGTCAAGGATGGGGACTCTGTCTCCATCGACGACGCCATCAGGAACGCTGTGAGGGAGTACGTCCGCATGAGGCTGGAGCAGGCAGTCAACGACATGAAGTGATGCATGCCTGGCCCGACCGGGAGCGAATGGGATGGGGTTCAATCACGGGGGCACGTACGTAGACGACGTAATCCGCACACTGAAGATACTTGTGGTGGGGTGCGGCGGAGCGGGCTGTAACAGCGTGCACCGATTGAACCAGATAGGGATCGATGATGTCCAGACCATAGCTGTGAACACCGATGCGATAAGTCTAAAGAACACCAACAGCCCACAGCGCCTCCTCATCGGGGCCGAATGCACCCGAGGTCTCGGGGCAGGTGGTCGACCCGACCTGGGGGAATCCTGTGCGATAAATGCGGCGAGCCTGTTCGATTCGCTCTTCCATGACGTGGACCTTACGTTCGTGATCGCTGGCATGGGGGGCGGTACTGGTACTGGGGCCGCACCTGTCGTGGCTGAGACCGCCCACAAGAGCGGGTCGGTGGTGATATCAATAGCCACCATGCCCTTCCGTGCCGAGGGAGGTCGGAAGCACAGCACCGCCATGAAGGGTCTCAGACGCCTCCAGGAGAACTCGGACACATTGCTGATCCTCGATAACAATCGTCTGCTGAACATCGTGGGCAATATTCCGTTCAACCAAGCGCTCGGGGTGATGGACCGGCTCATCGCCGAGCTCATCCGCGGACTGGTGGACGCTCTCACCAAGCCATCCCTTATCAATCTGGACTTCGCCGACCTCCGCAGCGTCATATTGAACGGGGGCGTCAGTACCATCATCTATGGCGAGAACGCCGACCCGGAGGGGGTGGTCCGGGACGCCATCAGCAACCCACTTCTCGAGGTCGATATCTCCGGGGGCACAGGGGCATTGATCCACCTTTCCGGTGGGACCAACCTCTCACTGCGCCGCGCTCATCGTGTGTTCGAAGGGGTCACGCAGCACCTCGATCCCGACGCGAACATAAAGTTCGGGGTACGTGTCAGCGAGGAGTGCGAGGANACCATCAGGCTTTTGGCCGTGATCACGGGGATAGGCGAACTGACAGAACAGCCCATCGATGACCTGGAGCCGACCCGCAGCATCGGCGAGATGCTCGTAAAATACGGGCGTTAGGCGTCGTCCTCTTCCCTTTTATCATCTGGCTGTCCCAACTCCAAGCGTTTGATCCTCTTGACCGCGTCGCCAAGCACGCCCATAATGGTATAGAACTCGTACTTGGTAGGCACGGACCGTCCCATCATACGGCGGAACATCACATTGGTCTTCTCCCTTCGGAACGAGGGGTAGCGTACTGCCTCCAGAAGGTCGGAGAAATATCGGAACATCAATTCCTTCTCACGTTCCGTGGCGGGATTGGGCTTGGACGGGGCCCCCTGCAGCGCGAACAGGTCGTACAGGACCACCGTCACGGCATGGGAAAGGTTGAGGATCGGATACTCGTCATGCGCTGGGATGTTCACAAGGAGGTCGCACCTGAGCAACTGTTCCTGGGTCAGTCCCATGTCCTCACGGCCGAAGACCAAGGCGACCCTCTCCTCATGATCTTTCGTCCTCTCTGCGAGTTCCCGTGGGGTCAGGGGGATGCGTGCATAGTGACCTTCACCCAATGTTATTATTCCCGAGGTGCCCACCACCAGGAAGCAATCATCGATGGCCTTCTCGAAATCATCGACCACCAGTGCATCGCTGAGGATGTAGTTGGCATGCTTGGCCCTCTTGAACGCCTCTTCCGTGATAGGGCACGGGCTCACCATGGTCAGCTCTTTGAACCCGAAATTCGCCATAGAGCGCGCCACCGCTCCGACGTTCCCATCGTTCTGGGGCTCGACCAGCACCACCTTGAAGGAGACCATCTATTCCACCACAAAAAGTGTTTCATAGATATGCTTTCCCATTTTCTTCGAATCCAAAACCTTAAAAAATATTTTTTAAATCGACGATCGTTGTCCCAGGCGGGGAAGTTAATGGGGCCCAAGGGCAAATTATTGATGCTGGCAGCTGTGATCGTGGTGGCAATTGTCGTCCTAGCAGCATACGTCGTCCTGTTCAATGACAACAAGGATGACAACGAAGCCGATGTTCAGAAGAAATTCATCGGGGAACCTGAGGACCTGGCATTGGTACAGGCCGACCTAGGTGGTACTGAATGGATCCTTCACAATGACACTGAACTTTCCTGGGACAATCTGAACATCAATAGTGCATGTCGTGGTGAGTTTATCATCAATCCAGATGAGGACCCGAATACCGCAAGGTTCGCCTGGACCATCTATGTCTTTAATACATCGGANCAGGCCAACTCCTATTATGATAGAGGTGAGGACTTTGCTTATTGGCACTATGAATCCATGGGGGACTGGACCATTTTGACCGGCATCGGCGATGAGGCTATGTACAACGATCTGGAGCAGCCTGTACTACCCTTCAGTGCATGGCCTTACGCAAAGCTGATCATGTTCCGTTCCTCTAATGTTGTGGTCGTGCTCGGATTCGTCCAAAGTTTGGCCGATANAGGATTCACGATGAACGATACCTTCGTCGATTCATTGGTCCAACTGCANGCTGAAAAGATGAACGCATCTCTGGTTTGACCAAAGAGGGCATTTCGCCCTCATAACCGTTATTACCATTAGATTCGATGCCATATTCCTGATGGTGCATCACGTCGCGGTGAAGTTAGCCTACGATGGAAGGGAATTCAACGGCTCACAGAGACAGCCCAAGGTCAGAACGGTGGAAGGGGAGGTGTTGCGCGCCCTGAAAAAGATCGGTGCGATCGAAGGGGCGAAAGAGGCGCGCTTCCGAACTGCCAGCCGTACCGATGCAGGGGTAAGCGCGCTCGGCAATGTGATATGTTTCGATACAGATTTTGAACCGGGTAGGTTGATACATGCGTTGAACGCCGTGTCCGAAGGCGTGTTCTATCATGGGTTGGCCCTAGTTGATAATGACTTCTCACCCCGCAGGGCAAGGATGCGATGGTACCGGTACTATCACTCGACAAACGGAATCGACCTGGGGGAATTCGTGGCATGTGCCCATCTTTTCGAAGGGCGCCACGACTTCCTCCGTTTCTGCAAACCGGAGGGAAGGGCTACGGTGAAGACGGTGGACAGGATCGATGTCCGATCGGTTGGGGACATCATCGTGATCGATCTTCACGCGCGCGAATTCCTGCGCAACATGGTGCGGAGGATGGTGGCGGCAATGGTCGAGGTGGGGCGTGGGCGAGCGTCGGTCGACGAGGTCCGGGAAGTGCTCGAGGGTAAGATGGGCTCATTCGGGGTGGCCAAGTCGGAGGACCTGGTGCTCATGGACGTTCGCTATATGATAGAGATACCCACGATCGTAACGGTCCCCTTCCGCCATGAGGTCAGGAGGCGCAGACAGGAGGCTCTCATCGAGCTATTTTTCTTCGACATTCTTTCAGGTCCGAGCCGCGATCTCACCAAATCCGACTGGACGAATGAGCCAGATAGTATGAGCGGCGGTTCATAATATTTATAAGTAACTTTAGCATGCTCACTCATGCTATTAATACTGACATGACTTGTCCAGTTATTGAAGGAACATTCTTAGAGAAGGAGATCCACGGGGGACCAGGACGCGGGACGGTGGAGACCCGCGTCCTACAACATCTTTTATCATCATCTGGAGTTGTTCCAACCATGCGCATCGCCTTGACAGGGACGCCTGGGGCCGGAAAATCGAGCGTCGGGGCCATCCTGAGGGCTCATGGTCTTACGGTCATCGAGGTAAGCGACATCGCGTCAGAGGCCGGTCTGCTTCATGAGAGGGACGAAAGCAGGGGCAGCTTCGAGGTCGACCTTGATGAGCTCGAGTATGCAACGGACCGCAGACTGGCAGATGTTGACGCGATACTGGTGGGGCACCTGTCCCATCTTGTCAGGCATGACCTCTGCATTGTACTCAGATGTAGTCCCTCGGTCCTCAGGTCCCGCCTGGAGGGAAGGGGATGGTCGGCCTCCAAGGTCAACGAGAACGTTGAGGCCGAAGCGCTGGACTCAATACTCGTCGAGGCGATGGAGGAGGAGGGGCCTGTGCTTGAGGTGGACACATCAAAGAAGGGTCCGGTGGAGGTGGCGGACGCGGTCATGGAAATATTGGCTGGGAAAACGGAAAAGTACCAGCCCGGCCATATCGATTGGAGCGGGGAGGTGCTGCAGTGGTATTAGATGGGCAAAGGGGTAGGGCAGATAAGATCCTGATGCCTGCGGCCAATGCCATGAAGGGCCTGGACCCGAACGCCATCTCGGTGATGGCGTTGATACTGGCCTTTGTCGTTGGTGTCCTGACCTATTACAGTTTCGATGATTGGTTCCTGCTCTTGCCCATTATCTCCATCATGGTGCTTGTCAGTGGATTCCTAGATGCCCTGGACGGTAAAGTGGCTCGGCTGGTCGGGAAGGCTGGCAAACGAGGCGACTTCATAGATCACGTGTTCGACCGCTATGCGGACATATTCATGATCGGCGGGGTGGTGGTCAGCGCCTGGTGCAACATCTACCTGGGTATATTGGCTCTGCTAGGGGTGCTCATGACATCGTACATGGGTACGCAGGCCCAGGCCCTTGGCATCGGCCGAATGTACGCTGGATTCCTGGGCCGGGCGGACCGTATCGTGCTCATGTTCCTGGTACCGTTGCTCCAATGGGGATACACGATGATAACGGGGGACAAGTTCATCGACCTGGGCTGGATCGAGTTCTCCTTGTTCGAGGTCATGATGCTCTGGTTCGCCATCGTGGGCAACCTCACGGTCGTACAAAGGGGGATAGCCACTTGGAAGGAGCTTAAGTGAGCCCTTTCTTCTGACCATTCTTAACTCTTTTCTTGGACGCCCTCTCAGCCGTCTTGGGCCCATCCTGACCGTTCGCCATCGACTCATCCTCCTCCTCATTGTCCTCGGCCGCCTTGCGCNGGCGTCGCGACCTGGCACGATAATAGCTCAAGGGATGACGGATCTTTCCACTCAGGCAGATCGAGTCCTGATCGACNCAGATCCCATTGGTACGCATCGTGGAACACTCGGGAGGGGTGTATCTCCGCCCCATCCCATCGCCAGTGATGTGTCTCACCTGGTATGTGGTCATCGAGTTATCGAAGTCCGGGGAGGTGTGGAATGTCTTGATGATCTCCTCGTTGGGCATCCCCAAGGTGCTGAGGAAGGTGACGATGGCGAAGCGACCAGCATGGGGCATGTTCTCCCCCTTCCCCGCCATGGCTATGAGCCTTTTCATGCAAGGAGGGAAACTGGTTATGCTGATCTCCCCGAAATCGTTGGATCGCATGCGCTGTCGCATCTCCTCCGCCTTGACTTCGATCTCGGCCAGCTCCTCTACCACCGCATTGAATATGGCATCGCTCACCGGTAAAGGTAGCTCGCCCTCGATCTTATCTTGAAGGGCCTGCTCCAGCACCCTGGAGAACTTGTTCTTGGTAAGGGGGATGAAGCCCCCCCTCACCTCCTGGTTGACCAGCTTCCATTCCTTACCCCGCAGGCCTGAGGTATAACGTAAGAAATCGCAGAAGTGCATGCTCAGGGCATCATCATCATATATTGCCGATACTCCCAGGTCCACCGCCACCGCCTTGAGGACCTCGATGTCCTCGGTCTCCAGCCTCTGGCTCATGGCCTTTGCCTCCGATAGTGCATACCGTCTGATCAGGAACTCATCGGCCAGACAGGATACCAGCATTCGGGCGACCGGATAACTGAGGACCTCGAGCAGGACCTCCTCCTCCCCTGAACCGATGGCCTTGTTAGAGATCTTCGCCTCGTTGATGGCATCCAATACCCTGTCCCTTCCTCGTCTCCGTGCCTGGGAATAAGCCGGGTGAGTGAGCAGCTCCTCCAGGTTGACGCCATGGCTACGCACGTAATCGGACGCCTCGTGGAGGAAGGGGTACCGGGCCAAGCGCAACGGTTCCATCTGGTTCAGCAACCGCCTTTCCAATATTTATGGTGCGCTCCGACGGACCTCAATCTAGGGCAATGTAGTCCAACAACGATCTGGCCAGCTTCTCGTCGTCCAAGGAGCGGATGAATTCGTCCTCGTCTCGGAACGGTAGGGAACGGAAGATTCGCATGGCCCGCTTACGGCCAACCCCGGGCAAGGCCTCCAGAGCGGTGATGTGACAATGGTTCACTGAAAGAGGGTACTGCACAGCGGTGATGCTGCGCTGCCCCCAGTCCACCACCTTGACGTCGATGAAACGGCCCAGGTCCATGACATAAGGGATCCCGACCAGAAGTGGGTAGGTGCCGATCTGCCTCCCGAAGGTCACCTTTCCTTCCAGCAACTCCGTGAACACGCGGGTCAGGGTAATACCGCTTGGGACCAGGCGCCTTAACATCTCCGCATCTATCTCGTCCCTCACCATCGCCTTGAAACGTAAGAAATCCCCATGACGGATGCTGTCATGGAACTCCCTCCTGATGCAGCTGACCTGTCGGATGTTGATGCGTCTCAGTAGAAGTCCTTCCTGCTTAACTTGGCGGAGGAACCCCAAATTGGATGGTAGGGTGAGTTCGCTCTCGCCATCCAGACCGACCACGAAGTTCAACCCCGGGAGTAGGTTGGGTAACCCCGTTGGGCCCCTGTCCCGGCCGATCTCGTTGACAAGCCGGATCGCCTGCAACGTCTCCTCGGCGGATGCGTTGAGGTTGTTGGCCTCCTTTACCGATGGGTCCGCCGATTCCAGTCCGAAGGCCAGCACGTTTCCGCTGGTGCAATGCCTGACCATGCTCTTCAGGATGGACCGCGACTCCTCCGGATAAGCGGCGATGATGGCGGGGTTGGCATTGTCCAGGTGTAGCACTTCCGGACCTAGCCGGGATATGCCGGACAACAACTTCTCGACGGCTTCCGGGTTCGGCCGGGGGCGGTCAGTCCCATCCAGGNGGGCCTTGTAGGAGATGATGCAGGTCTGAGAGCCCAATCGGAAGTTACGCACTCCCAGCTCAATTAAACGCCTTACCTCCGAAACGATCCCATCTGGCTCTCGGAAACGAGGTTCACCCTTGAGAGGTTCTGTGCAGAAGGAACAACCACCGCTACGCCACCTTACGCATCCGACATACGTTTCTATCTCGGCGATCAGAGGTTGGGGGTGATCGGGGTGATGCAACACGCATTCAGCCCCCAGCAGGAGCCATCGGTCCCATTCATCCCCGGTGCGCCACCTCTCACCAGAGTAGAGGCCATTTATCTGGTCGAAGAGCGTGGAGGCAGCGTCTACCTTGGCGAGGACATCGAAAGATGGGGCCGCCCTTGCCTCAAGGGCCGCCGGACCGCCCAGGACCTTGATGCCCGGAAGCCTCATCGCCAGATCAACCACCTCCCTCATTGAGGCGGGCATGGCCCGGATGTACTTACCTGGCACAGCGGAACCGGCCATCAACAGACAGAGGTCGGACCTCGGTATTTTGGATCCCTTTCTGATGGCATCGATGGTGAGGTACTCCACCTCGCTTCCAGCGTCCTTAGCGGCTCCGTAGGCCGCCCTTACGCCAGGGTGGATATAGGGTGGGACCCCAAGCGAACCGGGCTCATCGATGTAACCATCGATAACGAGTGTTCTCACCTTATCACCTCCATGAGATCGACGAAAGGCCGNATGCCATTATGAGATCGATATGGTAGGCTTTTATAAATGAAAATTGAAAGGACATGATGAAAAGGGTGGAAGTGGTTAGATTAGACCGACTTCCTTGGTCTCGACGTTGGCAATACCATCGATGGACCGATAGAAGTCCTCCAATTGCTCGATGAGGCCGGCGGCGTCAGGCATGATGGTGGTGACCTCCAGCAGCTTCAGACCGAATGCCAATGGTTGGATATCCGAGCGAATGATCTTGATGCCAGCAGGGACCATGGTGGGTAATTCCTTCGCAAGACCGGCGAAGTCAAACTCCGTATCCTCTGACATAAGCTGGTGCACCGCGGCCACGGATCCCATGTGAAACCCTCACGGTCCACTGAAGCCGCACTTGGTGCAGGTATACTTCACGCTCTGGTCGCGGCAGTTGAAGCAGCGGCCTATCTCGGTCTGCCCACAGCTGGGGCATGGGAAGAAGGTGATGCCCTTGCCTGTCAACCTGATCCCACATGAGGTGCAAATCTTCTCGTTCTGCATGTTCATCACTTCCTGCGAGGTTAGCGAGATTAGGCTTCTTATATAAAAAGATAGGCCGGTGGGGCCGTGCTCANGAATGTATCTATCAGTATGGGACAGATTNTCAAATTGGAACAATGAAAAGCATGAATGAGGCCTTGGTCGAGATCGAGCAGGCCCGTGGAGTGAACATCTCATAAACCTTAAATAAAGGTAATAGTTACTCTCGCCTCCACAGCGCCGGCACACAACTACCAATGGGCCCGTAGCTCAGCTAGGTAGGATGTTTGGTGACAGGCATCCCTAGAAAGAGCATCTGGCTTTTAACCAGGTGGCCCGGGGTTCGAATCTTCCATGGCACCCCCATGGACGCGAAATTCCCCGCGGGCCCGCCTTGGTAGTAGGTGAANAAGGAATATGGGAGTTGAACAAGAGAACATAATCCACCACCGAAGTGTATATATAATGATACTTAATAAACGAAATCTAGGTCCCGGGTCTGAGTCGAGGTGATTTTTATAGTTGAAGCGCCACAGTTCAATGTACTAGAGCACAATCTCGTGCCTGAGCACCGTTTGTTGTCAAAGGAGGAGGCCCTGAAGGTCCTGGCTAAGCTCAGGGTCACAAAGGACCAACTGCCCAAGATCAGGAGGAGCGACGCCTGCGTCCGCCTACTTGAGGACATAAGAGGCCAGCCCATCGATGAGGGCAGTGTCATCGAGATCAAGAGGAACAGCGAGACCGCCGAGGTGGCGGTCGCATATCGTCTGGTTATCAGAGGGTGAATCCATTGCGTGATCTCGTCGAACTTTATTTCAAAGATAGAAGCATAGTCAACCATCATATTTCCAGCTTCAACGACTTCCTGCCGACCTTGGACAATCCCAACAGCCGCATGCAGAAGATCGTGGACAACCTCCGCGTGAGCGCCGAGGACATGGACCGTGGCATCATCCGTCTCGACCCGGACAAGACCGACGGACGAATCATAGAGATACGTGTCGGTCGCAGACGCGATGACCGGGGCAACATCGACCAGGGGGCCAAGCCCACCATAAAGGTCAAGCTTCCAGAGAACCGCGAGGCAGATGGTTCGACCCACTCTCTCACTCCGATGGAAGCCCGTCTTCGGAACGTGAACTACCTATCACCAATATTCCTGGACTTCACAATAATGGAGGACGGCATCGAGAAGGAGCCCGAGAAGGATGTCCACATCGGCGACCTGTCCATCATGGTCAAGAGCAAGAAGTGCACCCTCTACAAGGAGAACCTGGAGGAAGAGCGCGAGCTCAACGAGGAGGAATACTGGCGCTTGCTCCAGCAGAAGGGAGAGGACCCCATGGACCCCGGTGGGTACTTCATCATCGGAGGGACGGAGCGTGTGCTCATCACCTTGGAGGACCTGGCACCGAACCGGGTCATGGTCGAGACCAACGAGCGCTACGGCACTGAGCTGGAGGTCGCCAAGGTATTCTCCCAGAAGGAAGGGCACCGCGCCCTCACCTTGGTCGAGAAGAAGCGCGACGGCATGCTCATGGTGACCGTACCGGCCGCCTCCGGCCAGATCCCATTGGTCGCCCTGATGAAGGCCCTCGGCATGGAGTCGGACCAAGAGATCTACGAGGCCATCGTCTCCGAGGAGAGGATGGGGAACATCGTCTATGCCAACATCGAGGAGATACAGGACAAGAAGATCTATCCTCCGAACGGCATCTTCACTACCGAAGACGCCATAGTCTACCTTGAAAGGAAGTTCGCCACCGGGCAGGCCAAGGAGTACCGCGTCAAGAAGGTCGAGTCCATCATCGACCGCTCGTTGCTACCGCACCTGGGCGACACCCCGGAGGACCGCCTCAAGAAGGCCATCTTCCTTGGCCGTATCGCCAGGTCCGTGCTGGAACTGTCGCTGAACACCCGCAAGGAGGACGACAAGGACCATTATGCCAACAAGCGTCTGAAGCTCGCTGGCGACCTGATGGAGGACCTCTTCCGTGTCGCCTTCACCAACCTCATGAAGGACCTGAAGTACCAGCTGGAACGATCGTATGCCAGGAAGAAGGACCTGCGCATCGCCAGCGCCATCAGGCCGGACCTGTTGACCCACCGTCTCCTGCACGCTCTCGCCACCGGCAACTGGGTCGGGGGAAGGGCGGGTGTCAGCCAGCTTCTGGACAGGACATCTAACATGTCCACGATATCGCATCTAAGGCGCGTCACCTCCTCACTGACGAGGAGCCAGCCCCACTTCGAGGCACGTGACCTGCATCCCACTCAGTGGGGTCGTCTCTGCCCGAACGAGACCCCGGAGGGTCAGAACTGCGGTCTGGTCAAGAACGCCGCCCTCATCATCGATGTTTCCGAGGGCTTCCGGGAGGAGGACGTCACCTACCTCCTGAAGGACCTGGGCGTCAAGGAGGTCAAGGGACAGCAAAAGTCCGGTACTCGTGTCTACGTGAACGGGGACCTGAAGGGCGTGCACGGCTCCGCCCTGGAGCTGGTCGCGGAGATGCGCCAGAGGCGCCGCTCCGGTCTACTTTCACACGAGATCAACATCCGCTACGACGAGGAGATGGACGAGGTCATCATCAACTGCGACGAGGGAAGGTTGCGACGCCCATTGATCGTCCTGCACGATGGCAAGACCGTCCTCACCCGCAAGAACGTGGAGGACATCCGCGAGGGCAAGGTCCGCTGGACGGACCTCATCCGCGAGGGCGCCATCGAATGGGTGGATGCCGAGGAGGAGGAGGACGCCTTCATCGCCGTCGAACCTTACCAGGTTCCAGAGCGCTGTGACAAGTGCGGCATCGCCCTCTCTCCGTTGGACGTCGATTGGATGAACGTGGGCACCAACGATAAGCATGCCAATCTCAAATGCAGGCATTGCGGAGGCAACCTCCAGGGAAAGCTGACCTATACCAAGATGCAGACCCACATGGAGGTCGATCCCATGTGCATTCTCGGCGTGTGCGCCGGCCTGGTCCCGTACCCGGAGCATAATTCCTCGCCACGTGTCACCATGGGCGCAGGCATGGCCAAGCAGTCGCTCGGCCTTAGCGCCAGCAACTATCGCATGAGACCTGACACCCGTGGGCACATATTGCACTACCCCCAACAGCCCATGGTTCAGACCAAGATCATGGAGTTCGTGGCCTTCAACGAGCGCCCGGCGGGGCAGAACTTCGTCGTCGCCGTCCTATCCTACCATGGTTACAACATGGAGGACGCGCTCATCCTGAACCGTTCCAGTGTGGAGCGTGGCCTGGGTCGTTCCAGCTTCATGAGGACCTACCGTGCTGAGGAGCGTCGCTACCCTGGCGGCCAAGAGGACCACTTCGAGATACCCTCCCCCGACGTTAGGGGCGCCAGGCAGGACCTGGCCTACAACACCCTCAGCGAGGACGGTCTGATCTCCCCCGAGACCGCGGTCCAGGGCGGGGACGTCCTCATCGGCAAGACATCACCCCCGCGTTTCCTGGAGGAGGAGACGGACTTCCTCACTCCACAGAAGAGAAGGGAGACGTCGGTCACCTGCCGGTCAGGCGAGACCGGCTGGGTCGATTCCGTGATGCTCACAGAGTCCGAGAACGGCAGCCGCCTGGTCAAGGTGCGCGTCCGTGATGAGAGGATCCCCGAGCTGGGCGATAAGTTCGCGTCCAGNCACGGGCAGAAGGGAGTGGTGGGCCTGATCGCCCCCTGCGAGGACATGCCCTTCACCGCCGACGGGATCACCCCGGACCTAGTGATCAACCCCCACGCCATCCCATCCCGTATGACCGTGGCCCACGTCCTCGAGATGATCGGGGGCAAGGTCGGGTCCATGGAGGCACGTGAGGTCGATGGCACGCCTTTCTCCGGCGAGAACGAGGAAGCCCTGCGCGAAGCCCTCATCAAGGCAGGCTTCATGCATAACGGCCGTGAGGTCATGTACGACGGTCTCACCGGTCGCAAGATCAACGCTGACATCTTCGTGGGCGTGATCTATTACCAGAAGCTGCACCATATGGTTTCCGGGAAGATGCACGTCCGTTCCCGCGGTCCGGTGCAAATACTCACCAGGCAGCCCACCGAGGGCCGTTCTCGACAGGGCGGTCTGCGTTTCGGTGAGATGGAGCGCGACTGCCTCATTGGCCATGGTGCGGCCATGGTCATCAAGGACAGATTGCTGGACGAGTCCGACGGGACATTCCAATACGTATGCGGCAACGATAGCTGCGGACATATGGCGATCCTGGACCGGCGGGGCTCGTTGCGCTGCCCGGTCTGCGGGAACAACACCAACGTGCACCTGGTC
>JGI20214J51088_10002319_pt1 | contig 12693 bp, 7 predicted proteins | sample WetSurMetagenome_FD_51088 | JGI IMG/M metagenome (IMG submission 51088)
TCCAAACCCCTACAAAACAATCAGGTTTTCGCCTATAACTACATACATTTAAAATAGTTAACTTTCAGAAATTGTGATTGGTTCTGAAATGTTATTAATAAGACTAAAAGTAAATATTAATTAAGGTTCTATTAAAAGTGTAAAATAGACACTTATAAACACTTTCAGAATAATTAGTCGTTATAAAAGTTTAAGAATGTCAGGTACAATAACAGATAAGATTACTCCTGAGTTCAGAAAAACAGTACCTTGGCAACTGGTGGCTATCTTCCTGATATTCTCTGGCGCAATTCTCTNTGTTGGTTCACTTTATTACAAATCACAGAAAAGCAGGATTTTCAAAGAACAGGAAAATAACCTTTCTGCAATTGCCTCAATGAAGATAAGTCAGATAGTAAGCTGGCGCAGAGAACGTCTGGGAGATGCTGCAGTTATCGGACTTGACAAACCTTTAATTAAGTGTTTTGCTAGTTTCTTAAACAGTAATAGCAGGGAAGCAAGGACAGACATCTTTGATTGGATGAAATCGGTAAGGAACGAGTATGATTATAAGAATGTTCTGATTGCTGATACATCATTTAACGTCAGATTATCTGTTATAGCATCAGATACTGTATTGGCTGATTCTTTCAGAAAAGAGTTGAGGACCAACTTAAAAAGCCATGTTCCATTTTTGACAGATCTTCACGTTTCAAAAGAGATCCCATATATTCATCTTGATATTTTTATTCCGCTTTTTGATTCTGTTAACGAAAATCAGGTGCCAATAGGGGTAGTTGTTCTCCGCGTTGATCCGAATAAGATTCTATTTCCGCTTATTCAGTCATGGCCAACTCAAAGTAAGAGTTCGGAAACACTTCTTTTAGAGCATGAAGGAGATAGTGTATTATATATTAATGAACTGCGTCACACTAAGAATTCAGCTCTGAAATTAAAACTACCTCTCTCAAATAAAGATCTTTTGGCAACAAAGGCTGTTAATGGTTTCGAGGGTTTGACTGAAGGTATTGATTACAGAAATGTCCCTGTTATCGGATCAATTTTAAAGATTCCTGAAACACCATGGTATATGGTTGCAAAAGTTGATAAAGCAGAGATTTTGCTACCTCTTGAGCGATACGTGTTTCTGATTACCATTGTTGTTGTTCTGCTAATCCTGATAAATGCCTCAATTTTCGGAATCTGGATCTGGCAGCAAAAGATAAAATTTTACAGGAGCCAGCTCAAAAATGAAGATTCACTACGCGAAAGCGAGATGAAATTCAGACAGACTTTTGACTTGTCGCCTATTGGTATCGTTATGGTCGGGCTCAATAAAAAGTTCCTGCGATGCAATAATGCTTTTTCACATTCGCTGGGATATAAGATGGAAGAATTGGTCGGTAAAACTATTTCTGATGTAACTCATCCCGAAGATATCACTTTAGGAATGGATGATATGATGGCTATTGCCAAAGGAGAACTTGAAACATCTCATATTCAGAAAAGGTATTTAAGGAAAGATGGAGAGATTATTTGGGGCGATGTATTGATTTCACTTATAAGAAATAGTTCAGGTGAACCTCAATACTTTCTGGCTATTATCCAGGACATTACAGAGAGCAAGAGAATACTTGAGGCTCTTCGTGAAAGCGAGGAAAGATTCCGGAGCCTTTATGAAAATGTCACAATTGGCATATACCGTACTACCCTCGATGGCCGGATATTGATGGCAAACACCGCAATGGTAAGTATGCTTGGATTTGAATCTTTTGAGCAGCTGGCACAACGTAACCTTCAAGATGAGGGATATGAGCCTGATTATCCCAGGTCAAAATTTCTGGAAACTATTGAAAGGGATGGCAGGATAATAGGATTGGAGTCAGCCTGGAACAGGAGGAACGGAAAAGCTCTGATTGTAAGAGAAAGCGCTAATGCAGTACGGGATGTTAAGGGAAAAATTCTTTATTATGATGGTACTGTTGAGGACATCACTGAGCACAAAAAAATCGAGGAAGCTTTACGTGAGAATGAAAAAAGATTAAGAGAAGCTCAGGATATGGCTCATCTGGGTTTCTGGATCTGGGATATTAAAACGGGCAATGTAGAATGGTCCGACGAGGTATATAAAATATTCTGTCTCGATCCTGCAACATTCAAACCACAAATAGATTCTATTCTTAAACTATCGCCATGGCCGAAGGAGAATCAGCGCGACAGAGAACTGATAAACAGGGCAATTGAATCTCATAACCCTGGCACTTACGAACAAAGGTTTTTACGCCCTGATAAGAGCATCGGATATTATTACTCAACCTTCAGAGGCAGTTATGATGATGAAGGTAATCTGATATCGATTGTCGGAACAATTCTTGATATAACTGAACGTAAGCTTGCTGAAGATGCATTACGCGAAAGTGAAGACAAATTCAAATACGTTTTTGACCATTCTTTAATTCCGAAGTCAATTACTCTTCCTTCCGGTGAGATAAATGTTAACAAGGCTTTCTGTGATATGCTTGGTTACCAACCCGATGAACTGAAAAAAATAAATTGGGCTGACATTTCTCATCCCGATGATGTTAAAGAGAGTACTGATTCACTGAATTTAATTCTTTCAGGTAAAAAAGATTCAGTGCGCTTCACGAAGAGATATATCCATAAAAATGGATCCATAATATGGGCAGACATTGGCACGTCGCTGCGCCGTGATGCCAATAATAACCCTCAGTATTTTATGACTTCGGTAAACGATATTACTGAGCGTAAACATGCAGAAGAGATGATCAATAAACTTAACGAAGAACTCGAACTTAAGGTCATCCAGAGAACAGAAATGCTTGAAGCTGCTAATAAAGAACTGGAAGCTTTCAGCTATTCTGTTTCACACGACCTCAGGGCACCTTTACGTTCAGTCCATGGGTTTACAAAAATCCTTCTTGAAGATTATGAAGCAAACCTCGATGAAGAAGGTAAAAGGATCTGCGGGATAATTTCCTCGAGCGCTACACAGATGGGTGAGCTGATTGACGACCTTCTGAGTTTTTCAAGAATTGGAAGAAGCAGTCTGAATCCTTCTGAGATAGACATGAAAAAGATGGCAAGGGTAGTCTTTGAAGGGATAACATCACCTGCTGAAAGAAAAAGAATCAAACTGAATATCGGTAAACTTCAAAAAGCCTTTGGCGATGTTACATTATTCGGCCTTGTCTGGACTAACCTGATATCCAATGCTATAAAATACTCATCTAAAAATGATGTTTCTGAAATTAATATAGGTTCGGAATCAGACGGGAAAATGATAACATATTTTATCAAAGATAATGGTGTAGGTTTTGATATGCAATATGCCCATAAGTTATTCGGTGTATTTCAGCGTTTACACAGTGAGGCTGATTTTGAAGGAAACGGAGTAGGACTGGCTATTGTTCAGAGAATCGTTCTGAAGCATGGGGGCAAGGTATGGGCAGAAAGCGAAGTTGGAAAAGGAGCGACGTTCTATTTCTCATTACCGGTTCGGGATATTAATAAAGAGACGCTCGACACACGACACACAACTCGCGGTTAATACTTACCGTGCGTCGTAAGTCTTGCGTCGTTAGTCATTAACTAGATCATTAATAGCTGGGAAAAGGAAATCATTTAATTAATAGAAACATATCATGGAAGATTTTAGTGCAATTGAAATTTTGATCGTTGAGGACAATCCTTGCGATGCTGAACTCACATTAAGGGCGTTAAAGAAAAACAACCTGGCAAATAATATTCTTGTTGCAAAAGATGGGGCAGAAGCTCTTGATTTTTTCTTCTGCAAGGGAAAATTTGAGAAGAGAAGTATGACAAATCCTCCTAAAGTTGTTCTTCTGGATCTTAAACTTCCCAAGGTAAGCGGTCTTGAAGTTCTTAAAATGGTTAAAGGAGATAAGAGAACTTCACATATCCCTATTGTTGTAGTAACCTCTTCGAAACAGGAACCGGATATGAAGGAAGCTTATGCACTGGGTGTTAACAGCTACGTTGTTAAACCGGTTGATTTCGACCAGTTTATTAATGCAATGAGCAGCCTGGGGTTGTACTGGCTGCTGGTAAATGAGCCTTTGAAATAAGTTGATACAGATTGAAATAAGTGGAAATAAGTGGAAATATATTGAAATGTAATAAATTGTATGGTAACAAATTATGAATGAATCCTATTAACTGTAAATTATCGCTGTTATGCCTGGTAGAGTAAAGATACTGTTTGTGGAAGATGTTTCTGCCGATGCGGAACTGATCTGGCGCGAAATAGAAAAAAATAAGATATTTTTTGTAAAAGAGCTGGTTGATAATGAAAAGGATTATCTGGATTATCTGAAAGCCTTTGAGCCTGATCTGATTATTTCTGATTATACTCTTCCTAAGTTCGATGGTATGTCGGCACTGCTTCTTAGAAATGAACACACTCCGCTAGTGCCTTTTATACTGGTAACGGGTTCAGTTAATGAAGAGGTTGCTGTGGAATGCATGAAAGCAGGAGCCGATGATTATGTTTTGAAAGATAATCTTTCTCGTCTGGGATCTGCAATACTCAATTCAATAAAAAAATCGAAACTGACAAAAGAGAAGTTGGTTGCGAAAGAAGAACTGCAAAAGAGTGAGATGAGGCTTCAAAAAGCTCAAAGAATTGCACATGTAGGTAACTGGGAACTTGATCTTTCAAATAAAACCATGTGGGGTTCGGAAGAAGCCTGGAGAATATATGGCTTAAATACAGAGGATCACATATTCCCGTATGAAATTGCAAAAAAAATACCTCTCCCTGAATACAGGGCAATTCTTGATGAATCATTGGATCGTTTATTAAAATATAATGAACCCTATGATATAGAATTTAAGATAAAACGTGAAAACGACGGAGCTATAAGATCAGTCTATTCAAAAGCGGAACTGTTAATTGAACCTGATGGTGAACAGGTGAAAATAGTCGGAGTTATACAGGATATAACTGATCGCAAAAAATCTGAAGAGGAGGCAAAACATGAGAGGAGAACCCTACGCACACTTATCGATAACCTTCCTGATCAGATTTATGTCAAGGATAAAGAATGCAGAAAAGTAATTGCCAATAAAGCTGATGTCGAGAGCATTGGTTTGAAAAAAGAATCAGAGGTTCTTGGAAAGACAGATATTGATCTATATCCTGGAAGTACAGGAGTACGTGGGTATAATGATGATAAAAATATAATCAAAACCGGCAAACCCATTTATGATCTTGAAGAGGAATTCATTAATGAAAGTGGTGTAAAACGCTGGCTTCTTACTACAAAGATCCCTCTAAAGGATAAAGACGGAAATATAAATGGACTGGTTGGAATAGGCCATGATATAACAGAATGGAAGCAGATAATTGAAGAATTGGTCAGGGCAAAAGAAAAAGCAGAGGAGAGCGACAATCTTAAAACTGCATTTCTGCATAATATCTCTCATGAGATAAGAACTCCAATGAATGCAATTGTTGGATTTTCAGCGCTTCTTGGAGAGCCAGATATTGATGAAAAAATACGATCTTCATACATTGAAGTAATAATGCAGAGCAGTAATCACCTGCTTTCAATAATCAATGATATAGTCGACATTTCAAATATCGAAGCTAACCTTATTAAAACAGTTAAGAATGAAGTAAACATCAATTCTTTCCTGAGAACTATATATAATCAGTTCATTCATAAGGCCGATGAAAAGAGGATTAAACTGATTATCGAAACAGAATTGCATGATTCTGATGCGGTTATTCTTACCGACACTACAAAATTAAACCAAATTCTTTCAAATATTGTCAGTAATGCATTGAAATTCACCGATAAAGGACAAGTTAAGATCTGGTACAGTGTCAGGGATAAATTCCTTGAATTCGGTGTTTCGGATACAGGTATCGGGATTTCAGAAGAGCACCACGACAGAATTTTTAACAGGTTTTACCAGGTGCAGAATACCGTAACAAGGCTTTATGAAGGAACAGGTCTGGGTCTGGCTATATCAAAGGCTTATGTCGAGCATTTAGGAGGGAAGATATGGCTTTCCTCTGGCCCCGGAACAGGGACCTCTTTCTTTTTTACCATTCCATATGAAAAGCGTGAAACAAAAGGCATTCTTGTTCATGGGGAGAATGCTAATGACAGTTTTGTCTTTCCGACTAAAAAAGTAATATTGGTTGCTGAGGATATCGAGAGTAATTTTAAATTGATCAGATACTTCCTCAACGGCTCCAATGCAGAAATTCTTCATGCTTATAACGGAAAAGAAGCTGTTGAAAGATGTCTTTCCGGAGAGAATATTGATCTTGTTCTTATGGACATTAAGATGCCTGTGATGGATGGCTATACTGCCGTAAAACTTATAAGAGAAAAAAACAATTCTGTTCCTATAATTGCCCAGACAGCTTATGCAGATGACAGAGACAGAGCTATTGAATGTGGCTGCTCAGGATTTATCTCGAAACCCTTCGATAAAAAAAGCCTTTTCAAAGTGCTGTTTGAGTTTATTTAGCATTTATACTTTCTTAACCACAGAGAACACCGATTAACACAGAATTACTCAATTATCATGTTTAATTGTCCGTGTATATCCGTGAAATCCGTGGTTAAGGGATTTTTGTTAATCAACACCTCCAGCTACACTATTTCCAGATAGATTCTAAATTCTGAATTTCAATATATTATAGCCTGTTAAGGATATCAAGAACCATATCTTCATTGTTTCCATAAGTTTTTGTCCCTGGAGTATTGTTAATCAGGTCTTTTTTATCAGGAAACAATTTTATCAGTGACTTTTTTGTGAGCTGGATCTGATTGAAAGAGCTGTCGGGACTCATAATATAATATTTGTAATATGTAGTATATTCATCATACCGCCTGTTGGGACTATAAGCGTCTTTATAGTCGGCAGCAATAAGCTTTTTTATTGGAACTTTTATGAACTGGTATTGTCCATCTTTCAGAACCTGGAAGAATTTATGTTCCTTGAATTCTTTTGTATAGTTATTTCCGTTTGCCGTTCTGAAGACCATCTCTTTGCCTTCCCGATTGATTTTAACTTCTTTAACAAAAATTGAGGGTAATGAAAGCAGCTTTCCTGTAATAGGATAGATGAAGATTAAAGAGTTATTGACCAGATCGATGTTTGTATTAAGCTTAAGGTAAAAATTCTGTCCTTTAATATTAAGAAATGAGGGTTGCAGAGTATCAAATAATCTGGGACTTCCTTTTGTTCCTTCATATCTGGTATCGAATCCAATACCACCTGCTGTGGCATAANGTGTAAGATCACCTATGGCTTTCAGATTCTGCTCTGCGGTCAGCCCGGTTTGATAAAGGTTATTACCCTGAGAATATACTTTTCCGACTATAAGAATCAAGAATAGAAAGATTGATGCCTTTTTCATAAGGTTTTCAGATTAAAAGTAAATCATTCCAATAGGTAAAATTAAAGAAATTAAATAAGAAATAATATTACAGTGCTCTGCACCTTCAGATTTTAATTCTGTTTCCGTTTCTACAAATATTTCGCAGCTCTGCTGCTCTTTTTGTACCACAGTTTAATCAGTTGTGTCTTTAAATGAGTTGAGACATAATTGTAGAGCCCATAAGGTGCAGCGCATCGCAATATTTGTAGCAGAAAATTAGGGGAGGATGTCAAAATGTGGAGCGCACCGGAATATTTTTTAAAAACATTAATTGTTGAATTATAGAAACCAAGCATTTAACTTTTCTGAAAAATCTTTACGATCTTTGGAACAAATTCTTTTATGATTTAATATTTAATCGATCTATTTATATGAAAAATTTAATTGTAACAATTATGGTATTAATTAGTTTCTTTGGTTTGACAGGTAGCAGAAGTGATTCCGATCCTTCAACCTGGAGTAATAAACAAATTGATAAATGGTTCGCAAAAGGCCAATGGGAAGAGGGCTGGTCAGTATCTCCTGATGCCTCTATCAATAAAAGAGAACTGGCTGTTTCTTATTTCAAAAACAAAGAAAGATGGGCAAAAGCTTTTAAATTCTTAAAGGATAATGATCTGACAAAACTTGAACTGAAGCGGTATGATATAGATGGCAATAATCTTTATGCAACTGTGAGTGAATATCAGAGTAAAAATGAAGAATCAGCACGATTTGAAGCTCACAAGAAATATATTGATATTCAATATGTGATTGATGGGAAAGAGATTATGAATGTTGCTCCAATTGGCACTGTAAAAGAGGTTCTTACACCTTATGATGCTATGAAGGATATTGAATTTATTACTGTCGAAAAAACTGTAAATTACAAGGCAAACCCTTCCAATTTCTTCATATTTTTCCCAAGTGATGCTCATCGTCCCGGTTTGAAAGACGGTGCCAACTCTCACGTTCGGAAAATGGTGATCAAGTTAAAGGTTGACTAAAAACAGGTACTGGTTGCTGGTTGCTGGTTGCGGGTTTACTGGTTAATTAATTCAAGAACTACAGTAACCAGTATCCTGCGATTTTGAACATTGTGGCAAATCCATGGTTATTGTTTTGTATTGAAACTATTCGATGACTACATTATATGATCTCAATGAAGGGGATGCGGGGATAATTCTGAAGATCAAGGGACGAGGTCAATTCAGGCAGAGACTCTCAGAAATGGGATTCGTTGTTGGCAAAAAGGTAGAAGTAATCAAAAAAGCACCTTTAAGAGATCCTATTGAGTATAAGATAATGGGATATCATATCTCGTTACGAAACAGCGAGGCCCAGCTTATAGAGGTAGATAAGGGGAGTAAAACTACTGAGTTCAGATCAAATAACGGTGTCCTTATAAGCGAGGATGAAAATGGTTCGTGGCTTGAGAAGACCAAACATATACAGGTAGCTCTTGTCGGGAATCCAAACTCGGGAAAAACAACCCTTTTCAACTATGCATCCGGCTTAAAAGAGAAAGTTGGAAATTATGCCGGGGTAACTGTTGATTCGAAAGAAGCAACCTACAATCAATCGGGTTATACCTTTTCATTAGTTGATCTTCCCGGTACATATTCGATAAGAAGCTACTCTCCTGAAGAGATATATCTGAGGAATTACATTTTTGACAATAAGCCTGATATTGTCGTCAATATTGTCGATGCCTCTAATTTGGAAAGGAATCTGTACCTGACTTCCCAATTAATTGATATGGGCGTACAGATAGTTATCGCTCTTAATATGTTCGATGAGCTTGAGAAAAAGGGTGATGTTCTCGATTATGTTTCATTAGGAAAGTTATTAGGCGTACCGGTTATTCCAACTGTCAGCTCAAGAGGAAGCGGAATAAAAGAACTCTTTGATAAAATAATTGAAGTTTATGAAGTGAGGGAACCGGTAGTACGGCATATTCACATAAACTATGGGACAGAAATAGAAAATTCTATTTGTGCGATTCAGTCAAGAATAAAAATTGAGGAGAACAGGGCTTTTACGAATATAGTTTCAGCGCGATATCTGGCAATTGAATTGCTTGAGAATGACAGGGAATATTCAAAAAGCATCACAAGGTGTATAAACTCCTCTGAAATAATTGAGATAGGTAAAAAGGAATATAGCAGACTTGAGAAATTGTATTCCGAGCCTGTGGAAACTGTTATTACTGATCTTCGATATGGATTCATTTCAGGCGCATTGAAGGAGACGCTTAAAATCAGTAAAGTTGAAAGGCTTCGGAAAACTAAAATTATCGATAACTATCTGACGCACAAATATTTTGGAATTCCCATTTTTATCATTTTCATGTGGCTTACCTTTTACACTACGTTTAAGCTGGGAGGATATCCTAAATACTGGATGGAATTGGGTTTCAACAAACTTGCAGGACTAATTTCAGCTAACCTTTCGCCCGGAATAGCCAGGGATTTCTTAGTAGAAGCCATTATCGGAGGAGTGGGGGGAGTAATTGTATTTCTTCCTAATATAATCATCTTGTTTCTTTTTATTTCATTCATGGAAGATACAGGCTATATGGCAAGAGCAGTATTCATAATGGACAGAGTGATGCATAAGATCGGATTGCATGGTAAATCATTTATTCCTCTCTTTATGGGATTTGGATGCAATGTACCGGCAATTATGGCAACCAGAATTATTGAGAGCAGAAGAGATCGTTTGATTACTATGCTTATTACCCCTTTCATGTCGTGCAGTGCAAGGTTACCTGTTTATATTCTCTTTATCAGTGCATTTTTTCCGAAAAATCAGGGCTCAGTCCTGTTTCTGCTTTATGCTCTGGGTGCTTTGTTTGCAATTTTATCTGCATTATTTTTGAAACGAGTGTTTTTCAGATCTGAAGAGATCCCTTTTGTTATGGAACTACCACCATACAGGGTTCCTACTATCAGAAGTGTATTTAAGCATGTCTCATTCAGAACAAGCCTGTATTTTAGAAAAATCGGTGGTGTGATTCTTATCGCAGCGATTATAGTCTGGATCCTGAGCAATTTTCCCCGCTCAGTGACCTATTCCGTGGACTATTCAAAAGAAATAGCAATGACCGAGAAATCTGAGATCTCATCTGATAAAAAAACTGAAATNATAAAAAGACTAATTTCAGAGCAGAAAAGTGAAAAGCACAGTCACTCATTTATGGGCATTATCGGAAAGTCGATAGAACCAGTTATGAAACCGCTGGGTTTTGACTGGCATCTGAGTGTCAGCATACTTTCAGGTTTAGCTGCCAAGGAGGTCGTTGTAAGTACATTAGGTGTTATTTACCAGGCCGATNCTGACTCGGGAGGGAAATCGCTGGTTGAAAAGATACGGACACAAAAGGATTCTTTGGGAAGACCAGTCTTTACACCTCTTATTGCATTCTCTTTTATGTTATTCATTCTAACCTATTTCCCTTGTGTCGGAGTTATATCCGCAATCAAAAGGGAATCAGGTAGTTGGAAATGGGCTGCATTTACTGTAGTTTATACCACTGGCATAGCGTGGCTGCTTTCATTTACCGTATATCAGATAGGGAGATTGTTCACTGGTTAATGATACCGATAATATTTAAACTATATTTTAAAATCAATTAACCGCAAAGACCGCAAAGGTATAAGTACTAAGTACGCAAAGAAGAAATTCTAATGATTTCGACTTTGCGCCCTTTGCAAATGCTTTGTGAACTTTGCGGTTAAAATGTTTTTTTTTGTCCGAATTATCTTGAATTAAAGTATATGTTCACAGCAATATAATCCACTATATTCTCTGCAAAGTACATATCATGAAGTGAAGTAAACAGCGTTTTTAATTGTGTCAGAGCTGGACTAATCAGTGTACTTAGTTTAGCAGTAGTACCGTCATCAAAAGTCAGAAGGATATCTCTTTTGCCGAAAATGCTACCATTTGAGTCAGTACTGTCAGTTATTTTAGCTCCGGCTTTTTTCTGAAGCACTCCATCCTGAAATACCTGTATGGAATCAATCCCAAGTCCTCTTCTGATTTCAACATTACCGATAATCAGATCGTACTGTCTTTCTCTTTTATGAAAACCGGTACCTGCGAACAATGTTTTTTCCAGCAATAATGGATTAGTATCTTTATAAAGCGCAAATGTAGATTTAGATGTGTCTCCCGATTGCCATGATGTAGAAATACTGTATCCATCGGTGAAAGTATATTTCGAAGACTTAACCTGATCTTTGTAGGTAGTTGAAACAGCCGAGATATCAAAACTTCCCAGATCGGCTCCTTTGAGCTTTAGCCCTGCAGTAAGTCTGTAATCGAGATTGTTCCACCAGTTGTAATAAAAGTGATAATTCGATGCAGTTATAGTGAAATCATTTTTAAGAATCGAATCGGGCTTTATGAAACTGTGCAGATACCACGGATGAAAGATCATTCTCTGAGGTAGATTTACAATCATCAAACTGCTGGCACCTGTCTTTTTAAATAGCCTGTAAGGCAATTCGAAGCGGTGATACATTGGTACTGTATCGAACTGATAATCGTAGATGCCTGCAACCAGCGCAAGTGTTATACTATCTTTAAATGTCGTTCCAGGTAAATTAAGCCTTGCACTGGGATCACTACTGATAGACAGTATCTGATAGCCTTTAGTTGCTGAAATTTTACTAAGCGCTGTATTAATGTCAGTAACATTTTTATCAAGTGACTGTCTCAGACTGACAGGAGTTGTTTGTGTGTCTACCTTAGAACAACTCCACACTATCATCCCAAAAACAATACTGATCACAAAAATATTCCTTTTCATAACTTTAAGTATTAGTTACCCTTTCACTTTATCAACCAAAAATGCTACAAAAAATATACCAATTTAATATGAGAAACAGATAATTTATGCCAATGTTCAAAATGTAAAATCAATCATTAAATAAACGGTTGTTTCTACTATATATTACAAACAATAAATCTTAAATTAAAATGAGAAGCTAATGCAAAAAGGTTACGTCTCCAATCTTGTTAAAATAGGTTCCGTCAGCATACCGGCCCATCGCTTTATATACATATACTCCCTCAAGAGCCAGTTTTGACTTGTCAAAATAGCCGTCCCAGCCTTTATTAAGTTCGTAGCTNTCATAAAGTAAAACTCCCCAGCGNTTAAATATCTGTAATTTATATTCAATCACNTTTGTGAAAAAGGGTCTGAATACATTGTCATCTATTGCACCATCCTCCCAATATCCTCCGGTAGGCCCCGACTCGTTCCATTTAAATACGTTGGGAAATTT
>JGI20214J51088_10002322_pt1 | contig 12690 bp, 9 predicted proteins | sample WetSurMetagenome_FD_51088 | JGI IMG/M metagenome (IMG submission 51088)
TTAGCTGTTTGAAATGGATGGCTCAGGCCATGGGGGTCTCTCTCAAAACAGAACAACGAAGAAGCCACACCGCCGTGGCTTGCTCTGGGCCATGGGTGAGGCGGGCGGAGGGCTGCGGGGAAACTCGCCAGGTAAAATCTTCCGGGCAGGTGCCGGTGAACCCTCGCCGCCCGCCTTCGCTGCCTCTTGTTTGCGAGCTATTTCCCGATCCCTCTTCGTTTTCTGTTTTGAGAGAGACCCCCATGGCCTTTTCCTGTGACAATTTCAAACAGCTAAAGTGTTACGGGAATTCGGGAATTGCGAATTCACAGATGCCAGAATTCCAGAATTCCTCAATTCGTCAATTCCGGAATTCGAGAATCCCTCAATTCATGACTTTCGGATTTTGGCGTTGCCTCTTCACCCGGTGTGCCCTGCTGGGCCGCCGTGACCCGCTTGATCCTCTTCATCATGTCTTTGAAACTGATCTGCCCGTCAGGGTCTTGATTTACAACATTTACCCCTGAAAGGCCACTTCTTTTCACCAGATAGACCTTGTCCCCCTCTTTGATGGGCCCGTCTATCCTGAAGACGTCGTTTTCAAGGGAAGCCTGGACAGCGATCTTGTCGTAGGGAAACTCCTTGAAAAGAGAAGTGAGCGCCCCTGCCAGCCCGATGAAAGGGCTCCCGCCACCGCCTATTCGGGAGATGTTTTCCAGAGCCCTGACGCTTATTTTTTGCGGGATGTCCTTTGTCTTTATCGTCTCCATGAAAAGATCAAACCGCTGGGGTTCCCCGCCGACCACTTCCAGGTGCTTGACCTCGCCCTTGAGAATGCCCTCGATTTTTTCAAAGGGGGTGCCCTCGGTGAGTTCAGCAAGATTGAGATCTTTCCACGTTGCCCCGAGGAGTAGGGCGGGAGTGGAGCTGAGAACTCCGGAAACACCAAGGTCGGAGAGAACGATCGCCCCTCCAAAAGCCCGAACTCTCACCTTCCCTTCGGTTTTGATATCATCACCCTCAAAACGCACCAGATCAAGTTTTGCCCGGATTGAGCCTTCTACGGGGTGTGACCAAAGCCCGGCGACAAGGGGAGTCAGGCTGCCCTCTTTCAAGGTTACGCTTGTCACGAGGGTGGGGGAAAGGCTTGACAGCCCACTGAGAGATATGGGGCCGAGCCTAATCTCTCCCGCTGGAGTTCTGATGGGGTCCCTGAGGGTAAAAGAAAGGAGATTTGGAGTGCTCTGGGCTCGAAGAGCGAAAGACTGCTTCGGGAGAAAGGGCAGGGAAATCGACTGAATGAATAGGCCTCCCTCTTTCGGGAGATCTCTGGAAGCGGGGAGTTTCCCTCTGTGCGACGCCTCCGTGGAGGTTCCTGGGTTTTCGCCCCAGAAGGGGAGATCCAATTTAATTCCCTCCATCGTGAATCCTTTTCCGGAGATCCCGCCGTCGTGCCACGAGCAAAGGCCAAGAAGTCTCCAGCCCTCGGTCTCCTTTTGAAACTCCATCTCGGCCGTGAGGTCTCCCTCTACGCTGAGTTCCGCAAGGAACGGCGTCTCCCGCTCAAAGGGCTCTTTGAAGAAAAGCTGGAACGCAGGCTTGAGGTGGACCTGTGGGAGCCGGACGCGAAGATGACAGGGTCTCTGCAATGCGAAATCGGCGAGCTGCCCCTCTGCTTCAAGGGACAGGAGATCGCGAAGCGCTAACCTGAATTGCGATAGGTCGGTTGTGCCGGTGGACGGGTCATAGGCCCCATGAGCCTCGAAATGCAGGCTGTTCCTGTTCAGATCGACATAGATCCGATCGTGCAGAAAGCCTCCCTTTTCCGCAGTTCCCTGAACAGAAGTCTTCCATTTGCTCTGGCCCCTTTCACCGGACGCCGCGATGCTGAGGCCGANGGAGATCTTTTCGCCGGCGTGTCTGGAATCAGGGCTTTGAAAGGCGAAGGGGTCGAGAGTCCATTTTGATTCCACAATCCAATGCCCATCTTGGTTCAGAGAGCCTCTCATCAAGAGAGAATCCGCTCCCTCCATCTGCCAATCCGGAGGCAGAAGGTTCAGGGTCTGTGCCAAGGAGAAGACCCTCACGTCCTTGCCTTTCAATGCAAAATTCACCCCACTGTCCTGAGCGTCCACGGAGAGCTGCAAATTCCTCAACAGGGAGGTGTGGATGTCGATTCTTGGGAAGCTGAGTTTTGCAGGGGCGAAATGGATCGTTCCGCTTTGGATCTGTGCGCTGATGTCAGGGACTTGAAACCGCTTTCCGCTGAGAATGAATTCGGCCTGAGAAGCCTGGAGGCTCAGATTCTGCACGCCAAAATCCACACCTTTGCCAGATGCCGAAAAGGCCGTTTTTGCAGATTTCACTTCCACGTCCTTCCACGAGAGCTCCGCCTTTTCCACGGCGAAAGTCAGCTCGGTTTGGACAGAAGGGAGCATGCCTTTCACCCGGAGTTCTGCGCTCACAGTTCCGCGGCCCCGGCCGTCGGGTGCGGTGACGGATACATCGCTGTCTTTAACACGGCCCTGGAGGTCGAGGTCCCAGTGCCAGGCTTTTCCTTCAAAGATTCCATGGAGGTTGCCGGTCCCATGGGCCGCACCTCCGAACTGGCAGGAGGGAGCCTTTAGACCAAGAACCTGAGAGAGCAAAGGCCAGACCTTTGGGAGGCTCACCTGCAAAACGAGGTCAGTGATTCTTGCCTCCGGACGGGCTCCCGCTGCACCGTGGAAGGCGCCGGTTGCTTCCATGATTTCTTTTATAATCAGTTGAAAGTGCCGGACCCCGGCGTTTCCGCCGGACAAGTCCAAAAACCCATCGGCCTTGAAATGCACCGTCAACGCAGCAGAGGGGGACCCATTCCACTGTTTCACAAAGAGTCTTTCAGTGGAAAGAAAAGCAGAGTTGAAAGTGAGGAGCCCCTTGTCCCGGTCGTAGAGGACTTCCGTCTCCAGGGAGAGATTTTCTGCCTTCCCGTGAGGAGCCGAAAGCGTCATCTCCTCACTTTTCAGGGTCATCCTGATTTCCGGATCCACTATTGAAAATGCACGATCCATGGTGAGCCGGAGGTGTGGCATGGACAGTTCCATTTTCTCGGAAGGCCATTGCAGCAGGCCATGGCAGGAGACCTGCAGGGACTTGGCTTCATCGAGGCTGACGTGAATTCCGCTCATGGTCAGGACCTGCTCGCCTATTTCGCTGTTCAGATGACCGCCGTTCAGTTCTGCGTTATGGAGCTGGATATCCTGAAAGAGCAGCAGAGCCGTGAGCCTTCTGGCAAAACGGCCGAAGAAGCCCTGAGTCGCCGGTTTTTCAGCCGGCTCGGTGAGGGTGAACGCGCGATAGGTGTTCAGGGAGAGGCTCTGGATGGTGAGGCGCTTCACGACAAGGCTCCTCCGAGTGAAGGAACCTTGAAGCGAAAGCTCCGTGGTCAATTCAGGAACCTCCAGGTGGAAGTGCTGCACAGGGTCGCTCAACTGGATATCCCTGGCGCGGATGGAGAGAGGATTCAGAGAATAGGCGAATTCACCGATCGTGCACTGCGCACCGGTCGTCCGCGAAATGGCTCGTTCGAGCAGAGCTTTGAGTGCGGCGGGAGACTTCGCATAGTAGAAAACTGCGGCAACAGCGGTGCAAAGGACGAGCACCAGGCCGAGGCCAAGAAGAATTAAAATCTTACGCTTCCTTGACATGCTAGGAAGAGGCTCCACTCCCCCGGGCACTTTGAAGGCTTAACGCCTCGCGCGTCTTGGCAATAAGATCCTCTTTTTCCCGCCGGGACAAATCCTCGAAAAAAAGGAGGAGATCCTTGATGGAGTTTCCTTTCTGAACCAGNACCCTTTCAAAGAAAGCGTAGTGACGATGGTACAGGGCCACNGACATCAGGTAGGCATTGTTGAGCCCCGGTTGGCCGAAGGCTGCAAAACGCCTGGTCCTCATGCGGTCCTTGACCTCGTTGAACTTCTCGAGCTGGCGGGCGAAGATCTTTTCTCTTTCGGAGAGTTTCAGCTCATAGGAGATCTGCTCCTCTTTGTAAAGAGCATCCAACTCGGAGAGAAGAGTGACCAGGTAGGCTGAGAAGAGAACTTCATCAAGGATGGAGTCCTGAGCTTCCAGGGTCGCAGGGTGCGAAGGTCCGAAAGTTTGCTCGAAGAAGAGGAGGGCGCCCCTTTTCCCGATCAGTTGAGCCAGGCCTTCGTTGAACTCGCCCTGGCCTTTGACATAGAGGGTGGTGTGGGTCATTTCGTGGAGAAGCGTCTCAACCAGGTTCAGGTCAGAGCCCTGGAGGAGATGGAGTGAAAGGGGATCTCTGAACCAGCCGAGCGTGCTGTAAGCCTCGGCTCTCCCGACAAAGGTGTCGAGGTCCTTGGCGAGGAGACTGTCCCTTTCCTTTCGGGCAGCCTCCAGGTCGAAGAAACCCAGGTAGGGGACATGTCCTGCCACGGGAAACCACCAACTCACCAAGGCCAGTTTGTCCTTGGGCGAGGCGGAGACGGTGTAAACCGGAGACCGATCCTTCAAATTAATGGTTTCGTAGTTGTCGGATTTCTTGAGGCCCAGCTCGTTTTCTCCAAACTCCTTGATGCGGGAGACCAGAGAAAGGCGCCTTTTTTCTTCTGCGGAGAGGGAGTCCTGCTGCAGAACCTCTTCTACGGGTACAGCATAATAGAGAAATCGAAACTGGCCGGCTGCTGCCTGAAAGAGATAGGAAATCTGGCAACCGGTCAGGGGCAATGTCAGGAGGAACAATGCTGAGGGCATGAGTTTGCTCAGCCAAGAGGCCGGGTGCCGTGAACGGTGAACGGTGTACGGTGAACCCTCTTCGCTCTTTTTCCGTGAACCGAGAACGGTGAACGGTGAACCGTTATTGAATGTATTTCTCATACCAGTGTTCAAAAACGATCAGATTCCATAACTGCCATGAGGTGTCTTGACGGCCGCTCATGTGATTGGTGACCAGGTCACGGATGATCCCTGGATCAAAGAGACCCTGTTTCTCGATCCGGTCTTTATTCAGATACTCCTCGATCAGGAATTTCAGCTCCTTTTTCAGCCACGCGCCGATGGGCATTTCAAATCCCCACTTCGGTCGGTTGTGAAGAAGAGGGGGCAAGAGATCCTTGAAGGTTTCCAGCAGGACACGTTTGCCTTTCCAGGCTCCCAGCTTGGTGGATCCTTTGAGGCTGAACACATACTGGACCAGGGTGTAATCGAGAAAGGGCACACGCACTTCCAGGGAGTTGGCCATGCTCATGCGGTCGACCTTGGTGAGCATGTCGCCGGGAAGCAATCCTTTCACATCCAGATACAGCATGAGGTTTATCCCGTCTTCCGGGAAAAGGGCCTTGCTGTTTTCCACGGCTTGGCGAACGAGTTCAAGGTAGAAATTCCGGTCCGGAGGGTCCCTGAGAAGTTTCTGTCGTGCCGCAAAGGGGAATATTTCACGCCATCCGCAAAAGCGCTCGGGAAAGGAGAGACTCATTCCTCTCAAGAATTTCTTGGCCCTTCGGATCAACTCCAGACCCGGCTTGTCCCTCGCGTCAGGAAGGCTTTGGACAAGCGGTGCAATCATGTATTTTCGAAGAGCACCGGGGACCCTGGCGAAATACTTGGCCCAGTACTCCCCCAGGTACATCCTGTAGCCTGCAAAGAGCTCGTCACCCCCGTCTCCCGATAGAGCCACGGTCACATGTCGCTTGGTTTCTCTGGAAACGATGTAGGTGGGGACCGCTGAAGAATCCGCAAAAGGCTCGTCCAGGAGATCGAGGACCTTGGGAAAGGCATCCAGGATGTCCTTGTAACCCAGCTTGAACTCGTAGTGCTCCGTGTGGTTGAAATGCGCGACTTCCCGGGCATAGCGGGTCTCATCAAAGAAAGGGAGATCCTTATACCCTATGGAGAAGGTCTTCACGGGCCGGCGGGATTGTCTGGCCATGAGGGCGACGATGATACTGGAATCCAGGCCGCCGCTCAGAAAGGCTCCCAGGGGGACATCGGCAATGAGGCGGCGTGCGACAGAGGCTTCGAGCAGTTGCCTGAGCCGGTCTTTGCACTGATCCCACGGCATGGAATCCGACGGTNAGGGGATTTCGNGCTCTGCTCCGTTCGCAGGAACATCCCAGAAGGATTGAATCGATAGTTCCCCTTTTTCCAGGACAAGAGAGTGTCCTGGGGGCAATTTCCGGATGTTTTTGAAGATGGTCCATGTCGCCGGAATGTAGTTCAGGGTAAGGTAGAGATCAAGGGCCTCGAAGTCGATCTCTCGCGGCACGTCCGGGTCCCTGAGAATGGCTTTGATCTCTGACGCGAAGATCAACCGCATTCCGTCCCAGTAGTAAACAAGGGGTTTCTTTCCAAGGCGGTCTCTCGCGAGCCAGAGCCTTTGGAGGCGAGCATCCCAAAGAGCAAAGGCGAACATGCCGTTCAAGTGCTTAAGACAGGTCACTCCTTCGTCTTCGTAGAGGTGCAGGACCGTCTCGGTATCCGTACGGCTCTTCAGGGTATGGCCTTTTGCAATAAGCTTCTCCCTGGTTTCCGCAAAATCATAGACCTCACCGTTGAACACCAGCCATAGGCTATCATCCTCGTTGCTCATGGGCTGACGGCCGGCAGGGGACAGATCGATGATGCTCAACCGGCGATGACCCAATCCCACAGGGCCGTCCGAGAAAAACCCCTCGTCATCCGGCCCCCTGTACGCAATGGAGTCGGTCATGTTTCTGAGAAGCTCAAGAGGGACCGTCTTTCCCGTGAAATCAATTTTCCCGCAAATGCCGCACATAAAGAGTTGCCGATTTTAGATTTTCCAGCTCGACAGCCGGATCAGTGGAATACTATCTCTTTTTGAAAGNTTCTCCAATGGCAAATCGCAAATCAAAAATCCTTCAGGGCTTATAGCTCACGAATATCGGATTTGAAGTGAGATGATTTTGGGTGTCTACAAGACGGTAGTAGGACTTCTGACCGGCAGGAGCCCCCTCGTCCAGAAGTTCGATTTCCAGCGGAGTGACCCCATTGACGGTTCGGAGCGGAGTCCCTCCCCTGACGATATGAATCGTCATGGGAACCTTTTCCTCTCCTTTGTACGAGATCCTGAATTTGATCATAGGAAAACCTGCTGTGGTCAGGGTTTCACCCATATGGGCTTTGCCGCCCTCGGGCCCGAGGACATTGAAATAATCCAGTTTTGGCCAGGAAACTCCATTCCCCCGTGAGCAGTACATCCTGCCCTTCCGGAGGGCGTCGAGGACGGCGACCTTTGAGAATTCCTTGACGAGAAAAGTCGTGGGGAAAGCTCCCAGTCTAAGCCCCAGCCTGCCGTCCTCGTGAAAGTCAGCAGTGGAAATTCCCCACGCCGGTTTCTCTCTTTTACCCTCACAGTATTCGGTCAGAGCCCGGTCCCAGTGCTTGCCGGGATCCGTCACGGTGATGTGGTCCCCATAAATGGCAGCGAATCCGGAGTAGTTTGTAGACTCATAAAGCACTTCGGGATAGGGCAAGGTGTTCACGTTCNCGAGTCCATGCTTCCTGACCCCCGATCTTTGTTCCGGATAGTTCCAGAAGGCAAACCCGCCTCGTCTATGAACATAGTCGATCGTCTCCTGGAAAGGGGCGATCCCCTGGTCACCGGAATAAGGAGTAAATGTGGGAATCCGCTCATAATCCTCTGCCTGCGTGAGGTTGAAGGCCAAGATTTTCCGGTCATACTGATGAACCGTCAGATCTCCACGGAGCAAGGACCCGGACCAATAGTAGAAAGGAGAGAGAATGGAGCCTGGAACAAGGATCATGTCCGGATACAGCCTGGAGAGACGCTCGATTTCACTGAGATAGAGCTGAGGGCCATGGGTCATAAGGGAAGGGAATTCTTTGCTGTATTTCAAGAGGTTTCTGAACGGGGCAATCCCGTAGGTGATCTTTATCCTGTGGTGGTCGTTAAAGAAGAGAACGCGGAACCCTCTCAGGCGGGCCATGGTGACAAGGTCTTCAGGGCTGTGTGCCCCGTCGCTGAAGGATGTTCTGAGATCCATGAGGCCGGGAACAGGAAAATAGTCTTCGGAAGGGGCGGCTGATACAGAGGTTGGGAAGAGGAGAGAAATCAAGAGCAGGACAGAGAGGACTCGGATCCGTTTGAAGAGGGTAAGCCCTTGGCCAGTACTCATAAGAACTGTGACAACCTCAATTCCAATGCGCGAATTCTGGAGGCTAGCCCGGAGTCGGGTTTCGAGCGATACCTGGTCAACAGTAAGGCGCCAGATGCAAGGCGCCGAGGAGCGACGAGTGAGGCGTATGGAGCAATACGCCGCAACGAGAAGCGAGCGATTGCAACGCCGCAGATGATGCCTTACTGTTGACCAGGTCAGCTCTTTTGAATTGACAGCATGACAACTCTTGTCTTAAACTGCTATCACTTCGAATTTAAACACATTCTCAGCGGGCTGTCCATCGCAAAGAAGCCTGAATTACGTTGTCCCAGGGAAGAGCTTATGAGAATCAAGTTTTGGGGCACACGCGGCTCCATTGCTGTTCCCGGCAGAGACACCATCCTCTACGGGGGAAACACCACATGCCTTGAGATCACCCTGGAGAGCGGACGCGTGATCATCATTGATGCCGGGACAGGGATCAGGCCTCTCGGCGATAAGTTGGCTTCCGAGAGCGAAACCCTGGACGTTCACCTACTCATCACCCACATCCACTGGGATCATGTCCTTGGATTTCCTTACTTCGGTCCTCTTTACAAGTCCTCCACTCACTTGACGATCGACGGTTACCACACCTGCATGAACGGACTCAAGAGCACCTTTGACAACAAAATGGGGGATGGTTTCTTCCCGGTCAAATTTGCAGACCTCAAGGCCAAGATCACTCCTCTTGAAAAACTGCGCCATGGATTTCTTGAAGTGGACGGGACCGTGATCAGTGCCGCGCCTCTGCATCACCCCCAGGGCGGATTCGCATACCGTTTCAAGGAAGGCAGCAAGACTTTCGTGTTCATGACGGACAACGAGCTTCGGGAGGACGGGTGGAAGGGGCGGAGCCCGAAGGACTACGTCAAGTTCTGCAAGGGGGCGGACCTTCTGGTCCATGACTCTCAATACACTCCTGCTGAGATTGAAGACCGTCGGGATTGGGGCCACTCCGACTACGGTGCTGCTTTTTCTCTGGCCGAAAAGGCCAATGTCAGGAGACTGATCCTGACCCACCACGATCCGGCCAGGACCGACCTCCAAGTGACGGAACTGGTGGCGGAGTGCAAGGCCCTGGCCAGAGCAAAGGAATCCGGCATAGTCATTGAGGCGGCCATGGAGATGAGCGAGGTGGAGCTTTAGCCGCATGGACAATATTTTTGAACTCATCGTTCAGCCGGGGGAGGGGCAGGAAACAAAGCCGGAAGCGCGGATCGGAATCAGGGTCAAACTGTCCTCTTTCGGAACGACCTGCTTTGTCACCCAACCCTGTCCGTCGTATCAGGCCCTGGAATCGGCGGTCCAAGCCATTCGGCAGAATCTGGAGGATGTCCTGAGAGAGGCCAGAAAGACCTTTGAGAGCGCTTCGAAAAGGGACCGTCTCGGTTTGAGACCTGAAATGACGGCAGGAGAAATCTGGACCATTCTTTCCGCGATCCCTGATGAAAAGGAATTTGTCCGGGCTTTCAATACGCTGGAGGAAGGGAAAAGGAAAGAGGTGGCTGATCACGTCCTCACTCACTGCAATGTTTTCTCAGGAAAGGCTGCGGTCTTCTCCTCACGCTACGATGGCCAATCTGCATTCATGGAATAGGCTTGAAGCCTATTCCAATCAAGGAACATTTCCCTGATCACAACCGATGAGCTATGAAGACGTTGCTGCCTCTGAGAGACCTCCGGCAGGCTTTCGTCACCTCGGTGTCGTAGAGGACGCCCTTTTTCTTGTCAATCTCCGTTAGCGCAGCTTCAACCCCCAGATCTCTCCGGTACGGTCGATGGCTTGAAATAGCCCCCACAACATCGGCAACCGCCAAAACACGAGCTTCTAACCGAATCTCATCTCCCTTAAGTCCCAGAGGATATCCGGAACCATCGAGCCGTTCATGGTGCTGCAGCACCATTTCCGCCACAGGCCACGGGAAATCGATTTCCTTGAGGACCTCGAAAGCCGTTGTGGGGTGTTCTTTTATGATCGAGAATTCGAAAGGGGTGAGAGCCCCGGGCTTTGTGACAATTTCAGCCGGCACGGAGAGCTTTCCCATGTCGTGGACAATTCCGGCAACCCTGATCCCTTCGATTGTATCGGCAGGCAATCCCAATTCCCGTGCAATGCCCTTCGCAAGCTCAGATACTTTCATTTGATGGGACGCGGTGTAAGAATCTCGCGATTCCGTCAGGAGAGATACGCTTCTGACAAAAGCTCTATAGGTCTCCATTTCTCTTTCCGGAGAATGCAACCTTGAGCATTGGTTTTCAAAGTTGAAGATCCAGCCGAGAACATCTTCATGACCGCGCACTACGCCTCGAATGCTCTTGACCCTTTCAAAAGCCGACGCGGGGGCTCTATGTTTGCTGGAGAACCGAAAGGAGTTTCCCGTTGGATAGGTGGCCCAGTTCTGATGGTTTGTGGCATAGGTCATGAACGCTTCCTCCGCGGTCTTAAGCATGCCCCATTTCATTATGCTTCCGGATCGATATCTACAATTCGCACAGTCTCGCCGAGACCACCACTGGTCTGGCTGCGCGTTCGTTCCGGTGGCTAATTTCTGGAAAAAACCGTTTCTTTTTGTGAAGGTCTTAGTCCGAGCGCGGTCAGGATTTTCCTTTTGGTCTCATTTCTAGACGGCAAGCCTCTCTCGATTCTGCCGATCGTCAAAAGGGATACCCCCGCTTTTCTAGCCAACTCTGATTTGCTGATCAGAAGGCTTTCCCGGACCTGTTTCAATTGATTGGTTTTCAAAGCCGGTCCTCGCGTATTCTAGTGGTATGACTGCTGAAAATAGCATATAATTTTACATATTTTAATGTATATGTCAATAAATTAAACTTAATTATCGCATTTTATGATAACCACACTATGTTGATGTTATGATAGATTCATATCAATAAATATTGTGTGATAGGGATGTCGGTCGGGGTGACGACGAAAGGCAGGGTTTCGATCTTTTCATCCATAAGTTTATAAAGGCTTCTAACGAGACAGCCACCTCCCGGGAGAGGAGTTGAAGGAGCGGGACTCCATTCTTGTTTTGGGTACGGAAACCGGCCTCTGCGGGTAAATCCCCAAGAACCGCTCAATGAGTCCGCGTTCTTCCCCGGAGAAGTTTCGCCACGATGCCATCTTATTCACGATCTGGGTGGCCGGCATCCTCGGCCAGGACTCATAAGCTGCGAGAGTGTCGTTCGGCAGGTAGGCCTGCCCGGTTGCTTTGTTAAACAAAACAGGCTGATCCCATCTGCTCTTGACATGGTCTGTGGTCAGAAAATAGGTTGCCGTCAGCTTAACATCCCTCATGTCTTTTCCCCTTGAGGAGAATCCCAAAAAGCGATTCAGGCGGGAGAATGGCACAAACGATGATAGGAAACTGAAGCGGAGATGCGAAAACAGGTTTTTCCCAAGCCGGGGTTGCGTTTCCTATCTTGTTACCATATTTTTATAATATATTGCTACCTTTTTCAAGAAAAAACAAACTATCACGCTTGCAAACAAGAAAATTTTCGGATATACCTTTGTGTCATGGAAAAGAAACAAACATCCTTCAGGCTGAGTCCCGAGGTTCTCAAGAAGCTCAAGTTCATTGCCGTCGAGCACGATAAGACCCTAAAGGACCTCTATCTGGAAGCCGTAGAAGACCTCATCAGGAAATACGGAAAGAAGCCCAAGAAATAGGCTCTCCTGTGCCGATGAACCGGTGCGGGTTGAGGGAAGAAATGAAATAAGAAAGGGCTTACCGTTTCGGAAGCCCTTTTTTTTCTCTGGTGGAGCTGGACGGGATCGAACCGACGGCCTCATGAATGCCATTCCGACCAAGGGGTTTCGGTAACATACCGGAACCCCTTAACTATTTGATATTCCTAGGGGCGGATGTAGAAAGAATAGAAGGAAAATAGGCACGACAAAAAATTTATGGCACAAAAATGTCACACGATGTTAACAATCGCTAACTCCAGTATCCAACTCGCCCTGCCACAATTCATATAAATGACGAAACCGGATTTCATCTCATGATCCTAACGGCAGTCTCGAATTCACTACTGAGTTGGAAATCGTAGCCTGTCCTCTCCCTATCTACCGGACCGCCGTACCGGCAGGAAACATGGAACATGTTTTCTGCCCTCCCTGATCGCTAGGCGAATATGCTCAATGCGTCTACTTCACTCGGATGATCCAATCTCACGGGTGACAAAGGCTTTTATCTTGATAGTTCCTCCCTCTTCCATGTACACCAAGCGGAATTTAATCGGCGAGCATCTTTAATAGGGAGGGAACTTCAATGACGGGAGGACCAGTCACAGTTACCAGAGAACGGTTGTATGAGGAGGTATGGCAGACGCCGGTTCATATCTTGGCCCCAAAGTACGGACTATCGGACGTAGGCCTCAAGAAGGTCTGCAAGAAACTTCTGATTCCGACTCCGCCTAGAGGATACTGGATGCGGATCAAGAGCGGAGCGATGATCGGACGCCCGTCTCTGCTCCCACTAAAACACGGTCAGCCCAATAGCTACCGAATTCAGCCCCGCCG
>JGI20214J51088_10002323_pt1 | contig 12688 bp, 8 predicted proteins | sample WetSurMetagenome_FD_51088 | JGI IMG/M metagenome (IMG submission 51088)
GAGAGTTCGGGAATGTGCCTTCCCTTTTCAATGCCGGAGAGCGGGGCAAATCCCATGTTGACTGCTTTGAATCCATGCGCTTTGGCGTAGAAAAAGAGTTCAACCATCAGGAAATCAGTGATGCCGTTTGGTGCATCTTTTATCTTTCGGATCAGGTCATAGGTGAGTTCCCCCGGAACATAATCGGGGATGATGTTCAGGAAGGCGACAATGCGCTCCTCGTTATTCTCAACCGTAAGGATTGTCTGGTGTTTCAACTCTCCTGCACTGAACCTTCCCTGTGAGAAAACAAGTTCCGAATGACCCTCCTCCCGGAGCCAGTCATCTGAGACATGCTCCAACTTCTGAAGGGTCCCTTCCGGCACCGGGGGGGTATGCACCTTCACGCTAAACCCGTTGTCCCGGGCTTTATTGCAGGAATTTCTGATGGATTTCCGTTCCCCGCCTTCGAGCGTAAACTGCTCCACATTCAGAACAGCCTCCTGCCCGATGAACATTGACTTTTTGCCGGCTGCCCTGTAAACTGAAAGGCTTGTTTCGGGGACCCTGTAGTAAACGGGTTTCATCCCGGTATCCATGCAATACAGATCAAACTCACCGATGATGGCTGTCATGTCGCCGGTTGAACTGCACACAGGATCCTCAAGGACGACCGCATAATTCCCCCTTGTACGGTAAGCCAAAAATCCCTCTGCGCTGCTTCCGAAGAAGAAGGTCTTGTCGGGGTAACATTTAAAGTAATCAAGCGGAGATTTGCCAAATCGTGAGACCATTGACAGGGCCGTGACCCTCTCCTCCCCGGGGGGCGATCCGCGGTGAACCATCGGCCTGATCCATGTATACAGGAGAAATGACATGGAGAGGAACCCCGCGATATTGATTGACAGCAGGAAATCATGTGCAAATGGTCTTGCCGGGTGAAGGTCTTCGCTATGAAAAAGGAAGAAATTCTGAAAGGTATATTTTACCGACTGAAGGAGGGTAAAATCGATATTGAAATACTTTTTGTCGAGAAGGTAAAACCCTATGATCCCATATATCAATACCGTTACCGTGGCAATGACCGACGCAATAATTCCGGTCTGGCCCAGGGTTGGGTCCGTCCTGACATTGTACTGTTTGCGGGTAAGCCAGAGGGCCATGATCACGAACAGGGCAAAAAAGGCCTCTTCATAGTCAATTGCCTTGGTCAGGTGCCCCACAAGAGATATCGTGGCAAGGACCATGGCCAGCACCCATGCGGTTTTCAGCCCCTTAAAAAGAAAAGCCGATATGACCAGGAGGAACAGGCCCACCGTGAAAACAAAATAGTTTGAAAGGCTGATGGCATAAATGGGTAAAAATTCCATCACTTCCTGCAGTCTCCAGGGAATTGCGGGAGACAGCACTGAAATGATATTGATGATTCCGAGAAAGAATGCAAGCAACCCGGGGAGCACCCGCAGGACAAGGTTGTTCCTGACAAACATGAAACTCAGCCCCCCGATGATGAAAGGGAGCCAGAATTCAAAAAACCGGTACAGAAAAGTAACGGAGATAGCGTCCACCATGGAAAAGCCAAAACGCGTCATAACGTAAGACAGGGCAAGTTCGATGGCCCCCAGCCCCTTCAGGAAGGGTGAAATGATCTGGAACAGTACAGAGGTCAGGTATCCGAGGACAGCGATCTCCGGGGTGACAGTGAATCCAAGTGCACGGATGGCAACAGTAAGCAGCAGAATACCGGCAAACTCGATCATAAGTGAAGTAAGTACAGTGAGGCCGAAAAAAAACTTGTCGGGCCTGATTGCGCGCATCTCCGCAATGACGGCCTCAAGCCGGGGGAACCGACGGATCGCAAGACGAGAAAATCTACCCTGCCGCAGGATCATTATGGCCAGGCCAACAGCAAACAACAGAATAAAGGTGAGGACGATAAAGGCAATGACCTGGTTTGAAGAGACGGTGCGTTTCAGCGCAGAGTAAAATAAAACCGGGATTGCAAGCAGAAAAACGGTCAGGATCCCGGTAAATGCATAGATGGTGGAGGCAAAATGTATTTGCCTTTTTGAGATATGAATCGATTCAAGATCCTTTGTGAAGAAGGCCAGTGATGCCACCCCGCCTGCTGGAAGGAATACACTGATAAAGTTCCGTTTGAGAAAAAGGCGAATCGCTGCCGTGAGAGGGATTTTCTTTCCGATGGACCGGAAACTGAACAGGTACATCAATCCCTGGAGAACAACAAAGGATGCCATCAGCACGACGCCGGCCATCACCTGCAGCATTGCCGCATCAGCAAGTACAATCTTCACCTGGCGTAACTCTGCCCTTTCATGGGTGACAAAAAAAATTGCAAAGCCGATAAAGAGCATGCCAAGGCTAGCCTGCAACATCAGATTCCTGTTTCCCTTCCTGAAAATCATAAAAGAAAACCCGTAATGCCCATCCTGGTTATAAAGATAAAGTAAGATTGATAATCTGCAGATATTAACTAATTATAATTATTTTTGGTATTACTCAAGGATAAGTAACATGTCTCCAGGCAAATCAAAAATGCCTGAGCAAGTATTCATTAAAGGAAAATTCATGAAGTCATTATACAATAATCCCGAATTTCTCCAGATATTATTTGAAAATTCTCCCGATGGTATCATGGTTGATGATGGAAGCGGGAATTATATCGAAGTGAATGAGACCTTGTGCAGGTGGCTTGGATATTCCAGGGCAGAGTTTCTCAGGTTAAAGGTTACAGACCTTATACCTGCAGCCGATCTTGCCAGCAATCCACTTAAACTCAAAGAACTTAAAAAAGGAACCAGCATCAGCAATGAGAGATTTCTTCTGAGGAAAGACGGATCCATCATGGAGGCCGAGTTAACTGCCAGGGAACTGCCTGGCGGGCAGATCCTGATCATGCTGCGCGACATTGAAGGACGGAAGCAACTACAGGCCCTGCTTGAAGGGAGGATTGCAAGCCTTACGCATCCTCATCACGTCAGTTCAACTGTGGCTTTTGAAGACCTCTTTGACATCAGGGAAATACAACGCATCCAGGATCTCTTTGCAGGCTCCACAGGCGTGGCCTCCATTATCACCCGCCCCGATGGAACTCCGATCACGCGGTCAAGCGGTTTCTGCAGGCTTTGCGATGAGATCATCAGGAAAACCGAAAAGGGGCTGCATAATTGCTATTACTCTGATTCAATCATTGGCAGGCATAATCCTGACGGACCCGTGGTTCAGCCCTGCCTTAGCGGCGGCCTCTGGGATGCCGGTGCCAGCATTACCGTGGAAGGGAAACATATAGCAAACTGGCTGATCGGACAGGTGAGAAACGAGACGCAATCGGAAGAGTCGATGCTGCAGTATGCCAGGGAAATAGGTGCAGACGAGCAGGCATTTCTCGATGCATATCAAGTCGTTCCCCTGATGTCGGCAGACCAGTTTAAAAAGATTGCTGAATCGTTGTTTGCCATTGCCAACCTGCTTTCAACCATTGCCTTCCATAACCTTCAGCAGGCAAGGCTGATCAACGAAAGGACCCAGTCTGTAAAGGCCTTGCATGAGAGCGAGGAGCGCTTCAGGAAGGCATTCTATACCAGCCCCGACTCCCTCAACCTCAACAGGATGGATGACGGAATGTTTGTGGAGGTGAATGAAGGGTTTACTAAACTCTGCGGTTACACGGAGGAGGATGTAAGGGGGAAGACCTCACTCGATATCAACATCTGGGCAAACCCCGAAGATCGCATAAGGATGGTGGGACTGCTGAAGGAATATAGCTATGTCACAAACTTTGAAGCCAATTTCAGGATGAAGGATGGGGCGATCCGTACAGGCCTGATGTCAGCCACGATCCTTAATATCCAGGGGATTCCCCATATTCTGTCAATTACCCGGGATATTGAAAGCATCAAAATTGCGCGTGAAGAGTTGATCAAGGCCCGTAATGCCGCAGAGGAGAGTTCCAAAATGAAAACATCCTTCATCAATAACATCTCACATGAGGTGCGGACTCCCCTAAACGCCATCATGGGATTTGCAGAATTGCTCCATGAGGAGGAACTGGAGGAGGATGTGAAACAGCGCTTTACCCGGATCATTATGAATAACTCCCGGCAGTTGCTCGGGATCATCGATGATGTGCTTGAGATCTCGCGGCTTGAAAGCGGCAGGATCCCCATGAAATTAAATGTGTTTTCCATTACGGAGATGATGAAAGATATCTACTCCACCATGCTTAAACCCGTTGAGGAGGCCAACCTTGAATTTATTTGCGAGTACAGTGAAGAAAAGGATTATGTCATTCAGTCGGACAAGGAAAAATTACAGCAGGTCATATCCGGGCTGATATCAAACGCAATCAAATTCACCAGGAAAGGAAATATCACCATTGGATTTATTCCCGGTGATGAAGATGTTGAATTTTATGTGAAAGATACAGGGATCGGGATCGAACCCGAGTACCATGAAAAGATATTTGAACGGTTCTTCCAGGTGAAGAATACAAATGCCGAGCATCGCGGGACAGGGCTTGGACTGAGCATTGCGAGAGGGCTGATCGATCTGATGAACGGGACAATACATGTGGAGTCGAAGCCCGGAGCCGGTTCGGTCTTCGTTATCAGGATACCCGCACATTGGATGAAATCAGAATCAAATCCGCGGCCTAAAGGCAACCATACCAGGCTTAACAAGGTAACAGTCCTGATCGCAGAAGATGAGGATGACAGTTATGAGTATCTCAAAACGATCCTGTATGCAAAAGTCAGGAAGGTCCTCCGCGCAAAGACAGGATTTGAAGCAGTCAGGATGGTGGAACTGGAGAAGCCTGACCTTATCTTAATGGATATTAAGATGCCGGATCTTGACGGGTTCGAGGCCAGCAGGTACATACACAAAAGCCTTCCCAATCTGCCTATCATAGCGCAAACAGCCTATTCGAACGAGGAAGATGAGTCAAAGGCCCTGGAAGCGGGCTGTGTGGGATTTATAAGCAAACCAATCCGGGTCCAGGAACTGCTGGGAATGATCTCCCGGATTTTTGAAGGTTCGAATGAACAATGATTATTTGCATCCGGCAACGCTTCTGTATATCCCTACAAGTTTCTCAAAAGAGTTTTCAATCCTGTAGCGTTGTGAACTTTGAAAGTAAAGATCCTTCTGCTTTTTAAGTTCTTCAGGATTTTCAATCCAGTAATCGATCTTCTTTGAAAGGTCATCAGGATCATCTGAAACAAAGAGTGAATCGGGGGTTATGGCAAACTGCTTTGTCGCGCTTTTCCTGCTGTCTGCGATCAGGACAGGGAGACCGCAGCCCATGGCTTCAAGGACAGACATGCACTCCACCTCAACAATCGCTGCATGGATGTAAAGGTCGGCGATATTGTAATAGTATACCAGTTCTTCCTCCTGCAGCGTCAGGAATAACGGATGATTTGGAAGCTCCTCTCCAATCGCAGAAAGCTTCTCCCTTATGGGTCCCTGGCCAATCAGTATCAGTTGAATATTATCCCTGTATGCAGATTTACCGATTGCACGGATAATAAGCTCCTGGCGCTTTTCAGGAGCAAACCTTCCCACCGACAGAATAATGAACCGGTCCTTCATCAATTCCTGTCTTTGAGCGGGCATGGGCCTGAACATAGGCAGGATCCCATTGGAGAGCACTACACTCGGCGCTGTCAGGCCATAGTACCGGAGCTCCTCTTCTGCAAACCTGCTGGGACAGATCACCATTTCTGATTTATTGTAAATCTTATTGATCCAGAGCTTATACGTATACCTGATAAATTTCTCCGAATGGATCCCTGCATTCATTGCAAGATGTTCGGCCTGGATATGGAAGGTGGAGATAACGGGAATATTCATTTTCCGGGCAATCCTCACGGAATTCAGGGCAAGCAGGAATGGGAACTGGATATGCACGATATCTGCTTCCCTGATCGCTTTTTTCAGCACATGCCGGGAAGGAAATGCCAGGGGCGTGTGCATCTTTTTCATGATCTTCTTTACTCCCACAGGATAAAAAGCCGGCACAAGCACCTTCCCGGGGCCCGGCGTCCCTGTTGTAATGATCGTTATATCAAAAATATCCCTGAGGAGCCTCACGAACCTCTTGGTGGAGATCACTGCCCCGTTCTTGCTGTCGTCATATGAATCTATGACCATTGCAATATGTAATCTCGGCACAGCCACTGAAATTGAATGAAAAGTCCTGATCCTAAAACAGTTCAAATTTATACATAAAAACGAATTCTATCCGGTTCTGAAAGAAATATTACATTTATTTACATATGCCCTCCCGGTCGACGTATCTTTGTATAGATTTAATCTAAACATAATCTGGTTGAATAAATGACAACAATACCATTTNAGAATAATCATATGGGCGCGAAGTAGAGCATCGTGTTATTATTTTGCAGATCGGAAGAGGCTGGCCTAACGGGCAGCCTCTTTTTTTTAGGCGCTGCACATATCAATATATGACTTTTTGATGTATATTTCATACGGTAAACTGTGAATCACAAAGATCACAACGGATGGAACAGAAAAAGAAGGTCATCATTGTTGAAGATCACGCAATTTTTCGGGAAGGTCTCAAACGGATTATTTCTGAGATTGATGAGTTGGAACTGGTTGGTGAGGCTGAAAATGGTTCAGCATTNATCGACCTCCTCAAAAAAGAGATCCCCGATATAGTCCTGATGGACATCCAGATGCCTGTCATGGATGGAATGGAAGCCACAGAGATTGCCCTTAAAAAACATCCTTCGCTGAAAATCCTTATCATAAGCATGTTCGGGGAAGAGGAGTTTGTTTATACCATGGTCGAGAAGGGCATATTCGGATTCATCCTGAAAACTGCAGATGTACAGGATTTCAAACGGGCAATCAGGAAAGTTCTGTCCGGCCAGCCCTACTATTCCGAAGAGATCACCGGACTGCTTGTAAAGAAGGTCCGGCAGATTGATGCCCCCGAAGTCATCTCCTTCTCCGACAAGGAAAAAGAGGTGCTCAGGCACCTGTGCAAGGGCTCCTCAAATACCGAGATAGCGGAGAAACTCTTCCTGAGTGTCAGAACTGTTGAGGGTTACAGAAATAAACTCCTGCAGAAGACAGGATCAACAAATGTTCTGAACCTCATGATTTTTGCGCTGCGCAATAAACTGGTCCTCCTAAATGATCATTGATGAAGCCGGATTCATTATCAGACACCCTGATCAACAGCCTCCCCAACCCGATACTGATCCATGCCGACCGGGTTGTCGTCTTCGCTAATGCCGTTGTCCCTGAGATCACCGGTCTCCCGATGGACCAGATCATTGGCAGGGATCTTTCAGAACTGCTGACCGATCCTAATGACCCCATCAACAAGGCTGCAATTACAAAACTGACAGGCGATCATCCCGGGGAAGAGGTTGAAATAACAATCCGGACGGCAAACCGGAAGGTAGTCATCAAGAACCTTCTCCTGCGAAACAGGAGGATCAGGTATAAAGGGAAAAATGCCATCCTTACGATCATTATCGATATAACCGACCGGATCAACCTTGAAAAATATATTGTCAACAAGGTCATGGAGACGGAAGAGAAAGACAGGCAAAGATTTGCAGCCGATCTGCATGATGACCTCGGACCCATTCTCTCTTCCATTAAACTTCACCTCGGTATTTACAATGATTCCGAGAAACCCGCGGATTACCGGGAGACCATGCGGATCTGCAACAACCTGCTCGCTGAGGCCATTGCAAAAATGAGGATCATTGCAAACAACCTCATGCCCCGCCTTCTCGATAAATACGGGCTGGAATCCGCCCTCAATGCATTCATAGGCACAGTTCAGAAGGAAGGCACCTTCATGGTGGAGGTGAAATCGAACCTTAATGGCGCAAGATTTCCACGGACACAGGAACTTCACCTGTACAGGATCCTTTGCGAACTGATCAACAACACGGTTAAGCATTCGGGGGCAACATCGGCTGAGATTGTTCTGGATCTTTCAAGGGGAACGCTTGCAATCAGATATTCCGACAATGGCAAGGGTTACAGGGTGGATCCCGGTTCCCTGAAAAAGGGAGGGATGGGGCTGAACAATATTTTGCAGCGTGTGAACCTGATTGAAGGAGAGATAAAATTCGTAAGGAAGAATGGACGGACAGAAGTCAGGATAAAGAAATAAAGAAAAAAGGCTGCCCCATCTGAGCGGGACAGCCTTTTTCCAGGATCAGGGCCTGTATCAATAATTCGGGGTGGTTTCATTGGCCTTTACGGGTACCGGTGCAAGATTGAAGAGGTAGGTCCTTCCACCGTTGAATGTACCTGTTTTCCTGTCGATCGTAAAGATATAGGCTCCCGGGATAATTACATTCGGATCCTTGACCATATGGGCTACCCTGGTTCCGGTAACAGTTCCATGTTCCTTGAATGAATAGGTCCAGGTTCCCATTTTGAAAAGCTGCGGCTGGCAGACAAGCTGTCCCCTGCCATCGGTGATCATGATAACATACTTTGCGTTAAATCCGTCGGGGTTGACTGCATGTGCGATATTAACCACGTAGGTTACATCATTGCTGGCCTGGATCGGGCCACCATTTTCATTTGTCGGCATTGCATTTACTGCAAACATTCCGGTGATCATCAGCGCGAGGCTAAGGGCGAAGAAAAGTTTTGTTGTTTTCATGGCATTTGGTTTTTAAGGTTTGTGTTCTGTGTTTGATGATGTAAAATTATGCCGGAACGAAGGGGCGAATCAAGCGCTGAATTGCCTGATCTTATTGGTAATTCAGCTTATTTCGCCGCGCAAAATTGCGGGTTGTCCTGCGTAATTTTACGCAGTGATCTTCTGTACTCCGCTTCCCGTAATGATTTGAAAGCGGAACATTTCCCTTATATTTGTTTTTGGTAACCTAAAAAAGGAAGCGATGCCATGACGATTACTGAAAACCTTTCAGCCGGCTTTCCCGGCCTTATTCTTATCCCAGTCGATTTTTCCCCTGTTTGTGAGATTGCCATTGACCACGGGGCGGAACTCGCTTCCCTGCTGCATTATGATGTCTGCCTGCTCCATGTCCTGACCGGCGGCACGGAAAAATCCCCTGCAGAGAATAAAGAGAGGGCCGACAATGCCCGGCAATTGTTAAATGAATTCCGGAAAACATTCGAAAAAAAATACAAGCTGAAAATAAGGACCCTGACGAGGAGAGGCAATATAATCCAGTCTATCCGCAAGGCCTCGGAAGAACTTAAACCGATCCTGATGGTGATGGGGACACATGGGAAATCAGGGCTGCAACATCTTTTCGGAAGTTATGCGCTGAAACTTGTGCTTGATGCTCCCTGCCCGGTGCTTGTGGTTCAGCACAGGCCGCTGGGGGCCGGGTACAGGAATATCCTGCTTCCCGTAGGCATGGAACTTGAGGTGAACCCCGCCCTTGACTGGATTTACCGGTTATGCTGGCTTTTTGGATCGGAGGTACACCTGTATGGCTGCCCCGAGACAGATCCTGAAATGAAAAGGCAACTTGAGGCCACCACGCACCAACTTGTAGCCAGCCTGCAGAAACTGAACAAATCATGCCATGTTACAATAGCCCCCAGCAGGAACGACTTCAATGACGGGCTTATCCGCTATTCCGAATCCGTTAATGCAGATCTCATCCTTGTTACCACGATGCCATGCGGCAAAATACCCGGGTTCGAATTTTCGACCTGGGTTGAACGGGTAATATTCAACCCGACGCACATCCCCGTGATGTGCATCAACCCTGAATAATGATTTTAACTTGTTTGTCCGGGAGGCTTACTTCTTGTCGCAAATGATCGGACAGGGTCCGGAAACTCCCCTCGTAGTCTCATAGATATTGTTCAGGTCACGGGTCCCGTCGGCATTATACCTNAGGACCATCGTTGTGGGATTGTTCCCGTTATACCCAAGGAATATCCTGATACCGGAAATGCCGGAACTTCCCTGCATCAGGGTGCTGATAATTTCGAGTTGTGTCCTGTCGATCAGGAATGATTCAAAAGGCGCAGAATTGATCAGGTGGTTGGGTGCGAGATAACCCGAGATCCTTTTCTGCATTGTGTCATACGGTATCTTCGTCATGGGGTTGAGAGGAATTGTCTGCATGAGGGTCGAAGAGGTGTTCCCCCCGGGAAGGGTCATGGAGGAGTTCGAGAAGATCTTGTTGCTAAATATACCGGTGATGGCTGCACTTCCAATTGCCACACCAATAATACATGAAAGGATAATGGACAGTCTGCTGTTTTTCATGGTGTTAAATTTTGCTTGTTAGACCTTTATTATATATATTCGCTATAAATATACATCATCAAAATATCGAAAGCAAAATTTTTTTTTTATGAATATCAGCTGTTTATGACTATTCTCATGCTATAATAACAAAAGTGGCAGATCATGGTGCGTATTGGAAAGGTTATGTTGGTTTTGCTTTTTCTTCATGGAACTGTCTCTGTCTTTGCCCAGGATTCAAGAGACATCAGCAGGAAGATCAATTCAGCAAAAAAAGCAGGATCAGACAGCCTGGCGATTGAACTTCTATTCAAACTCGCTTTTGATTATTACGACCAGGATGATAATATCCCACTGGCAGACAGCATCAGCGAACTTGCAATAGGATTAGCGGCGAAAAGCAGGAATCCCCGGCTTCTTTACCTTGCCTATGTCCTTTACCTTGAATCGAATGACCTTGATTACCGGAATCTTAAAGCGAAGGAATATGGCCAGCGGGCACTGATCCTTGCAAAAAAGATTGGAGATCCTGCGCTTGAATGGCGCGCCTTGCATGACCTCAGCCAGGTTTATCTTGCTTCCTATGATTATGATATCATGCTGAATTACACAAGGCAGGCCCTTTCCATCGCCGCAAAAACAGGCAACCTGGAATGGCGGGCGCTTTCACACATTGACCAGGGAAGAGGGATGGACAGTAAAAACCGGAAACTTGATGCCTTCAACAACCTTATGAATGCAATGGAGATTGCGGAAAAGACCAATGATACCAGCCTGATGATCAAATGCTATTCGGAATTGTCCCGTTTTTTCAACCTTGCAAAACTCATTGACCAGGCAAAGGAGTATAAGGAGAAGGAGGAAGGCCTGGTAAAACTTTATCATCCTGCCGATTCACTCGCATTGATGTGGTTAATTTATGATTACGGGGTCATTGACTGTCACCTCAGAATGGACCAGGTGAATGAGAAACAGATGCTCAGCGTCATTGATTTCGCGATCAGGCACAATTACAGTCGCCTCAGAAACTGGGAATTCGGCATTTACAGGCAATACCTGATCGATACGGACCAACGGGACCATCTGTTTACACTCTATAACAAGCTTTACCCCGGGGAATTCTCAAAGCTGCTCAATTCTAATCCGGGATTGTTTTACAGGCTGAAAGGCTTCTTTGCGGAAATCGAGGGAGAACAGGATTCCGCTGAACACTATTTCAACAGGGCAAGCGAACTCCTTGACCAGGGTTCAAACCTGATCCTGCAATCCAATTTCCACCGCAGGTACGGCCAATACCTGCTGCGACACGGTAAGGACCAGAAAGCCCTTAACCAGTTTACCATGGCTTACAAAGCTGCGGAAAGCTCAACTTATTCCGGGAAGTTCGAATATATGCTTTACGCTTCAAGGGAGTTGAAAAAACTTTACTATAAAGAGGGCGACTTCCGGAATGCATATTTCTATGCCACCCGGATATCTGAAATGACAGACACCATCACAAACAACTCAAAAAAAGACCAGCTCGTCATGAAGGACATCACCCGGCTGATGCAGCAGCGGGAGAGGGCGGCAGAACTTGAGCAGCAAAAGGCAGAGCGCACCATCCGCCACCAGAAGACACAGCGGAACTCGATGGCTATTGGAGTGGGCATATTGCTGGTCTTTTCCTACCTGGTTTACAGGACATACAGGAACCAGAAACGTCTGAACCGCCTCCTGGATGCTGAAAAGCAGAAATCCGACGATCTCCTTCTGAACATCCTTCCCTACGTCACTGCAGAGGAGCTGAAACTAACAGGGACTGCAAAAGCGAAGAAATACAAGGAGGTCACGGTCATGTTCACCGATTTTAAAGATTTTACGCAGGCAAGTGAAAAGATGACACCTGAAGAGCTTGTTGCCATTATCAACAGCTACTTTACAGAGTTTGACAAGATCATTACAAGGGCAGGAATCGAAAAGATAAAAATCATCGGCGACAGTTACATGTGTGCAGGAGGGCTGCCTGTTGCGAATGACACCCATGCATATGATGTGGTGAAGGCTGCCCTGCAGCTCCAGTCATTCATGCAGGCCGAAAAGGAACGCCGGATACTCAATGGCGAGTTTTTCTTTGAACTGAGGGTGGGGATCCACACCGGGCCGGTTATCGCGGGTATCGTCGGACTGAAAAAATTCGCCTATGACATCTGGGGCGACACGGTGAATACCGCATCACGGATGGAGAATTCAGGGGAAGTAAACAAGGTCAACATCAGCGGGAGCACATACCAGCGCGTAAAGCACAGGTTCATATGCACTTACAGGGGCAAGGTAGAGGCTAAGCATAAAGGTGAAATTGACATGTATTTCGTATCATGCAGCCTGCCCGGTGAGAAGGGCCCTTCGTCGTAGGTAGTGAGGCAGGGTGAGCCGGAGAAAGAGGATCAGCCCGCCTGTACAGATGACAGA
>JGI20214J51088_10002325_pt1 | contig 12681 bp, 14 predicted proteins | sample WetSurMetagenome_FD_51088 | JGI IMG/M metagenome (IMG submission 51088)
GGGGTTCAAGCTCGCCTCGAAGGTTATTGAACAAGATCCAGATGCGGTGAGCGGTGATACGGACCACTGCTACCAGGCTGTTGCAGTTAACATGGGTGATTTGTCCCTCTGTGACAGTATCCAGCGGGGGGCTCCCATGACCAAGTGCTACCAGATGATCGCGGTGAAAAAAGGTGACGCCAGTATCTGTAAGGAGATCCCCTCGACTTCAGACCCCGGTCAATATCTCCCGTTAGACTGCCTGATGGAAGTTGCCCGATCAACTGGCGACCCTTCTGTCTGCGGTTTGATGGGTAATGCCAGTATCAGCCGTATGTTCATCGGTGAGATAAGCCAAAAGAGCTGTCTCCAGCAGATTGCCATGGGTCGTATGTCGTCCGGGGGGAAATCAACATGAATAGGTCTGATCCGAATGCCCGATCGTTGCCTTCCAACCCGATTTGCAACCATGGGGAGGTTATCTATGTTCTGCCGTGAATGTGGGACCGAAAATCCTGCTATCAACCGGTTCTGCAAAAACTGTGGGAAACCGCTGGTACAGGGGCCGCTAATTATCCCGATCACGATGGAACCGACCCGACCCGCTGCAAGTCCTCCGGTACCAGTCGCTTCTCCATCACCTCCCGCTTCTCCGGTATCGGCTGTTCCACCAGCATCAGTAACTCCTCCGGTCACCGTTGCATCTCCTTCCGTATCGAAAAAAAAGAAGAGGAACTGGATCGGGATTCTTGCCCTCATTCTTGGGATCCTGTCGTGGGCGATCCTGACAGTTCCCCTTGCGATCCTTGCGATTGTCATCGGAAGTGCATCACTGTTCCTGATGATGAAAAGTTCACGGAAGATTTCCTTTAGTGGTCTTGCAGGGATCATCATCGCCATGGCATCAGTTGCAGTGTCCATGGTTGTATAGAGATCATAAGGAAAAGAAAGACTAAAAAATCACAATTTTTTTTTTGGTTTTTATGGATATCTTCGATATGCTCAGATAAATATAGAAGATTTTTTTACCGTTTGTGGTAAACTGACCTATTGATAGTGATGCCTTTTTGCCCCATATGTGGAACGAAAGCAGAACCTGATCAGAAGTTCTGCGAAAACTGCGGGTCCTCCCTGCAGGAACCAGCACCTCAGACACCTTCGTTATACCCACTTCCGGCTGCAACGCCTCCCCCGCCGCCGACTCCCCCGGTATATGCACAACCCGATCCACCCTCAAAGGAACCCTATTCGATGGAAAAACCATCGTTGTTAAAAAAATACAAACTGCCGGTTGTCGCCATTGCCATTATTCTTGTGATAATTATTGTTTTTCTGGCAATACCCAAAGAGGCTTCCCATCCGGCTGCCGCCCAGACCCCGGTACCTACTGCGTACCAGCAGTCTACCCTCTATTACACACCGACGCAAACTGTATACACTACGACGACACCAACTGTGACCAAGGTCTCTGGCGGTGCTTTATCTACAACTGAATATAGTTCATCAAGCCGGGCACAATTCCGGGCAAATCGCACAGCGGGTCCGGCACCGTTGACCGTCTCTTTTTATGACCTGACACTGGGTGGTCCCGTGAAATGGGTTTGGGATTTTGGAGATACAAGTGGCAGCAGCGAAAGAAACCCGGTCCACATCTACAAATCACCCGGGAAGTATACCGTAACCATGAATACTGTTATCAGCGGGACAATGTATTCTAACTCAATGAATATCACGGTCACCGGCAACTGACAATCAAGAGCAGCGGTTATCTGACTATCTTTGTTTTTAAAAAAACTATCAGAAAGAGTTCTTTGAAAAAATACTATTTTCACAACTAATTTTTTCCCCGGTTTGTTCATCCCTTACGTTCCGGACGAATTCGCTGAACTGGTCCTTCTCCTTTTCCCTCAGTTCAACTTCACCAGGATCGCAACAATCCCGGCACAATTCCATAAATTCCGGAATGGACCTAATTCTGGTTTGCCTACCGCTTTGCCAGTGAGCTAAAAGACATCGAGGACAAGGTTTCATAAAATGCCTCGTCATACTTTTTTTTTGGGGGATAAAAATTAATAATTTCCCATAATCAGTATAATATAAAAACCGTCATATTCTCATCCTTGTACCAGGTCGAATATGAATCTGATTCATGAACAACGATCCTGTCACCATACCTGCTGTCAATCGGGGTCCTTTATGGCCTCCGATTGGTGTCTGACAGCTAAAAAGAAGCCCGTTACAGGCTCCGATTTGCGAAGTCCTCAAATTGGGCTCATTTTGTCAAACGGACGATTTTACAGGACCCCAAAACATGGGTATAATTTGAGAATCCGGACGGTTCCGGGCATCAGGGTCATGGGAGTATCATGTGGCCCTAAAACACCGTTAAGGGGCTTTTACGGGTGTGCTGAATAAAAATGCTATGGGGCCCGATTGGAATAATGAGGGTGAATTGGGCGATGCCTTTGGTATTTAAGGCGAAGCGTGATAACCGCAATCCGAGAAATTCTGGTGGAATTACAGGTTCACAGAATATTTATGGTAGTTCTCTCATTGATACATCAGTGAATATATGACTCCCATGACCCCCGATTATCATAGGGCAGTTGAAATTGCCTCAGAGGCGGCCTCCCAGGCCCATCGAGGGCAATTCCGGAAAAACGGGAAAACGCCCTTTATTATTCATCCGAAACGGGTTGCAGAACTGGTGAAGTTTTATGGTGGTGATCATATTGGTGTCATTGCCGCATGGCTTCACGATGTGATTGAAGACTGCGATGATGGAGAAAATATTGTACAGGCTACGCTCCGGCAAACGAATCTGCCGCAGCGTGAACAGGTTGAGATCTTTNCTATCATCTCTGCCCTCACCAAGAACCCTGACATACATGGAAAATCTGAAAGACTGGCAGATATCATGAACAGAATTAACCAGGCCCCGTCCCAGGCCATCCTCCTCAAATTGTGTGATCGTATGGACAACCTGATCGATGCACGGGACCGGGGACATAAATTCTTATCCGTATACCTTTCCCTCACCGATCAAATAATTGATGGATTAGCTGAGGGTGCAACAACTCATGGCTATGTCAGGGCGTTAGAGACATTGCAGGCGCTACGGAAAACGTATGTTGAATAACATCAACCAGAGTCACGGAAATTTTTTGTTGACCTCGCCACCCGCATAAACATGAGTGGAAAATCGCCGTCCTAACACTGGTATGATTGTGTCCGTAAAGTGAACAATCATGATGGTGATTTTGGAGGCTTCATGAAGAAGAGTGCGATGATAAAGCCAATGATCGCAAGCGAGAGCACACAGGGAAATACCCCAAGGTAACTCCCTGTGGTGGTCCTTATGAACCCGGCAAGCTGAGGGCCGGCGATCGCCCCTGCACCGTAAGCAAGGAAAACAATGCCGTAGCATCTCGGATAATCAACTGTCCCGAAATACCACGCTGTAGCTGTCGGTGCGATAGCCAGCCAACCCCCGAGACAACCCCAGAGTACTGCAAAGGCAATGATATACCCCCAAAATACCGGCACCTGCCACATGAGAAGGGAGGCAAGAGCTATCAGCAGGAACGATATCATGGCGGTCTTCCCCGGGTCGAGCCGATCGGTGAGGTACCCGAAAACCGGCCTTCCGCACCCGTTAAAGATTGCAAAGAAACCGACAAGTGCAGTCGCAAGACCCGCTGCGATATATATCAATTCGGTTCCAACAGGTTGCGAAATGGAAATCGCCATTAACCCCGCGATAGACCCGATGAAAAAACATATCCATAGTCCGTAGAATGCAGGGCTCTTTACCATCTCTGAACGGGTGTGCTCGCATGTCACCTGCTCTCCTTTCTGTGGATCAGGAGGATTCCAGCCGGCAGGTTTCCACCCCAATGGCGGAAAGGTGAGCGGGAGTGCCAGGGGAACTGTGATGAGGATAATCCCGATACCGAAGATACGGAAGGTGGTCATGACACCGTACGCGGAAATGAAGTACCCGGCGAGGTTTGCGGTAATAAACGCCGAGAAACCGACGCCGAATACCGATATTCCGACTGCGAGCCCCCGNCGATCAGGAAACCATCGGGCTGCAATGGCGACTGTTGCCCCGTANACAATCCCGACACCGATACCCCCGATTACGCCAAACAGGATGGAAAGCATTGTTATGGATGTGACCATTGANGCAAGCAGCCAGCCGACCCCGGTGAGTATACACCCGGTGATCGTGACCTCGCGTGGCCCCCGGCGCTCGACATATGTTCCGGTCAGGGCCATCGTTATCGCAAAGACGGCGAGGAATAACGAAAATGGCATCAGCACATCATTTGCAGTTACAGCCTGGCCGAGATCTTTGGTAAAATAATCGGCAAGCGGATTGACAAACACACTCCACGAGTAGATCGTCCCAAGGCAGAGGTTGATAACCAGACCGCAGACAATGAGCACCCATCTCCCTTTTTTTTGGGGCATACCTAAAAGTAATGGTACTTCGCCCTTCGGGTTATACTGCACGGAACGCCCTCACAGTCAGAGACATGGCTTTTGCTCTACCAGTTATCATGGGTGACTGACAAAAAAAGATTTGGGAATGTCTGCATATCTTTGTTGTAATTCCTCCTGCAGGAGAAGAGATCATCAATGTCGAAATGTATATCTGTTCATTTCCAGAAGTAATGTCTATACCAGAAAATCAGGAATACCCCCTCTATGTATTCAATCCTCTATGTCGACGATGAACCAATGCTGCTTGAATTAGCCAAACTTTTCCTGGAAAAAACAGGGGATTTCCGGGTTGATACCGTCATTTCTGCCAAAGAAGCACTTGATATCCTTGCAAAAACCTCGTATGACTGTATCATTTCTGATTACCAGATGCCTGAAATGGACGGGATAGTTTTTTTAAAGACCTTTCGTTCAAAAGGAAATGTCGGGCCATTTATCATTTTTACGGGAAAAGGGAGGGAAGAAGTTGTTATCGAGGCACTCAACAACGGTGCTGACTTCTATCTCCAGAAAGGTGGTGATCCGAAATCACAGTTTGTCGAACTTGCGCACAAGGTCCGTCAGGCCATCCAGATCAGGATCGCGCAAAAGACCATGCAGGATCTCGTGCAGGGTGCACCAATCCCGGAGTTTGTCATCGATGCGGGCCACCGCGTGGTTTTCTGGAATAAGGCGCTTGAAGAATACAGCGGTGTTGCAGCATCAGACGTCGTAGGAACAACGAAACACTGGAAGGCATTCTATCCCTCGCAACGCCCGTGCCTTGCGGACCTTCTCGTAGATGAAAATGTTGATGGTATCGCGAGGTGGTATGCAGGAAAACAGCCGCTATCGCCGGTCATGAAAAACAATTTTGTTGCAACCGATTACTTCCCTGCCATGAGAGGAGGCACATGGTTATATTTCACTGCTGCACCTCTCCGGGATCCCTCGGGAAAAATTACCGGTGCTATCGAAACGCTTCAGGATGTAACGTCAATCCGGAAAAAAGAAGAGGAGTTAGAGGCAGCATACGAACAGATGAACGTGGCATTCCAGCAGGCAAAAGCCAGTGAATCTCTTCTTGATATCCAGAATAAAATGCTTGAGGCAAGCGAACAACGCTACCGGAATATTGTCGAGGACCAGACGGAATTTATCTCCCGCTTCCTGCCTGATGGTACCCATGTCTTTGTGAATGATGCATACTGCCGTTATTTCAACAAAACCCGTGACGAGTTAATCGGGAAAAAATTCATACCACCGGTGCCGCCAGAAGATCAACACCTTGTCAAAAAACATTTCGCATCCCTGACAAAGGACCATCCCACCGCTATCATCGCGCACCGTATCCTGCTGGCCGATGGCCAGGTACGGTGGCAGCGCTGGAGCGACCGGGCGATTTTTGATGAGAACGGAACGGTCACCGAATACCAGTCAGTTGGCCGGGATGTTACTGAACAGAAACTCGCTGAAGAGGCATTGCGTGCAAGCGAGGCGTCACTGGCCAGTATATTCCGGGCTGCACCGGTAGGGATTGGCATTGTATCAGAAAGGATTCTTCTTCGTGTAAACGACCGTATCTGTGCAATGACCGGGTATTCTCCTGATGAACTGATAGGAAAAAACTCCCGCATCCTCTACCCGACCGACGAAGACTATGAATACGTGGGAACGGTAAAATATGCCCTGATTCGTGAACAGGGGATTGGAACAGTCGAAACCCGATGGAGACGCAAGGACGGTTCTATCCGGGACATCCTGCTCAGCTCAACNCCGACTGACCTGTCAGATATCAGGTCCGGGATCATGTTTACTGCTCTTGATATTACTGATCGGAAAAATGCAAACACCCGGCGGTAGAACGTATTTTCATTACTCCGTTTTTCATATGATTAACCTATAATTTCCGTGTACCATTTATGCCAGCATGGTGCTGATGTCGATGATCGGAAAGCAGGGTGGGTTTTAAAAAAACAGGCGGCACTCTATTATTGCGTCAGTATGATATTTTTAATAAAACCATTGCCTGACCTCAACGGCGCGTAGAAATCCTTCCGTTATTATCAGCTATTATGGAGTAATTTTAAAAAAAAGACAACAATATTTTGTCCCTTGTCACTGGTGGGAACGGATCACAATCACCGGGCGTTTCGATTTTAACAGCACCTCATGTACCGTGCTGCCGAAAAAGAAGTCGTGAAGGCAGCCTTTCCCGGAGCCTTCCATCCAGATAAGTGACACATCCTCTTCCTCGGCAATCCGTGGAATCTCGTGTTCAGGTTTCCCGGTTACTACCATCGTCCTGGTTTTAATACCCTGTCCGACAATCTGTTTGCAGATTTTTTTGATCTGTTTTTCCGCAGTGGTAACGGTCTCTTTATGGTCCTGACCTTCTTTTCCCGTATGAACTGAATGAAGGAGAATTATTTCGCCTACTCCCTTCATGGAACCCGCAAGAGCAGTTGTTTTTTCAGACCGTTCTGAGAAATTTACCGGGCAGAGAATACGCGAAAAGATCATCGGACAGAATTTTTCAAAATTCTTTCCGGTAAGGGACGCTACAAGAATATTTGGCATAATCATGATATTGGTCTTACTGACCCGGCAGAGCACCTTTTCCGGGACACAACCACGAAGCAGACCTGCCATGATACTCTTAATGTACCCGTGGATGACGACAATATCGACCTTATGTTTCTCTGCGGTTTCAAGAATTGCATCGGTAAGATCACGTGACGTGGTTTCTTCAAGAGAGACCCGGATATCAGGGTTGAGGGTGGTAATGTATTTTTTTGCCTGGTGAAGATATACTTCAGCTGTACTGGATTCCAGTGTTTCAACCGTCTCTCTCCCCATCGGAATTGCGTAGTGCCTGATGACATACAGCAAAATAATTTCACGGATGCCCGGGATGCTGGTGATACAATGGAGTTCATTCATTGCCGGCTTTGAAAAATCCGTGGGAAACAGGACTTTTTTAAACATAGCTCACACCAAAATATTTTTAAGACAAAATCCGGTAGCGGAAACGTCACACCAGATCTTAATACAGACAATAAATACTACTCCAAATATATAATTGTATGGCGTCCCCGCCGGGTGATAGGAGCTATTTTATACGTACAGGAAGGACCCGCACAAAAGGGTGGCTATCCTCAGGGAACAACACCCGGTTACCTGCCTGATAACAGCAACACTCTTATTTCTTGTCAAATCCCCTCCGAATCTCATAAATCCCTGCACCGCACATACTCCCGGCATGAAGTATACGGCACGGCATATCCAGCGTTTCCTCGATACGGGCAGGATCGACGCGACATTGTGGAAGAACCACTTTCCCTCGCTGCTGCCGACTCAGGTACCGACCTGCGAGGAGTGTGGGGAGTTTAAGGACCGGATCTGTGCCGGTGGCCGGGACCCGGTCGACTGTTTCTTAGGGAAACCTCCTGTAGCAGAGCCGTCAGCAGAACAAAAAAAGAAGAAACGGGACCCTATGCTGGGTCTTGGGGCAAAAGGAAAAAACCTCCACGGGACAGCAAAGCCTAAAGACCAGTCAAAAATGTAAGAAAAAAAGCGATTCTGGAATAGAAATAAATAACGATTGCGCCGGATTCCATACTAGGTGAATCAACTATGGAATTCAAAGATATCGTGATGCAAAGGTATGCGACAAAGAAATTTGACGGGAAAAAAATCCCTGAAGCAAAGATCAACGAACTGATCGAACTTGTTCGATTTGCTCCTTCAGCCTTAAACCTTCAGCCCTGGAAGATAAAGATAGTTACCGACCAGAAATTAAAAGACCAGTTGAAAGCGGCTGCATTCGGCCAGGAACAGGTGACCACCTGCTCTCACCTGCTGGTATTCTGTGCGGATCCCGATTATGACAGCCTGATGAAGCGGCTCGGGGACCTGTTCCAGAAAAACAAGGTGCCCGGGGACGCACGGAAGATGATTCTGGGGATGGCATCCCAGTTCGCGACAACGATGTCACCTGATCAGCGGCTTGCATGGTCACAGGCACAGACCTACCTTGCCCTCGGAAATGCATTGAACGGGGCAAAATCTCTTGGCTTTGATTCATGCCCCATGGGTGGATTCAATCCCGATGAATTCACAAAGATCCTGAAAATCCCAAAACCCCTCGTGCCGGTCATGCTCTGTCCAGTCGGCTACGCTGCGGACAAACCAATGCCAAAAATGCGCTTTGCAAAAGAGGACATTGTGTTCTGATGTATGGTTTGCAGTCAGGCCATAGAGATTTCCGTTATTCCCACCGGAATTGTTAAAAGTCATGCGTTTCCGGCGGTGGATGAGGATGATGGGTGATGAAACGTCTTGGGATGGACGTTTCATATGCTTTTTTTCAGCACCGCTGCCCGGTTGACAAAGAACCATGTTGTTTCGATCACCTCAAATCCTGCTTCCTGTGCCCTCAGCAGGGTGGTGCGGAACTCCTCTTTAGGGACAACAAACGGGGGTTCAGTAAGGAATAGCAGGCCGCCGGGAACGAGAAGCGAATGGATTTCTTGGAACAATTTTTTCGAATCCGGTACTTCGTGGACGACAAATATGGTAAAGGCGATATCAATCCTGTTATCCCATTCCGGGGAGAGACCAATAGTATCCGGTGTACACTGGTGAGTCCTGATACGCGGCATCAGGCCTTCTGGTTCAAGTTTTTCCCTGAGGATCCCCAGCATTTCTGCTTGTAGATCAACGGCGAATACCTTGCCGGTATCGCCGGTCCTCTTTGCAAACTCGCGGGTAAAAAACCCCGGGCCACAGCCGAAATCCAGCACAAGATCGCCGGGTTTTATCCATCGTTCTGCAAGACGATCAGGCCGGTAGAAAAACCGGCGGAAACGGGAATCAAGATGGCTGGCATGGGATGCGGAGAATACTTCATGATGGGGGGAACCCGGTGACTTTGTAGCACGTGAAGAGGGTTCACCGGAATTTTTGCTTGCTTCCATGAAAAGAAATTGGACGGATGGTGGTATAACCATTCGGTCAGGCTGGATTTGGTTTCACGGATCGTTTCACCAGGATCAGCACCCCACTGATTATCGCCAGCACCGGCCCGATGATGAGACCGGCCCAGAACAGCAGTCCAAGAATCCCGATTATGATCATTTTTATCCCGCTTTTTAACAAAGAGTCAGGCCGGGGTTGCTGCATTCCCTCAAAAATGGCAAAGATGCCAAGAATGACCGGGCCTGCAATAAACATAAGGGTCACAAGTACTTCGTTGCCATATCCGGTTACCCGGACTGCATGGATAATCTGAAGGGCAGTCATTGACGCTCCGCCAATGTACAGGAGACCGGACAGGAGTATCATCCAGCGGATGGGATCTTGTTGTAATCCAAGGTCCTTCCGGTACATAACCAGAAGTGCCAGTCCCCCAATCACTATCACAAACAATGGGGCAAATACCATCCAGGGCGACTGGCCCTCCCAGAGGTGGATGGTAATTACCGAAAAGGGAATCAGCAGCCATTCCGAGGCGGTGAACTCTTCTAAGAACCCCGGAGCAAGACTGTATTTTCCTCCCGTGGGGCCATATACCGCGATATAATAATCACCATCAACGGGAACAGTGACGTTAAAACGTCCCGTCTCATAGATGGGTTGCGGGGAAAAAGGCTCGTAGGATGGTTTATTCGGAGTTCTTCCCGGTATAACCATTGCCCCGGACCCGGCAGGGACCTCAACAAAGGAAGGTACGTTTCCTGCATTTTCAATTCCCGGTCCAATTATTACGATATCCGGCACCATTGAACCAGGACCAGGTACCTGGATTGAACCATAGATATTTTGTCCCTTCTGCATCGGAAAATGATAGTACTGGGCTTCCCCACCCTCGTAGAGTTCAGTATAGAGAACATATGATTTATCAGGAGTATCAAAATGGGTCGCATTTGCGATATCTTCGTTTGACCCTACGCCAAGCGGTGCATGAGCTGATGCTATGCCGATGCCTGCGAGAAGCAGGAAGAAAAGGCAGAGACAGAGAAAATTCCGCCCCCGAACAGACCGGTATCCTGATGGCATGTAAGAACGATTGACTGCGAATTATTTGTGCGTTTCGCAGGTATTGATGCTAAACCCTTGTACTCATGGTGCTCTTTAAAAGGACAGGCCAATTGATTTTTTAATACGAGTAGTATCAAGAGTAATTTTTGCGAATAGTCTGGCAGCATTAAACCGTCCAATCGTGGATCGCAAACGATTTTTCCCGTGGTAATTTTATTGGTTAATAGTTATTGACCCTCCCGCTGTCATTATGAAAAGTGTATTAAAAGAACAGGCAACTATGGTACCGGAATACTNTCTGTTCACTATTGGCAGGGATCTCAATTCATGACTGTCGCGATACACATTGAAAATTTAACCCGGCGATTTAACGACNTGGTCGCNGTGGACAATATANCGTTTGATATCGAGAACGGGGAAATTTTTGGTCTGCTGGGACCAAATGGCGCCGGGAAAACAACCACNCTTTCCATGCTCTCCACCATGCTGAAACCCACCTCGGGAAAAGCGGTGGTTAACGGTGTTGATATTGAACGCGATGAAGATGGTGTCAGGAAATCCATCGGTATCGTATTTCAGGACCAGAGCCTGGATGAAGAACTGACCGCATGGGAAAACATGGATTTTCACGGTCGGCTCTACCGGATTCCCTCCGATACCCGAAACCAGAGGATTACCGAGCTCCTCAGGCTCGTTGAGCTCGAAGACCGAAAAGACGACATCGTAAAAACATTTTCCGGCGGGATGAGGAGACGCCTTGAGATCGCACGCGGGTTACTCCATCATCCTTCAGTGCTCTTTTTAGACGAACCCACGCTCGGTCTGGACCCCCAGACCCGCAACCACCTCTGGCAGTATATCGCGACCCTCGCCCGTGAGAAAGGAATTACGATCATCCTGACCACGCATTACATGGAAGAAGCTGACCGGTTATGCGACCGGATCGCAATTATCGATCACGGAAAGATCATAGCACTCGATACCCCAAAAAATCTGAAGGACCGGATCGGTGGTGACGTTGTCACGATAAAATCTTCAAACCCGGAAGCAATTATTGCAGCCCTTAATGAACCCTGGATCTCGCGTATGGAAAAACACAACGACGAAGTGATTATCAGCCTGCAGAATGCTGAACAGCATGTCAGTACCATTGTAACGCTGCTCAACTCAAAACAGGTCATGATTGAGTCCATCGCGATACATAAGCCGACCCTTGAAGACGTGTTTCTTTCTTTTACCGGAAAAACCATCCGGGAAGAAGAAGCCGATCATAAAACGAACATGCGGATGTACCAGAGAATGGCGAGACATTAATCATGGACATCATCTACACCATCTGGCTCCGGAATATGAAACGATTCTCCCGTTCCAAAAGCAGAATCATTGGCAGCATCAGTATGCCGATCTTCTTTTTGCTCTTTTTGGGGTTCGGCCTGAACTCTGTTGTCCAGCTGCCCGAAGGGGGTGGGAATTATATCGAATTTTTGATCCCGGGAATGATCGCCATGAGTGTCCTGTTTACTTCAGTATTTTCCGGTATCCAGGTTATCTGGGATAAACAATTCGGGTTTTTAAAAGAGACTCTTGTCGCACCGGTATCACGGCTTGAGATCATGTTAGGCCAGACGTTTGGTGGGGCTACGACTGCTGTCATCCAGGGATTCCTGATCATGGTATTTTCCTTGTTCATCGGTCTCCATTTATTGGGTTTTACGGGGTTTCTTACAGCATTTGTATTCATGGTCTTGATCGGTATCTCGTTTACGGCATTTGGTATCGCCATTGCATCCCGCATGGAAGACATGACCGGTTTCCAGCTGATCATGAATTTTGTTGTCTTCCCGATATTCGGGCTGTCCGGGGCACTTTTTCCCATCAGTTCATTGCCGGAATGGGTGATACCGATAACATTGCTGGATCCGCTCACCTATGGCGTTGAAGGTATCCGTTATGGTCTTACCGGGGTTTCGCAGATTAATCCTCTTGTCTGTCTTTCCGTAATAGGGAGTTTCACGGTTGCGATGACGGTGCTCGGGGCATTCCTTTTCAGGAAGATCAAGGTATGAATGAGAGGAAATATAAAAAAGGGTATAGTCTCATTTTAACAACCAATTTTTTTCAAAAGTTACGACTGAAAAAAATGAATAATCAGAGAACCGGAATCATTTTTTT
>JGI20214J51088_10002328_pt1 | contig 12679 bp, 9 predicted proteins | sample WetSurMetagenome_FD_51088 | JGI IMG/M metagenome (IMG submission 51088)
GTGTCATTATTGGTGGTCTTGTGGCGGTGTGGACATCGGCCAGAGAAATAGAGATCAGACATATTGCGGTAGACGCCTGTAGACAGAAACACGGTGTTGGTGCACAACTTATTGACTCACTTCTAAAGACCATTGCACAGTTCAGGGCTGCTTCCGTATTCATACCATTGCTCGTAACACATCGACCGGCTTCTTTTCCAAGATGGGATTCACATGAGCTGCGGGAACTGCTCCTGAACACCCGGACTTAAAGAAACATGGCATACTATTCGAGCTGATGGAAAGAACCACCGAACTAGGCGGTGCAGCCAATCGGCGGAACGGCATCGCCTCTGGCTGACCTTACTGTTGGATCAATATGAATCTAACCAAACCCAAGACTCTGCTTACGCTCGCGCTCCTATTGCTGGGGTTTCTGCATCTTGCATATCTACTGAAGCTCCCGAATGATGCAGTCTTTTTCAGTGGTGATGGTGGTTTGAAGTATCTCATGTCTCAACAATTTCTCCGCGGCAACGTTTCGCCGGCTCTTGATCTTCCAGTCGCCCCAGAGGCGGCCGAACTTTGGTTGAAGGGGTTTTATCCGTTCGATATTCCGTTTGTTTACCTGATCGATGGTCGGAGAGTTGTGTCCTTTCCTTTATACTTCCCTTTAGCTTCAGTTCCGTTTCTGGCTGCAATAGGTTGGCGAGGACTTTATGTTCTTCCCGCCGCCGCTGTTCTTTTCGTCTGGATATGGATAGCTCTATGCTCTCGTGCACTTCAGTTCAGCAAAATGGCTCTTTGCACTGTGCTTGTTTCGATTATTTTTGCCAGTCCACTCACTCTTTATGGTGCCATGTACTGGGAACATGCCCCGGCCGCTTTCATGGCAGCTATTTCGTTGAGTCTTATCTTGCGAAAACGAAACGATATTCCTGCGGTGGTGAGTGCTTTAGCTCTCGGCGCTGTGGCCGGGACGGGGGTTCTAATGCGGCCGGAGGTTGTGGTTTGCGTCATGTCTGCCATTGGGATCAGTCTCATATGTTTCGGAAAGGAAAGACTTCGTTATACAGCTTTATTTTCCGCTGGATTTTTCATTTTGGTGGGCGTCTTCTTTGCGCTTAATCAATTAATATACGGGCACATCTTGGGCTTGCACTCTGCCCAAGTTATTGATAAAGTTAATTCGAATGTTTTGCTTTGGCCTGCCAGGCAGGCAATATACAGAGCTCGTGAACTTATGGGGCTATGCTATCTGTATTGGCCTCTATGCCTTTTCGCATTAGCGGGACTGCCATTTGCTTTTTTGAGTTTATATTCGCGCAAGCGAGAGTTGTTGGCTTGCCTCTTAGTGATTGTTGTTTCGGTTCCTCTGATTGCTCTGATCGTGCCCAACTGCGGTGGAAAACAGTGGGGGCCGCGCTATCTTCTGGTGTTACTGCCTTGGGGCGTTATCATGGTTGGCCTCATCGTTGAGGCAATCACCCAAAGCTATGGGCGCTGGGTGAAAGGTCCAGCACTACTTTTACTATTCGTCTGCCTTGCACTTGGCTTGAAGGTAAACACATGGAACGGTACAAGGTACCTTGCAGAAGATTACAGCTTTAGGGTTCTTCCTGCGCTAGAGGTGATCAAAAAGCAACCTCAGCAAATCGTGATAGTAACACAACAATGGATTGCTCAAGAGTTGGCTGCCGTGGCGAATGAGAAAACATTTCTCTGGGTTCGCAACGAAGAAGATTTCAGTCGGGCTAAGGCATTACTTTATCAGCAGGCCATCCAGTCCATCCTTTTTGTTGCGTACACTGGGGAAGCGGCACCAAAGGGGATTGTTTCCCAGGAGATTGGGCGATCAAGTAGTTATGTTGTGCGAACAGTAAGAATTGAAGAATGATCCAACAAGGCAAATCCAGCGTAAGCGGTAAACCGAGTCGCTGATTTTATTGCAGAAAATAGGGGTCGTGCGCTAACAATGTGGCGACAAAATTTTCGACATATTTTATCTAACTCTTTATTATCCCTGTATTTCTTTAAACCCCTTTCTGCACATTAATGATGCATTGCAAATATTGCCCAGAAAAAGATGAGGTTGAGGCCGCATTTTATGATTGCTTCACGAGATACTGTTTCTTAGGTGTGGAGAAATGTTTGTTGATTGTTTTAACCAATTTTTCATGAGGGATTAACTATGCCAAAAAAACTTCTCGTAATCGGTGGAAATGCAACCGGACTTAAAGCCGCAGTGCGAATAAAAAGGCTTGATCCCGCGGCGGATGTAACCATCATCGAAAAAGGTGAGTTTATCTCTTACGCTGCCTGCGGACTGCCTTATTATGTTGAGGATATCGTTTCCGACCATCAAGAATTGATTAAAACTCCGGTGGGAGTTGTCCGTGATCCGGGATTTTTTAAAGCGGTGAAAGGAGTTGTTGTTCACCATAAAACCTGTGCTGAAGAAATCGACCGAAAAACCAAAAAAGTAATAGCCCGTCACACTGAAACTGGCGAGGTAAAAGAGTTCTTTTACGATAAGTTGGTGCTTGCTTTGGGGGGAGTTCCGGTTGTTCCTCAGATTGAGGGGATAAACCTGCAAAACATTTTTAACCTGTGCATACTCGAGGATGGTATCGCCATAAAAACCCTTGTTTCCGCCGGGAAGGTAAAAAAGGTGGTTATCGTTGGCGCGGGTCTTATCGGCATGGAGATGGCAGAAGCTTTTCATAAACGCGAAGTTGAAGTTACCATCGTGGAGATGCTTGATGAAGTGCTCCCCACGCTTTTAGACCGCGATATGGGGCTGATTCTCGGCAACTACTTAAAAGGGAAAAAGATAGCTGTTAATACCTCGGAGCGGGTGATACGTTTTGTCGGCGATAATACAGTACGAAAAGTTATTACCGACAAAAGCGAGTTACTTGCGGATCTGGTTTTGGTCGCGATTGGAGTGAGGCCTCAAGTAGATCTGGCAAAAAAGGCAGGCCTTGCCCTGGGTGAAACTGGGGCAATTCAGGTAAACGAATTTCTTCAGACCAGTGATTCTGACATCTATGCCGGGGGAGACTGTGTTGAAAACACGCATCGTATTACCGGCAAAAAAGTCTTTGTCCCGATGGGTTCTACTGCCAATAAGCATGGTCGGATTATTGCTGACCATATTGCTGGAAAGGGATTGCCATTTCCCGGGGTTTTAGGAACCGCGATTTTAAAAATCCTCGGGTTCAATGTCGCCCGAACCGGCCTTTCAGAAAGGGAGGCGCGTGCTAAAGGCTATGATGTTGATATTGTCATCTGCCCCGGAGCCGACCGCCCCCATTTTTATCCCGGCAAAGCGAACATTATCATTAAGCTCATCGCTGCGAAACGAGATGGCCGCCTTCTTGGTGCCCAGATTATTGGACCCGGGGATGTGGCGAAGCGGATTGAAGTGGCCGTTACCGTGTTAAGTTTCGGCGGCTCGGTGAAAGACATTGCGCAATTAGACTTGGCCTACGCACCGCCATTTTCGCCCGCCATGGATAATATCATTACTGCCGCCAATGTCATGCAAAACAAACTTCAAGGAATCGCACGATCAATTTCTCCCCTGAAGGTAAAAGAAAAACTTGACCACGGAGATAATTTTGTCTTTTTAGATGTGCGCAGTCCTTTGGAATACAAGGTGCTTCGTATCGAACACCCCAACGTCATTTTAATGCCGCTCGGCAAACTACGTGAAGAAGCAAAAACACTTAGCCGCGACAAGGAAATAATCACCTTTTGCCAGGTAAGCCTGAGGGGTTATGAAGCCCAGCGCATCCTCGAAGGGCAGGGATTTAAAAACGTAAAATTTATGGATGGCGGATTGGTTGGGTGGCCCTTTGAAACAGTGGGTAGTATCTGGTAAGAAGTTTATTCGGAAAAATGTTCTGGTTATCCCTGGTCATGTTTTGGACACCACACTCTGCCGGAGGTCGGATCATAGTGGTATGGCACATTAAATATTGGGCACAAGTAATCACTCGTAATTTCGTCCAGAGATGCGGGGAATTTTTCGTTCGTTATTTTATATGCGCTGATCTCTTTGTTTAACCCATCGACCTTGAGCGTGCACTCGACCCCTTTTGCCTTTTTCATAGGCGCGTTGACTTTTTTTGAATCAGAGGTATTAATCCCTACATTTTTTATAAGCGTAATCGTGAGTAGCACGATGATCAACAGGGAAAAAAGAATTCCTATAAAAGTCATCCCCGAATTTCTCACGGGTTGTTTCCTCGATTTAAGGTTACAGAACTCGATAACATTCGACCCCAAGGTGGCGTGAATGTTCTGCGGGTCACTCTGGTAACATAAAAATTTTGGATGGGGTTTATTGAATAACCTTGAACACCGTATCATGAGGTCGGACTCGGTCTTTCACTCTTATTCCGACCCGATCACCTTTTTTGGCAAGGGATACCGAGTTTTTCTCGATCTGCATGGAATCAACCGTCTGCTGAAGGTCGGTGGTGTGCCCTGTGATGTGAATGGTATCTCCTACCTGTAGACCTTCCCCGGTAATTTCAAGTGCGGCCACATTAATTTTAGCAAAATAATCCGTGACCCTTCCCACTTCTTTTTCTTCCATACCGTCCCCCTTATTTTGAAAGAGTTTCAAAAAAGAGCTATCAAGCGGTAATTATTTAAAAATATATTATAATTTTTCAATGATTGCAATAAGAATTTTTACGCAATAATTTGGGCGTCACCGGGTGAGCCGTTTTAGTCTCTCCAGGTCTTTTCTGGTAAAACCTTCCCATTCGCAGGGGAAAATAGAATTGTTGTGAAATAAGGGTTCGTTAACCAAGTCAAACCGGGAAGCTTTGATTGCTTCCTCCCAAAAAATGGTTCCCGGGATAGGGGAGTATTCGGTAAGATAAGGCAGCGCCCCGCAGCCCCTGACAAATGTGATGCTTTTTTCAACTTCTTCTGCTCGTTGTCCGGGAAGGCCCGCTAAAAGATAAATCCCAATCTCTTTTTCGGAAAAGCCTGCTTTTTTGAGGCAATTTATTGCCTCAAAAAATTCCGCACGCGTAGTTTTCTCCCCGGTTTTTTTCATAAGGTTTTCATCCGCTGTCTCCAGACCAAAGCGAATGGTTTTAAATCCAGATAAAAACATAAGCTGGGCTATTTCGTCGGTCATTCCTCGGATATGGACACCATTGGGGGTGTGAAAATTACAGGTGATGCTTCGACAAATAATTTCTTTCATAAGCGGTATCAATCGTTTTTCGGGTTCAAAAAGAAGAGCATCATCATAAAAAGCAAAATTAGTTACTCCATGGCCTTTCCACCAAAACTCAATTTCGTCCGCAACCGCGATTGGATCTCGCGAGGTATAAGGGTGATTTAACAAATGGGAAGCACAGTAAAGACATCGGTAAGGACACCCTTGGGACGTTAAGATGCAGACATACGGCAAATGATTATACAGATCAAACGCGGGGTAAGGGAAGGAATCAAGGCATTTTGGGTTTGGAGTAAAAGTAAGCTCTTTACCCGTATGTGAGGAAACAAGCTTAAGCACCTCACTGACATCGGAACCAGAAATCACGATGTCTGCTCCTGACTTTGCTTTCGCATGCCCAGGGCAAAGCGTGGCATAAACTCCACCTAATATAATCGGAGTTTTTGGAAATACTCTTCGGGCATGTTTTATGGCTTCAAATACTCCTAGATACCAATAAGTCATCGTAGAAGTGATCAAAATGACATCAGGCTGAGGCGAACTCATAAGCAAATCATGAAAAACCTCCGAAGGGATTCCATACCGATTATACTTTTTAGGAATTGTTTTTAGTGATTCTGGTTTTTCAACTTTTGTCTTTAAAAATTTACCTTTTCCGCTTTCCTTCCTTCGCAGAGATAATGCGGGAAAAGAAGAATAGTCAGAGCAAAGGCAATCAATATAATGTATGAAGAAGCCATTTTTTTTTAACAGGGAGGCCACGTAAAGAAAACCGAGCGGTTTAGCCCAAAAATCATACGCCGCAAAATCGTAAATCCAGGGGTTGATGAGGAGGATATTAAAGGATTTTCCCTTCATAAAAACCGCTAACGCTGAAAATTTTTGAGTAAATTCTATATAAATTATAAGGAAAATTTGATAATTTTTAAATCTTATTTAATTGTTATTTAATTTTTAATAATTATTTTTAAAATCGGTTCCTGAACGGCCATTAATACGAGTTTTATTATTTAACATTTAACTTACTATGGCAAGGTGAATGCATTACAGAATGCTTGGTTCAAGCACGCTTAGAGTCTCAATTGTTTCGCTCGGCACGTGGGTTTTTGGCGGCGACAACTGGGGAAAGGTGGATGACAACGAATCGATCGCTTCAATTCAAAAAGCGATCGAAGTAGGCATCAACCTCATTGACACCGCGCCAGTATATGGAGATGGTCATGCGGAGGCAATCGTTGGTAAAGCGATCAAAGGGAACCGAGATAAGGTTTTTATAGCTACCAAATGTGGATTACAAAAAAGGGACGGAAAGTTTATACACGATCTCAGACCTTCACAAATACGAAAAGAGCTGGATCAATCCCTTTCTCGTTTGAATATCGAGCACCTTGACCTCTATCAGTGCCATTGGCCTGATCCTAAGACGCCGATCGAAGCTACCCTGGAAGAAATGCTCAAAATCCAATCAGAAGGAAAGATTAACAATATCGGAGTGTCCAATGTCGACCTGCCATTATTGGAAAAAGCATTACGCGTTGCTCCGGTAGTAAGCATTCAGGTTCACTATTCTTTGTTAGAACGAAGCGTGGAAGAAAGCCATCTCCTGCAATTCTGTAAAAAAAAGGGAGTCGGAGTTATGACCTATGGTTCTTTGGGTGGGGGCTTATTGACCGGGAAATATAAAAACCAGCCTACATTTCCCAAAAAAGACGCGCGGCGGTTTTTTTATCCATTTTATAAGGGACAAGAATGGAGGAGGTATCACGGTTTTGTTGAAGCGATCCAAAAAATCGCTCACCAAAAAAGAACGCCATTAGTTCAGGTAGCGCTCAATTGGCTTATTCAGCAATCCGGAGTAACGACTGCTCTTGTTGGAGCGCGAACTATGCAACAAGTGGAAAAAAATGCAGATGCGATACAATGGGAACTATCGGGAAATGATCTTATTCAAATTGAAAAAATTTACCATGAATTTTTTAAAAATTTCAGTTGAATATCTTGGTAATTTAAAGTATAACTTAATCATGAACCTCATTTTTCTGGTGAGAACATGAAGATTATAGTTTTGGGCGCGGGTGCGATCGGTTTAGTTTTTGGAGGCTTTTTAGCAAAAGCCGGGCATCGGGTGGTTTTTTTGGGACGGGAAGAAAACGTTTCAGCGGTTAAAAGACACGGTCTTTTTATCGAAGGCCTTTGGGGTAATCATCTTATCAAGAATATCGTAGGGTATACAAATCTTAGAGAACTAAAAGAAAAAGCAGGAGCAGCGTTTGACCTTGTTCTTCTTACGGTTAAATCCTACGATACAGAGAACATGCTGAAAGCCTTTCACGAAACGTTTGCCAATCCAATGCCAGTACTTTCCCTGCAAAACGGTTTGGGTAATCTGGAGAAGATCAGCCAAATTATCGGCCCCAAATGGGCAATGGCCGGAAGAGTAATTTTTGGAGCGGAAATCGACAGCCCCGGAAAAGTATCGGTAACTGTTTACGCTGAAGAAGTAATCGTTGGAGGTATAGAAAATGGAATAGATTACCAAAAAATAACGGAGATCGCGGACACCTTGAGCAATGCCGGAATCCCCACGCTTCCCACGCGTGCGATTAAAAAATATATCTGGGGGAAAGTTCTTTATAATAGTGCGTTAAACGGATTGGGGGCAACCCTTGGGGTAAAATACGGTTTTCTTAGAGAACATGAATCCAGCCGGATGCTTATTACCAGTATCGTGCAGGAGTTTTTCAGGGTTTTGGAAAAAGAGAATATTAAGCTGGATTGGCCAACTCCTGCTGCGTACCTCGATGATCTGTTTGAACGGCTCATTCCGGCAACGTATGATCATTATCCTTCTATGCTTCGCGATATCCAGAATCGAAAACGAACTGAAATTGATTCGATCAATGGAGCACTTGTTGAAATCGCGCAAAAACATGGCATTGATATTCCGGTGAATTGGCTCATTACCACCCTGGTCAAAACAAAAGAGAAGATTGCCTTAGGAAGAAAAATTTAAATTATGAAGAAGCAACCACCTCAAAAATCAGTGGATGCGTATCTTGATAATTTTTTCAATTATCTGATGGTTGAAAAAGGGCTTTCTAAAAACACCATCGAAAGCTACAGCAGAGACTTACAAAAATTTATCACTTATCTTGAAAAAAATAATCATGCTGAGGTATCCCGAGTAACGAACTTAGAAATCATGTCTTTTCTCGTTGAGGTTAAATCGCAAGGGCTTTCAAGCAAAAGCACGGGCAGAAATCTTTCCGCGGTGCGGATGTTTTTTAAATTTTTAGTACAAGAAGGTTATTTAGATATAGACCCTTCTATCAACATAGAATCACCGAAGATCCGGCCAAATCTCCCCTCGGTCTTAAGTATCGCCGAGGTGGATTCGTTGCTTTCCCAGCCGGATGTCAAAACAACGCGGGGACTTCGTGACCGCGCAATGCTTGAACTTCTGTATGCAACCGGAGTGCGGGTTTCTGAGTTAGTCAACCTCAAACTCACGAGCATTAATTTTGACGTAGGGTACATTATTGCTTTTGGTAAAGGATCAAAAGAAAGAATAATCCCCCTGGGAGACACGGCTAATCATTATCTGAAGGAATACCTTGCGACCGCCCGGCCAAAGCACGCGAAAGAAATGATAAGTTCAGTTTTGTTTTTAAACCCCTCGGGTAAAAAATTTTCCCGGGAAGGATTCTGGAAGATGCTTAAACGCTATGCTTTAAAAGCAGGCATAAACAAGAAATTATCGCCCCATACGCTGCGGCATTCTTTTGCCACGCATCTTTTAGAACGGGGGGCTGATTTAAGAAGCGTGCAGATTATGCTTGGTCATGTTGATATTGCCACCACGCAAATTTATACCCACATCACTCAAGAACGATTGAAAAAGGTCCATAAACAGTATCACCCGCGGGCTTAAAACAGTTATGGAAGTTATTACCACTCATGTTAATGCTGATTTTGATTCTGTCGCTTCAATGCTGGCGGCAAAAAAGCTCTACCCCCATGCGGTACTTGCTTTTCCTGGTTCACAGGAAAAGGGGTTGCGGGATTTTTTTCTTCAGTCCACGATCTATGTTCTCCAAACCGAGCGAATAAAAAAGATTGACTTTACCAAGGTCACCCGGCTTATTTTAGTGGATATCCGGCAAAAAGACCGGATCGGAAAATTTAAAGAGATCTTGGAAAAGCCTGGATTAGATATCCACATTTATGACCACCACCCGGCTTCAGAAAATGACATTTCCGGGTCAGTTGAAGTGATAAAAGAAGTCGGCGCTACGACGACCATTCTTTGTCAGATTCTTAAGGAACAAAATATCGAGATCACTTCCGACGAAGCAACCGTATTGATGATGGGGATTTATGAGGACACCGGAAGTCTCACTTTTTCTTCCACCACCGAAGAAGACTTTCTGGCTGCTGCCTTTCTTCTGAAAAAAGGGGCTAACCTCAATATTGTTTCTGATATGGTGACCAAAGAACTCACCGCTGAACAAATTTCTCTTCTTTATGAACTCGTTCATACGGCCACGGTTCATACGATTAACGGAATTGATGTGGTTATTGCAAAAGCTTCATCTGACAAATACATCAGCGACTTTGCTGTTTTGGTTCATAAGCTCAGGGATATGGAAAATATCAATGTGCTTTTTGCCTTAGCGGAGATGCATGACCGGATCTACGTAGTCGCCCGAAGTCGGCTGAACGAAGTTGACGTAAGTAAAATTGCGGGAGAGTTTGGAGGGGGAGGCCACCCTACGGCTGCATCCGCCAGCATCAAGAACTGTTCTCTTCCCCAGGTTGAAGAAAAACTCAAACATATCCTCAAGCGGAAAATCAACCCCTTAAAAACCGCCAAGGATATTATGTCCTCCCCTGTCATCACGATAAACGCTCATGACCCGATCAAAGCGGCTGGTGAAATTTTAACGCGCTTTCAATTAAGCACGTTGCCGGTCATGGATGACGGCAAACTGATCGGACTTATTTCACGGCCGGTTATTGAGAAGGCAATTTCTCACAATCTGGAAAACCTGCTGGTCAAAGACTATATGGTTGCCGAATTTGCTAAAGCCAAACCGTATACCTCCTGGGCTGAAATCCAAAAAATTATCGTGGAACAGAGTCAAGGTTTTTTNCCGATCCTCAAAACAGGAAAGTTGGTAGGAGTAATTACCCGCACTGATGTGCTTCGGGTTTTGAGTCTTGGACAGGGAGAACAGACGAAGAAGGTGTACAGTTTTGATTATGATCTTTCTCAAGTAAAAGAAAAAAAGCTTCTTTGGTTAATGGAAGAACAGCTGCCGCGCCCGATGCTGGAGTTTATGGAAAAAGCAGGAACTGTTGCCGAAAAAATGGGTTTTCAAGCATTTGCGGTGGGTGGTTTTGTGCGGGATTTGTTGCTGCGACGGAAAACTTTAGACCTTGATTTAGTGATTGAGGGAGAAGGAATAAAATTCGTAAAATATTTTTCCTCCCGTAATAATTTTGTTGCCAAATACCACTACAAATTTGGCACTGCTCAAATACGAACCTCTCAGGGATTCAAAATTGATGTCGCTTCCGCGCGGCGGGAATACTATGAATCACCTGCTGCCCTCCCCGTGGTTGAACTCAGTTCTATTCATCACGATTTGTACCGAAGGGATTTTACCATTAATACCTTAGCGATTCGTTTAAATCCCGAACATTTTGGGGAAATGATCGATTTTTTTGGAGGACAAAAAGATATCAAAAGGCGGGTCATTAAAGTAATTCATAGTTTAAGTTTTGTCGAAGATCCAACCCGTATCTTCAGGGCCTTGCGCTTTGAACAGCGTTTTGGTTTTTCATTGAGCAAGGAAACCGCCAACTTAATCCGCAACGCAGTAAAAATGGACATTCCCCATCGCCTATCGGGAAGCAGGATTTTCAGTGAATTGGAACTTATCTTACAGGAAGATAATCCTCCCGCTATTATCAAACGGATGGCAGATTTCGGACTCTTAAAATTTTTTCATTCAAAGATAAAATATGATCAGGGTGTGATGGAATTACTTGAGTCGATTAATGAAGTTTTTACCTGGTTCGAGCTTTTGTATCTCAACGAAACGTGGGAAAAATGGCGAGTTTACTTTTTAGGAATGGTTGATGGATTAAGTGATGAAGAATTTTTAAATTTAAGCAGACAGTTTTCTTTTCTCAAAAAAGAAAGCAAGAAAGTTCTGGTGGAGCGTTTTCAGGCCAAAACCACTTTAAAAAAGCTTCAACAACAGAAATCGCTTAAAGACAGTACCATTTTCGAACTCCTCAACGCTTTGTCAATCGAGGCTTTGCTTTATCTTATGGCGAAGACCCCTCACCAACCCATAAAAAAGGCGATTTCTAATTATATAACCCACCTGCGGTTTACCGAAGCGCTCCTTACCGGAGAAGATTTAAAAAAAATGGGCCTTCCACCCGGAAGGGTATACAAGCAGGCATTCCAAAGCCTTTTAAAGGCCCGTTTGGACGGAAAAATAAAAACCCGGGACGACGAGATTAGTTTTATAAAACATCACTTTCTATAAACCGCTTTCTGGTATCGGACCGTGATCATCACTAAAAATGATAAATCAGATAGCCGAGACGCTATTATAGTCAACGCCATAAATAAGTTGACATCCCCGGGGTGTCATTGCGAACGAAGTGAAGCAATCTCATGAGATTGCCACGTCGCCTTGCTCCTCGCAATGACTATTTTACTAAGACTTCCTTATAATTCATCCGCAGGCAAAGGAGAACAATATCGCGAACACTTATTTTTTTATTGACTTTTTAACCAGTTAGTAATAAAAAAAATATATCAACCCCAAAAAAGATAATGGACGGAAAGGAAAAGGGCGTCTTTGGTGGGAAGGGTTTTTTATAATTGATGAGAATATAGAATAAGGCCGAATCGCCCGATATAAAGGTGACGGGCCTTTTTTGTTTTGGGCTTCACTTTATTGGACAGACGACATATAAATTAATCCCCTCTTGAGAGGGGTGTCACAAAGTGACGGGGTGTGTAAGAATGTTGTTGATTTATTTAAAAAATATGACAGGGGTGTTATACCGCAAGTTTTGGGGTCTTTAGGTTTTTAAACAAGATACATATAAACATTGTTGGGCTGCTTCAGCTACCATACTAATCTAAGCCATGACATCTGATACGAAAAACCGCTCATCTCTTACACGCTTTGCTTGGCTTTCGATTGCCGCGGCTATTCTCACCATTGCACTAAAGGCCATTGCCTATTTGCTGACGGGTTCGGTCAGTCTACTTTCCGACGCGCTGGAATCCTTTGTCAACCTTGTTGGCGCACTTATGGCGTTGGCGATGTTGACAATAGCCGCTCGCCCAGCCGATGAGGACCATGCCTACGGACATAGTAAGGCCGAATACTTTTCAAGCGGCTTCGAAGGGACATTGATTCTGATTGCCGCCGCAAGTATCTGCGGTGCGGCTATTCAACGGCT
>JGI20214J51088_10002329_pt1 | contig 12674 bp, 23 predicted proteins | sample WetSurMetagenome_FD_51088 | JGI IMG/M metagenome (IMG submission 51088)
TTTTTACAGGAGTAAAAACGGCATCGGTGGGAATAAGTCCTAATGTCGTACTCCGTCTTTCCTCTGCAGAAGAATATCCCAAGCCCTGTTCGATTGTTAACTCCATTTCAAGCTTTGCTTTTTTGTCATTTATAGAGGCTACATAATGATCTTTGTTGACAATTTCAACATTTTCAGGAAGATCAAAATCTGCGCCGGTTATTTCTTTTGCTCCTTTTATGGATAATGATGCTTTGCCTTTTTCTGCCCCATCAAGAAGACGGAAATTCAAACCCTTTACATTAAGCAAAAGGTCAACTACATTTTCCTTGACTCCGGCGATTGTTGAAAATTTATGTTTTACTCCGGAAATTTTTACTGAGGTTATAGCCGCGCCCGGAATAGAGGTTAAGAGGGCTCTCCTTAATGCATTACCCAAGGTATGGCCGTATCCCGGCTCTAAAGGCTCTATTGTGAATGCACTATGATTTTCGGCAACTTTTTCTTCTTTTACTTTAAATACTGGATTAACCATAAACGTTATTCTACCACTATCTGGAATAATATTCAATAATCAACTGTAAATCGAATGGAGTTTGTATATCGTCTTTTTTAGGTATTCTTACTAGTTTTCCGACCAGTCCCTGCCTCTTTAGAAAAGGAACTATAACTTTATCTTTTTCTTCTTCCAAAAGTTTCAATATTTGCACATTTTTTTGCGCTTTCGGAGCCAGCGTCACGACATCGTCCATTTTTACCTCATAGGAAGGGATATTTAATTTTTTACCGTTAACCAGGACAAGTCCGTGTCCGACCAGCTGCCTTGCCATTGCTCTGGTTTTTGCAAATCCCAAACGGAAAATTATATTGTCAAGCCTGGTTTCCAAAAGGGATATCAACATCTCTCCTGTTTCGCCCTTTTTACGGCCCAACATTTTAACCAAATTACCGAATTGTTTTTCCAAAAGACCATAAATAGCTTTGGCTTTTTGTTTTTCTCTCAGTTGCTGTCCGTATTCGGAAAGCCTTTTCTTCATTTTTCTTCCATGGATTCCACCGGGCGGAACATTTAAACGCCTTTGCAGGCTCGCCGAATCCTTTTCGAGGATATTTATGCCTTCACGTCTTGCTATTTTATGTTTTGGTCCTGTATATCTTGCCATATTCTATATTCTCCTCTTTTTCTTGGCTCTTGGCCCATTGTGCGGGACAGGTGTTATATCTGCAATTAAAGATATTGATAATCCGCCGCTCTTAATCGCTCTTAAAGCCGAATCTCTGCCTGCGCCGGGACCTTTAACGTAAACTTCAACTGTTTTTAATCCTTTTTCAACGGCTTTTTTTACAACGGTCTCCATTGCGCTTGAAGCTGCAAAAGGGGTAGATTTCCTTGTGCCTTTAAAACCGGCCGACCCTGCCGAACTCCACCCGATAGTGTCGCCTTTATCATTTGTGATTGTAATAAGCGTATTATTGAAAGTTGAGGTTATATATGCGCGACCCATAGCGGTTGTCACAACCTGAGATTTCTTTGCTTTTTTTACCTCAATTTTTGGATTTTCTTTTTTTGCGTCTGCCATAGATTACTTTGTCTCCTTTTTCGTTGCTGCTGTCTCAGTTTTTACTGCATCTTCTTTCTTGATCGCTCCAATGGTAACTCTCTTGCCTCTTTTGGTTCTGGCATTTGATCTCGTACGCTGTCCTCTGACCGGAAGGTTTTTGCTATGCCTAGTCCCTCTGTAGGAAGCAATTTCCTTCAGTCTTTTTATGTCCGCGTACACTTCGGCCCTTAAATCTCCTTCAAGCTTGTATCCTTCCAGGACTTTTTGAATTCTTTTCTGCTCATCTTCAGATAGGGAATTTACTCTTTTGCTCCCGTCTACTTCTGCTTTTTTAAGAATTTCCACGACATTTTTCCGTCCGATTCCATAAATATAAGTTAAGGCAATGTCCGCCCTTTTCTGATCTTGCAAATTGTATCCGGCAATCCTCATAGTTTATCCTTGTCTTTGTTTGTGCTTGGGAATATCACAGACAACTCTTACAACGCCTGCGCGCCTTATTATTTTACATTTAACGCATCTTTTTTTAACGCTCGCTTGGACTTTCATATTATTTAAATCTATAAATTATCCTGCCTTTTGTTTTATCGTAAAGAGTCATTTCGACTCTTACCTTGTCTCCGGGCAATATCTTAATGAAATTCATCCTCATTTTGCCTGAAAGATGACAAAGAATTACGGCTCCATTTGTCAACTCTACTCTAAAAAGGGTGTTTGGCAAAGACTCCTTAACTACTCCCTCTATCTCAAAAGATCCCTGATGAGCCATAATAAAAAATTCCTAAGCACTAATTGACCTAATTTTCCTAAATATTTAGAAATTAGGAATTAGAAATTAGAAATTTACCCTGTTATTATAGCAAACCGGCATTAAAACTGCAACGCTATTTAGTCAAAACAACCGGTCCTCCCGGAGCTATAACTATTGACCTCTCAAATAGCCCGGACAGGCTGCCGTCCTTTGTCTTTATTGTCCACCCGTCTGAATTGGAATAGATAACGTCCTGCCTTCCCATGTTATATATTATCTCAATCGCAATTGTCATTCCTTCTTTCAGCAGGGGTGTTTTTTGAATAGGTCCATCCAAAAACCCCGGCACCTCCGGGTCCTCATGAAGCTCTCTCCCAACTCCGTGTCCGATCAGGCTTCTTACAACCGAGTATCCCTGCCCTTCCACAATGTCCTGCAATGCTTTTGAAATATCTCCAATCCTATTTCCTGATTTAGCTGCTTTAATTCCCGCCCACATTGCTTTTTCACCGGTTTCCAAAAATCTGTCAATTTCATCTTCTTTTTGAGATTTGAGATTTCCCCTGCCGGGGACAGGTGAGATTTGAGATTTAACCCGAAGGGTTTGCGCCATATCCGTATGAAATCCTTTGTAATACACCCCACAGTCTATGCCGACCTTGTCCCCTTCTTTTAACCTATATTCCGTAGGGATTCCATGAACAACGACGTCGTTTGTGGAAATACAAATTGTATGATTATAACCTTCAACTTTTTTAAACCCCGGCTCTCCACCTTTTTCCAGTATTAATTTCTCCGCCAATCGGTCTAGCTCCAATTCCGAAACTCCTGCTTTTGCGTGTTTTAGAACTTCAAACAAGACATCCGCCAAAATCTTTCCCCCCGCTTGCATTATCTCTATTTCTTCTTTTGTTTTTATCTGAATCATATAAGGCTTTTTTCTTTCAATTTTTCTAAAACTTTTTCAACTGTTTGATCTACAGTATCATTTGTAGTATCTACCACTACTGCATCTTGGGCTATCTTCAGGGGAGAAGCTGCTCTTTGCATGTCGTGCCTATCCCTTTCTTCCAAATCCCTCAAAACATCATTAAAATCAATCTTAACCCCCCTGTCAACAAATTGCTTAAGTCTTCTTTCCGCCCTCTTCTTTATATCTGCTGTTAAGTAAATTTTAATATCTGCATTATCAAGGACATGTGATGCTATATCGCGCCCTTCCATTACAATGCTCTTTCCTTCCTCTTTAGCTTCTTTTGCAAGTTTTTGTTGCTTTAGAACCATTTCTTTTCTTATTCTTGGAAATGCGGCTACTATTGGAGTTAATTTGCTTATGGTTGGCTTGAAAATTTCATCCGACACATCTTCCCCGTTCAAAAAAGCTCTTACTCCAAGATCGGTATTTCTGAGTTCAATTGAAGAATTATTTAATATCTTAAGAACTTCCTCCTCATCATTAATGTTTATTTGTTTTCTGAAGCTGGCAAGAGCCAATTCTCTGTACATTGCCCCCGTGTATACATAGAACGCGTTCAGCCTTTTTGATAAGGCGACCGCGAGAGTTCCTTTTCCTGATCCGACCGGACCATCTATAGCAATTGAAATATTCTTGTTATTCATATATTTCCTCTTTAATTGCATCTTTCATCTTTTTTTTAAGCTCATCCTGACCATGATTGTTCTCGATAAATACGTCCGAAAGAGCCAGGCAGATTGCCACCTGCAGTCCTTCTTTTCCTTCTCCGATTCCTAAATCCCTATTATCCAGCTCGTTAAATAGCTTCCAATCCAATTTCTCACGCCTGTCAAGTTTTTTTAACCGTTCAAAACGGATCTTCCGGTTAACGACAATACCGATTAATTTAAGCTTGCCAAATCTCCTAAACTCTTCGATTTCCGCGCAATTCCTGAATCCCTCAATAACTACTTTCTTAAATGCCCTCTTTCCTATCAAGTCGAGGGCTTTTTTGGCAAGAATTTCAGCTCCGTATCTCCCCCTCCATTCATTCCCCAAATCCTGAAGTAGTTTGCGGGTAATATTTTTTTCCCCCCTGTTTTTTAGCTCATCCTCTAAAAACTGAGCTAAACTGATTTTTTCAAATCCAAAACTTTTGAGAATTTCAGCAGCTGTTGATTTACCGCTTCCGAATGCACCTGTAATTCCTACGATAAGAGGTTTATATTTCAACACGCTTATTTATATTTTTTTCAAAATCTCTCTATGGATTTCTTCGATGGATTGCTCTCCGTCAATTTCAACCAGAATTCTCCTTCTCCTGTAATGCTCCAGGACAGGTTTTGTTAATTTGTGAAAGAGTTCAATTCTTTTGCGGATAGCCGCTAATGTTTCATCTTCACGATTATCCCCGCCATTTTCACCGTTTCTATAAGAAAGCCTCCATAGAGCCTCTTTATCCGAAACTCTAAGATAAATAACCTTATCAACACCGTTTTCAAACCTTTCCACCTGCTCCAGAGTTCTCGGAAAGCCATCAAGAATATAACCCTCTTGATATTCGGGTTTCTTGAGATATTCGCTAACGATATGGACCGTTTTCACATCGGGAATAAGAAATCCGGCGTTCATAATCTCCTTTATATAACGTCCTAAAGAAGTTTTTTCTTTGGCCATTTCCCTGAAGATATGTCCTGTCGAGAGATAATGGATCTTGAGTTTCTTAGATAACAGGTTTCCCTGCGTTGATTTTCCCGATCCCTGGATACCGATTAGAATTATTTTCATAAAAATTATCTCTTGCTGTATCCTTCGTAATTTCTCATTACTAATTGCGCTTCAATTGCCTTGATGGTCTCCAAAACTACCGAAACAATGATCAGAATCCCTGTTCCCCCCAACACAAGCGTCTGCACATTCGTAAAGGCTTTTGCGATGGTCGGAAAAATTGCAATGATACCCAAAAAGATTGCGCCGGCCAGCGTTATACGGGTCAACACATAGTTTAAATAATTGGCTGTCGGAGTTCCCGGTCTAATTCCAGGAATAAATCCGCCGTATTTCTGGATTTCTTCGGCAATTTTTTTGGGATTGAAAATTACGGCAGTATAAAAATAGGTAAAACCGACAACCAGCAGGAAATAAAGGCTATTGTAGAATATCCCTGAAGGGTTAAATAATCCTGCAAGTCCGGCAGCCATTCCGCTCAAAAATTTATTCGGGGAAGCAGTCAGGAAATTAGCAATCATTGAAGGCAAAAGGACAATTGAAACAGCAAAGATTATCGGGATTACTCCTGCCTGGTTAACCCGGAGAGGAAGATGTGTAGACTGGCCTCCGTACATCTTATTCCCTCTGACTCTTTTGGCATAATAAACCGTAATTTTGCGCGTACCTTCATTAATAAAGATTATTGATGCTATTACGAAAACACTCATTACCAAGAACGCTATTAAATTAAAAAAGTTATTTGCATTTGCCGTCGAGATTGTCTGTCCAAAGGTGACGGGAAGCCTTCCGACAATACCTGCGAATATAAGAAGCGATATTCCGTTCCCGACTCCCTTTTCCGATATCAATTCCCCCAGCCAAACCAGAAGCATGGTCCCCGCAGTCATTGTTGCAGCAAATGAAAGGATATTGACAATGTCCAATGTTGATATAATCCCCTGGCTGCGAAGAAGCGCATACATACCGAAAGACTGAAGAACTGCCAACGGAACAGTTAATAGTCTCGTATATTGATTTATCATCTGTCTGCCGGATTCTCCTTCTTTGGATAAAGCTTCCAGCTTTGGAAAAACCATCGTTAAGAGCTGTAAGATAATTGAGGCATTGATATAAGGATTAAGTCCCAGCGCCATTATTGAAAAATTGGCCAGCGTTCCACCTGAAAAAATATCCAAGAGTCCCAGAAACTGATTTTGAGAAAAAAGAGTTTTTAACGCAGCTAAATTCACGCCTGCAACCGGAATATGGGCAAAAATTCTAAAGACTACAAAAATACCGGCCGTAAACAAAAGCTTTCTCCTTACGTCCGGAGTTTTTATGCTTTTACTAAAAATTCCAAAGATGTCGTTCATACAGGGAAAGTTATGCTGCTACGCTGCCCCCGGCTTGCTCTATCTTTTTCAGAGCCTCTTTTGATACAGGCAATTTTACATTTAAGGAGACATCAAGCTTTCCGTCTCCCAGAATCTTAACCCCATACTTTTTAGCATTTTCGGGGTTAACTATATTATTATCAATAAGTGATTTTATATCAACAACCGTATTTTTCTTCAATGAATTCAGCAGATCGACATTTACTCCAACAGGCTTTCCCCTGAAAGATTTATTTTTTCCTTTCCCCTTCATGAAAGGAAGTCTCTTAATCAGAGTTAATGCTCCTCCTTCAAAAGAAAGGGGCATCGAGTTCCTGGAATTTTGCCCTCTCCCACCGCGTCCGGCTTTTTTTCCGCGTCCGGATCCTTTTCCAAGACCTACTCTTTTTTGTCTTTTTGCTGTAATTTTCTTTAAAGATGAAAGTTTCATATTTTATTTTTTGGCTCTTATCCTGTTAAATTTGTGATATCTTTCGGTCATCCTTTTTAGCGCTTCTATTGTGGCATAGACGTTACTGGCCTGATTTTTCGTTCCCAAAACCTTTGATGAAATATTTTCTATTCCTGCCAGAGAAACTACACTTCTGACTGCACCTCCTGCAATAACTCCTGATCCTCTGGGAGCCGGTTTCAGCATCACTTTTGCAGCGCCTAATTTCAAACTAACTTCAAAAGGTATGGTTCCATTGATAATCGGAATCTCTATAACATGTTTTTTGCCAAGTAAAACTCCCTTTTTAATAGCCGAGGATATTTCAGGACCTTTACCCAGCCCTACTCCGACTTTTCCTTTTTTGTCTCCCACAACGGTCAGGACTGAAAAGCCGATTTTATTTCCACCCTTTGTTTTCTTGGAAACTCTGTTTACCTGGACTATTTTTTCTTCAAAACCATCCGTTGGTCTGTCTCTATAAGATCTTGTTGAATCATTCATTAGAATTCCAACCCTCCTTCCCTGGCGCCGGCGGCAATTCCGCTGACTCTTCCGTGATACGGATAAGAGCCTCTGTCAAATATTACTTTTTTGATTTTTTTATCAATTGCTTTTTTTGCCAATAAGACTCCGACGGCTTTTGCTTTTGCAATTTTACCCGCAGGCGTTTCCTTAAGTTCCTTTTCTGAAACTCCGACAATTGTTTTTCGGGTTATATCGTCAATGAGTTGCGCATACATAAAACGGTTAGATCTATATATGGACAGCCTTGGCCTGGCGTCTGTTCCCTCAATTTTAGATCTTGTTCTGATTTGTCTTTTTATTTTTCTATCTATTTTATTCATATATTTATCCTGAGTGTCCTACGGGCATCTTCGACTCGCCGAAGGAATTATTTTGCTCCCAATGCTTTTGCCGCTTTTCCGACTTTCCTTCTTATTTTTTCATTTTGATATTTTATCCCTTTTCCTTTGTACGGTTCCGGCGGTTTCACAAATCTTATTTTGGCTGCCATATTTCCGACCAGGTCTTTGTCAGCTCCGGAAACAGTTATGACATTTTCGTTAACTGCAAAGCTTATCCCGTCCATCCCCGCAATCTTTACAGGATGAGAAAAACCAACGGAGACAGTCAGATCGCGTCCGCTTGTCTGGGCCCTGTACCCGACCCCTGACAATTCAAGGTTTTTTTCAAATCCTTTGGATACACCTGTAACCATATTGGCAATCATCGCTCTTGTCAAGCCCAAAGACGGTTTCAAATCCTCATTATTTTTATCTTTTAGCGACACTACCAAACGCCCCTCTAATAATTTTACATCAACCCCATCGGGAATTTTAAAAGAAAGATTCCCCTTGGGTCCATTTACTTTAATCAAATTTCCTTCAAAAACGATATTTACCCCTTCCAAAACAATAACCGGTTTTTTTGCAAGTTTAGACATATTGTTACCAAATCCTGAAAAGGATTTCTCCTCCCATATTTTTCTTAAGAGCCTCGCGGCCCGTCATTATTCCTTTATTTGTAGAGAGTATTATTGTGTGTTTGCCTTTTCTTTGAATTCCGATAATTTCCGATGCGGCCGCATATCTACGTAAAGACGGCTTTGATACGACCAACACATCGGTAAAGACCGGAACTCTTCTATCAAATTTTATTTTGGCAATTATAACTTTCCTGTTGTCTTTGGTGGCGATCTCAAAACTTTCCAAAAACCCTTCCGTTACCAGAACTTTGCAGATTGCTTTATTAATTTTTAAATTATCAAAAGCAACTTCTCTCCTTTTTGCTCTGATTGCATTTTTAATTCTAATGATTAAATCTGAAACTCTATGATTCATAATCTTACCAACTCGATTTGACTACTCCCGGCAATTGTCCTTTTAAAGCAAGTTCTCTGAAGCACAATCTGCACAAGCCAAAATGCCTGATATAGGCTCTTGATCTTCCACAGATATTGCATGTATTTTTCTGTCTTACTTTAAATTTCGGTTTACTGTGCGCCTTAATTATGTTAGATTTTTTAGCCATATATTATTTTGTAAAAGGCATCCCTAATGCCTTTAGTAAAGCAAATCCGCTCTTATCGTCTGCTGCAGTCGTAACAATAGTCACTTCAAAACCCTGAACTTTGTCAATTTTACCAGGATCAATCTCGGGAAAAACCGTACTCTCGGTAAAACCCAATGAATAATTACCGTTTCCGTCAAAACTTGTTTTCTTTACACCATGAAAATCTCTGAATCTGGGCATAACAACGCTAACTAATCTCTCAAAGAAATCGTACATTTTGCGGCCTCTTAGCGTAACGACAAGGCCGATTTTATCTCCTTCCCTTAATTTGAATGAAGAAATAGATTTTTTAGCTTTTGCCCATTTGGGTTTTTGCCCGGTAACCTGCGCCATTATTTCAGACGCTTTTTCTATGTTCTTCTTGTCTGCTATTGCATCTTTCACTCCCATATTAATCACGATTTTAGATAAAGCCGGAACAGCCATAACATTTTCCAGTTTTAGCTCTTTCTGCAGTAATCCGGAAACTTCATTTTTAAATTTAGCTTGTAAATTATTCATACCTATATTTTCTTATCGCACTTTCTGCAAACTCTGATTTTATCATTTTTTTCTATCTTAAATCCAATACGTGTCTGCACTTTGCAATGCGGACAGATAAGGGCTACATTTTGGCTGGACAAGGGCTTCGTAATCGTAACTATCTCCGAAGACTGCCCTTGAGCTCTGGCTTTAAGGTGCCTTTTGTATTGATTGACGCCTGTTACCAAAACTTTTCCATTCTTGGGTAAAATTTTCTCTATTTTAGCCTGCTTGCCCTTATCTTTCCCCAAAATTACTTTGACTAAATCTCCTTTTTTTAATTTCATAGATTCGATCTCCTCACTATGACCCTGAGTGTTAATCGAAGGGTCATACTAAATAACCTCAATAGCCATACTTGCAATCTTCGAAAAGCCCTTTTCTTTTACTTCTCTTGCGATCGGTCCGAAAATTCTAGTCCCTATCGGATTCTTATCTGTCGCATTATCTATCACAACTCCTGCATTGTCGGAAAATCTAATGTATGATCCGTCTGCTCTTCTTTTTTCTTTCCTGGTTCTGACAAGAAGAACCTTCACAATCGAGCTGTCTTTCACCGTTCCTATAGAGCTTGCCCCTCTTACAACGCAATTTAATACGTCTCCTATGTATCCATATTTTCTTTGAGACCCTCCGAAGATATGAATAACTACGAGCTGCTTTGCTCCGCTATTGTCCGCAACCTTTAATATTGTTCTATTTTGAACCATCTTTGACTACCTCCAATATTTTAAAATTTTTGGTTTTTGATATAGGTTTTGTTTCCACAATTTTTACCTTATCTCCGACTTTAGGCGTAAAATTTGCAATATCTGCGTTAAGCCTTGCGTCTCTTTTAATAAGTTTTTTGTACAAAGGATGAGGAAATTTCCTCGTAATCCTAACTACTGCAGTTTTTTGCATTTTAATTGAAACTATAATTCCTTCCAGTATTTTTTTCATATTATGCTTTCTTCTTGGCCTCTATTTCAGCCAATTCTTTCAATCTCATAATTGTCAGCATCTGCGCAATTTCTTTTCTTTTCATAGAAAGTATGCCTGTATTTTTAAGTTTATTTTGTGTTTTGTCCATTTTTAATCCGGCAAGCTCATCTTTGGCTTCTATAATCAGATTTTTTAATTCCTTTACGCTTTTTGCATGTAATTCTTTTTTTTCTTTTGATTTCATATTTATATGTTATATGCTAATTTTTCGACAATTCTTGTTTTTACGTTTAGCTTGTATGATGCGAGCCTAAGCGCCGCATATGCAATTTCCTTTGTAACTCCGCCCATTTCGAAAAGCATTCTTCCAGGCTTAACCGGCGCGACGAATTCATACACGTCACCCTTGCCTCCGCCCATGCGCGTTTCCGCAGGCTTCTTGGTAATCGGCTTATCCGGAAAAATTCTGATCCAAAGCCTTCCCCCTCTTTGAGTATAATGGGTTATTGCGCGTCTGGATGCCTCTATTTGTCTGCTGGTAATTAGCCCTCTGTTTTCAGCCAAAAGCCCGTATTCGCCAAAGGAAACCTTAACCCCTGCATGGGCCTTTCCTTTAATCCGGCCTTTTTGTTGTTTTCTGTATTTTGCTCTCTTCGGAACTAACATATAATTATAATTTCTAATTGCTCTAATTATTCTAATTTCTAATTGTCTTAAGTCAATTAGGTTAATTAGAAATTAGGTCAATTTATCATTTCCCCTCTCCTTTGTTTATCCAAACTTTTACGCCAATGTATCCTTTTTTAGTTAATGCCGGAACACTGGCAAAAGCTATTCTCTCTCTGATAGTTGACAAAGGGACTGTTCCTTTTTGCATTTTTTCTTTTCTGTTAATTTCGGCTCCGCCGACACGCCCTGAAATAATTATTCTTATCCCTCTGGCTCCGGCCCCCATCACTCTCTCAACCGTCTGAGCCAAAACTCTTCTGTGCGGAAGACGCTTTACCAACTGGTCTGAAATATTTTTGGCAACCAAGAATGCATCCAGATTTGGCTCTTTAATCGGCTCTATCCTAATATCTATCTTAGGGGCGGTTTTGGAATTTTTTTTAATGTTCAAAAATTTGTATAGATAATCTTTTATTTCTTCCAGACCCGATCCTCCCCGTCCGATCACCATTCCCGGCCTTGAAACATTCACTTTCAGCATCAGGCTATTGATGGATCTTTCAATTTCAATTTCCGACACTCCTGCGCCGCTCAATTTGTCCATAAGCGCTTTTCTTAATTTAAAATCTTCTAAAAGTATATCTTTATATCTTTTGTCATCAAACCAACGACTGCTCCAATTATAAATTGGCCCGAGCCTTAAAATATGCGCATTAACTTTTTGTCCCATATATTTAAAATTTCTAATTATTCTAATTTCTAATTCCTAATTACTTAAAAATTAGGTTAATTAGGTCAATTAGTTTAATTTTCTCCTTTCGCTTCTAATATAATTTTTATATGGCTGCTTCTTTTTTTGTAAGGATGCACTCTTCCTCTGGTTGACGCATGGAATCTTTTTATCGCCGTTCCATCCCATACCTCAATCGCTTTTATCGTAAGAGATTCTAATTTTTTCTTGGAATTATTCAAAGCATTCGCAATTGCGCTTTTAATGACACTTTCCAAAACCGTTGCCCCTCTTTTTTGAGTCATAGAAAGCACATTTAAAGCCTTACTCAAAGGAAGATTCCTTATGCCATCGGCTACCAACCGCACTTTCCTTGGACTTATTCTTACCGATCTGCTGATTGCTGTAATTTCCATAATTTATTTTATGTCTTACTGATCTCTCTGGCTACGACTCTTCCGTGACTTCTGAATGTTCTGGTCGGCGCAAACTCTCCAAGCCTGTGCCCGACCATTCCTTCAAGGATAAATACCGAAATGAAATTCTTTCCGTTATGAATCGCCATTGTGTGTCCGACGAATTCAGGCGGAATTTCGCTGGCTCTTGCCCACGTTTTGATAGCGGATTTATCACCCATTTGCTTTTGTTTCATTACTTTTTTTAATAGTTTTGGGTCTATATACGGACCCTTTTTTATACTTCTTCCCATATTTTAATTATACTAATTCGGCCTGGACATTCTGCCTTTTCTTCTTCCCTGCAGAATGTATTTATTCGAATGTTTTGTTTTTCTTCTGGTCTTTCCTACAGCCGGACGCCCTGCATATGTCATCGGTCTCTTTCTTCCCTTTCCGCTACGTCCATCTCCTCCTCCATGAGGATGAGATCTGGGATCTTGAGCAACCCCTCTGACTGTTGGCCTAATGCCTCTATGGCGGGACGCTCCCGCTTTGCCTAATTTATTATTTTTCC
>JGI20214J51088_10002330_pt1 | contig 12671 bp, 10 predicted proteins | sample WetSurMetagenome_FD_51088 | JGI IMG/M metagenome (IMG submission 51088)
CCCGCCGGCAAAAACGTTTTTATCCGACAGTGAGCCGTACTTCAATTCGTTGTTGCCGTAGAAATCTGGTTTGAGGTTCTTCCTGGCATTGTCCCACCGGCCATTTTGGAGGATGAACGCATAGAAATCCCTGTAAGGATCATTTACCCTGAGGCCGGAATATTCCGCCGTCAAATCGATCTGCTGATTTTTGTCCGTGTCGGCTGTCATTCGGGGCCTGTGCGCCGTCATACTGATCCCCGCTGCATCTTCAGTAATAACAAAACGCTGGGTCAGCACGGGCTTGTCCGGCTGGTCCGAGGTGTAAATCCATAAGACATAGTTCCCGGAAGCAGTCAGCTTTATCCTGTCGTTGGGGAAGTTCACCCTGTAATGAACATAGTGGACCGTTGTATTGAAGGAGCTGGTATAATCCTCGACAGGATTCTCATAGAATCCGTCGGAATAATCGGCAGGGAAGATATCTGATCTTTGCCAGTCCTTGGTACAGTGGATGAATGTGTAATAGTAGCTCTCGGCATTGTCTCCCAGCAGGTCAAAGTTGAGGACAAGCTTATCGCTGCCGTTGAGGGAAATGAAAGGGTAGGAAAGGTTCCATCCATCCTTGTAGAGCTGCACGGTTTTGATATTGCTGTCAAAAACATGGTTCGTATAAAGGAGCGAATCAGGATCAGAGGATCTGGCTTTTAACGTCCAGGGCAGGAGAAAAACTGCAGCCAAGAGGCATAGTTTCATTTTCATTTTCCCTATCATTTGGTTCAAAATTAATGCAAAAAAAGAAGCCGCCGATAAAATTGCCTTACAAATAAGCAGACTGGCGGCAGACCAAATTTTCGATTAATTTTACCGGAAAATTTTGCGATGCAAAAATACCTGGTACTGTTATCTGTAATCCTTTATTCATTGCTGACCTCCTGCAGTGACAAAGCTCCTGAGTACGAAAATTTCGGAGGTTTCATACAGGGGACCACCTACAGCATGATTTACCGGAAACAACGTCATATCGATACGGAGACCCTGAAAAGCCAGGTAGAAGAGATACTTCACAGGTTCGACATGTCCCTTTCGCTTTACGTGGATTCCTCCATCCTTTCAAGGATCAACCGGAATGAGGATGTGGTGCTCGACACCTTTTTCCTTGAAGCTTTCCGCAGATCGGCAGAGATATACAGGCTGAGCGGCGGGGCTTTCGATATAACGGTTGGACCTCTTGTGAAGGCCTGGGGGTTCGGACCTGATTCCCACAGGAATTTTTCCGGCCCGAAGATAGACAGCCTCCTGCAGCTGGTAGGAATGAATAAAGTCTCGGTAAAGGACAAGAGGATCGTGAAGTCTGATCCGCGTATAAGCCTTGATTTCAATGCCATAGCACAGGGATTTTCAGTTGATGTGATCGGCAGGTTCTTTGACAGCCTTGGGATTCAAAGTTACCTGATTGAAATCGGCGGAGAGGTCAGGGTAAAGGGTGATAAGGGGGGCCAGTTCTGGAAGATCGGCATCGACAGGCCTGTTGATAATAACCTGGTCCCGGGCAATGACCTTGAGGCTGTCGTCAGGCTGAAAGACCGGTCTCTGGCCACTTCCGGAAATTACAGGAAATTCTATATCGAGAACGGGATAAAATACTCCCACACCATTGACCCGAAAACCGGGTATCCGGCAAAGAACCAGCTCCTGAGTGCAACAATTGTAGCAGATGAGTGTGCAGTTGCCGATGGGATTGCGACTGCCTGCATGGTGATGGGAAAGGATAAAAGCATTCAGTTCCTGNCTGATCATCCGGAATATGAAGGCTTCTTCGTGTATTCCGATGATTCGGGAAACTTCATGACCTGGACCTCCGAAAAGCTGGCTCAGTTCATAGAAGTGGGAGAGAATTAGAAGGTAAAGAACTTACACTGAGAACACAGAGGAGGCGCAGAGATCTCCGTGTCCCTCTGTGTAGGTTCTTATGTTTTCCTCCCGGCCGCTAAACAACAATCTCCTTTTTTTGTTTAACCTCTGACACATATTTAAAAAACCACCTGAACATATGGATCAGAGTATTAATGCGAAGGAGAGTAAGGTCGACAAGGCTGCTGTCCTCGCTGATTACAGGCTGGCAAACCTGAGCCGCAACTTAAGCATTATTGGAAGGAGGGAGGTACTCACCGGCAAGGCAAAATTCGGGATTTTTGGTGACGGTAAGGAGATCGTCCAGATAGCCATGGCAAAGCAATTCAGGGATGGTGACTGGAGATCAGGCTATTACCGCGATCAGACCTGGATGATGGCAATGGGTCTTTACAGCGCCCTCGAGTTCTTTCACCAGCTTTACGGTAATACCGACAGGGAACTGAATCCCGGAAATGGCGGAAGAGTCTTCAACAACCACTTTTCGGTCCCGAACATCAATCCTGACGGATCTTGGAGGGACCTCACAAAACAAAAGAACTCTTCATCCGACATTTCCCCTACGGCAGGGCAGATGCCGAGACTGCTGGGCCTTGCATATGCGTCGAAGCTTTTCAGGCAGAATAAGGATCTTGGCAATTATAAAACCCTTTCGCTGAACGGGAATGAGGTTGCATTCGGATCGATAGGCGATGCGAGCACTTCGGAGGGGCATTTCTGGGAGACCATCAATGCTGCCGGGGTCCTTCAGGTTCCGGTGGCAGTATCAATTTATGATGACGGTTACGGGATCTCGGTGCCAAAAAAATATCAGACCACAAAGGGAAGCATTTCTGAAATTCTCCGGGGCTTTGCCGATGAACCCGGGAAACCGGGAATATTGATCTATAAAGGCAAAGGATGGGATTACCCGGGCCTCATTAAAATGTTCGCGGAGGGGATTGCAATCTGCAGGAGGGACCATAAGCCTGTGGTTTTCCATATCGATGAAGTCACCCAGCCACTGGGGCACTCGACCTCCGGATCGCATGAAAGATACAAGAGTGAAGAGAGGCTGAAATGGGAAGAAGAATCAGATCCCATAAGAAAGATGAAGGAATGGATCGTGAGTGAAGGCATTGCTTCCCCTGCTGAGCTCGATGAGCTTGCTGCCGATGCTGAAAATGAAGCCAGGGAAGCCAGGAAAAAGGCCTGGGAGATGTTCCAGAACCCGATAAAAGTTGAAAGGGATGCCCTGGTAAAGATCATCGAGGACAGGAAATGCAGGTGCAATGAGGCTGAGAAGGAAGCCAGCATTGACGAGATAACGGAGAACCTCAAGCGGGTCCTTGCCCCGATCAGGAAAGATAATTTCATGGCTGCCAGGAAGCTGCTTAGGAATATCTGCAACAGCTGCCTGCAGTCGGATCATTTAAGGGAGTCTCTCGAAGGCTGGCTGAGAAGGAATTACAGGGACGCCGAGTTCAGCTACGATAAATACCTTTACAACGAAACCACCACATCGGTCCTGAACGTGAAACCCATTCCGCCGGTATATTCCCCCGGATCACCTGAGGTGCCGGGCCGCCAGATACTGAGGGATAATTACGACAGGCTTTTTGCCAGGTACCCGCTCCTCCTGACCTTTGGGGAAGATACAGGCTATATCGGGGGTGTGAATCAGACGCTTGAAGGCCTTCAGAAAAAGTACGGTGAGCTGAGGATAACCGACACGGGAATCAGGGAAACAACAATCCTCGGCCAGGGGATCGGCCTGGCGCTTAGGGGATTGAGGCCAATCGCCGAGATCCAGTACCTTGATTATCTCATGTATGCGATACAGACGCTTAGCGACGACCTGGCAACCACTCACTACAGGACGGCAGGGCGGATGATCGCCCCGCTGATCATAAGTACCCGCGGCCACAGGCTCGAAGGGATCTGGCATTCCGGATCGCCCATGAGCATGCTGATCAATTCCGTCCGCGGGATCTATGTGTGTTCTCCGCGGGACCTGACCCAAGCGGCAGGCTTCTACAATACGCTCCTTGAGGGGAACGACCCGGCAATAGTTATAGAACCGCTCAACGGCTACAGGCTGAAAGAAAGAATGCCCGATAACCTGGGGGAATTCAGGATCCCGCTCGGGATCCCGGAGGTTCTTGCAGAGGGTACCGACATTACGATTGTTACGTACGGTTCAACGGTCAGGATTGCAGCGGAAGCAGTAAGGCAGCTCTCGGCCCACGGTATTTCGACAGAGCTAATCGATGTGCAGACACTCGTTCCGTTTGACAGGAGCAGGACAATCGTAAACTCCCTTAAGAAGACCAATAGAATCCTTTTCCTCGACGAGGATGTTCCCGGAGGGACCACCGCGTACATGATGCAGGAAGTTCTCGAAAAGCAGGGCGGCTGGCCCTTCCTTGACAGTCCGCCGAGGACCCTTACCGCCAAGGAACACCGGCCGGCATATACCACCGACGGTGATTACTTCTCGAAACCGAGTGCCGAGGATATATTCGATATGGTTTATTCCATGATGAAGGAGGCTGTGCCGGCCAGGTTCTTCTGATATCTCCGTGCCCTCCGTGCCTTCTCAGTGAACTCTGTGCAAGTTCTTCAAAATTTTTGTGACACAGAGTGACACGGAGGAGGCACAGAGNATTGCTACCCCGTAATCCCNATTATTCTAAGCAGTTCAGTCGCCGCCTCACGCGGGCCCGTAGCCTCATTGCCCGGGATGCCCAGGCGTGTTCTCATCTGGCCCACGAATATCCCGGTTCTGAAGAAAGACTCAAAATAACGTCCGGCGATCTCCTCGTGGAGCTCCCTGTATTCCGGGGGGCCGAAGATATTGGCAAAATATGAGTGGACAAGCCCTGTCGAAGTTGTAGTACCCTTGCTCATGACCGTACCCTCGCGGAAAACGTTCATGGCTTTTTCCACCGAATCAAACCTCTCGATTACAGGATGTCCGGGATCGGTATCCTCATAGTTGTTGGCGTAGAGGATATAGTCGATATGATGACCATGGGTGATGGTTTCGTAGGTTGTGACCGGGAACACTATCCTCGCATTTACCTGGCTTGGATTCATGATGATGGACCTGTCGAGGTGGCCGTAGGCATACCCCGGCTGCAGGTCGTCAAGCCTCAGGAATGCACCGATCTCGGTCCCGAACCCGACCGGCCGCCCCTCCTGGTCAAGCTCGATCGATCCCATGTCGTCGGCAATTATCCTCATGTCGCGGATGTATTTTTCACCGAGCACCCTGAATGCTTCGAGGGTCTCGGACTTGCCTGCACCGGTATCCCCGATCATCAGAACGGTTGCCTCCTTGTTCCCGTGCAGGAGGATCTTGACCATTGCGCCATGGAACGGCAGCTTTCTTGCCTTCATGACAATGGAGTTGTGAAGGGTCAGGATCATCTTTTTGAGGTATCCGAAATATCCGAATTCAGGCTTCCCGGGAATCGCTCCCACAAAAAGCTCGTTTGGCTCATCATTATAAAACACTGTCGGGTACTGCGTCAGGCCATCCATGAAGTTCCCCTGGATACCGTAAATGAATACTGCATCGGGCTTTCTTTCAAGATCAGCATCCACTGCCAGCTGGAAAAGATTGCATAATGAAAGTCCAAGCTCAAAGAAGGTAATATGGAAATAGACCATGATGATGAACTTGCCCACCCTGGCAGGAAAACAGAGCCAGTCGTCGGGATTCAGCATGGTATGGTCGACGGGATTATGATCGATCCTTTTGAAATCGCCGGTCCTCTTGTTCATAGGCTGCTGGATCACCAGGGGCGGATAAATCAGGATCTGCCTTATGACAGGGATCGAGTTAAGCTTCCTGTAGTTTTCCGAGGGCCATGAGACCTCCTTCGGAAGGGAGATCACAGCCATCTCTGCCCCGGCAGGTACCTGCCGGTACACAGTAGGGTGGCTTCCGGTAATATTTTCCTGGATGTGCCTGTAAATGGTGCGGATCAGGTGCGTCAGATGCTCAATGGTCTCATTGAATGTCCGGTAGGGCCGCTTATCGAGCCTGTCGCCTTCTGAATCATTTATAAGGAACCTGTCGAAATGCCTCCAGTAATCATAAAGATGTTCGACAAAGCTCGTAAGCTGGTATGTATTCTTTAAGAATGATGAGGATCCGTCGAAAATATGGGCGACAATTTTGCTTTCATACTTAACGAGCAGTGAAAGGGTCTCGACAAGATCATCAGTGCCCTGTTTATCGACGATACTGCCCGAAAATATTTCAAGCAGCGGTGACTCCTTAGCCTTCAGGTTGTTCAGGCAGTGATCGAGTACCGTCCTGAATTTTTCACTGGCAAGTAATTCCTCGGGAGTTTCACACATTCTCTCCCTTACATTAAGAATTGCTTTATTTCCTGTAATTCGTAATGTACTTTTTTGCATTATGTTTGTTTAACAAAACAGGCAAAAGTATTACATTATTTAATTCTTATGACTTAAATACTTTATTTTTTTTAAAGCCGGGACAATTGAAGGGATTATCAGGGAATAAGAAAAATTATAAATTTGATCTATAAAATTTTGCAATGAAAGAAGATTTCGATTTTTTTACGATACTTCCGGGGGACAAGATCCCCGAAAAGGGGAAAATCCTGATATCGGAACCTTTTCTGGCTGATACGTTTTTTAACAGGAGCGTTGTCTATCTTACTGACCATGATTCAACAGGATCTGTCGGGTTTATCCTCAACAAGAAGCTTGATGTGTCGCTCTCGGATGCTGTTACCGGGTTCGAAAGCTGGAATGAGAGCCTGAGCATGGGTGGTCCTGTGGCTCCTGATACACTTCATTACCTCCATACACTGGGACGCCTTGTTCCAAACAGTGTTCTGGTTGACGACAATGTTTACTGGGGCGGCGATATTGATGCACTAAGGGACCTTATTAAAGAAGGTCAGGTCAAACCTCATCAGATCAGGTTTTTCCTTGGATATTCCGGGTGGTCGGGAGGACAGCTGGAACGGGAGTTGAAGGAGAATTCCTGGGTAATTGCCAAGGTCAAGCCCGAAATAATCATGAGCAGCAGTGGTACAGACAGCTGGAAGCGTCTTCTGCGGACATTCAACAACAAATACCGCATGTGGGCCGATTTTCCGGAATCACCGGAAATGAACTGATTATCCGGCAGGTATTTGTCCTAACCAGGCTTTTATTAAAGATGGAGGATCCTGTAGACAAGTTCCTTCAGAAGGTCCCCGGGGTCGGTGGTGATATTTCCGTAACCCTTTGATTTCATGTCGAATGTCCTGAGAAGGCTTATCACCTTCAGAGTCTTGGCTACGCTGTACCTTGAGGCAGCGGCTTCGTAATCCTTTACAAAAAAGGGATTTACCTTGAGGACCGCTGCAATGTTGTTTTTTGACTTGTCGGGGGTATAGTGGTAGATCAGAATCTTTGAAAAAAGGGTGAAAAGCGATGAGATCGTCCGTATCATCGGATTGCCATTCGGATTGTCAATAAAATACTTCACTATCATGTTGGCCCTCAGAATATTCTTTTCGCCAATGGCTTTCTGCAGCTCGAAATTATTGTAATCCTTGCTGATCCCGATATTCTTCTCAATCAATGCCGGGGTGATCACCCCTTTTCCTGCCGGCATGGTGATCAGGAGCTTATCGAGCTCATTTACGATCTTATTGAGATCGGTTCCGAGATACTCGGTAAGCATGGCTGACGACGACGGGTCGATCTTAACCCCCTTTGACATAAGGTGCCGCTCTATCCATGGCGGAACCTGGTAATCACGCAGCCTGACTGATTCGAAATAAATCCCGTGCGCCTCGAGAGCTTTGCAGAGCTTTGTTCTTTTATCGAGGACATTATATTTGTAATTGAGGACCAGAATTGTCGATGCAAGTGGTTTTTCAACGTAGATAAGGAGATCCTCTATCTTTTTCAGCGACTGAGCCTCTTTCACTATTATAACCTGGTGGCTGGCAACCATAGGGAATCTGCGGGCAGTCTCGATGATCGCATTCACTGACGTGTCCTCCCCGTAAAGTATCAGCTGGTTAAAGGCTTTCTCCGGTTCCGTCAGCACCTTCTCCCCGATGTACTCGGTGATAAAGTCAATGTAGTATGGCTCATCGCCCGCCAGGAAGTATACCGGTCTGAACAGACGTTTCCTGAGATCGGATATTATTTCTTCGTAGGTTACAGCCATGTTCAGAATCTGAGGTGTTTGACCGATATTCCGTTATCCCTGATCTCCTGGAGGGCATCTATACCTATCTTCAGGTGGATCTCAGTAAACTTGTCCGATACCTGTTTNTCGCTCTCCTCTGTCTTGATCCCGGAAGAGATCATGGGNTGATCGGTCACCAGCAACAGGGCCCCAGTGGGGATCTCATTCGCAAAGCCTACTGTAAAGATCGTCGCCGTCTCCATGTCGATTGCCATTGCCCTGGTTTTGACGAGATACTTCTTGAACCGGTCGTCATATTCCCACACGCGCCTGTTGGTGGTATAGACCGTGCCTGTCCAGTATTCCTTATTGTGCTTGGTAATGGAAGCTGATATTGCGCTTTGCAGCTTGAAAGCAGGCAGGGCAGGTACCTCTTCGGGGAGATAATCATTTGACGTCCCGTCGCTCCTGATCGCAGCGATCGGGAGGATCAGATCCCCCAGCTTGTTCTTCCGCTTCAGGCCTCCGCATTTCCCGAGGAAAAGCACCGCTTTGGGCGATACGGCACTGATGAGGTCCATAACGGTGGCTGCATTCGGGCTGCCCATTCCGAAATTAAGGATCGTGATCCCGTCATGGGTGGCGCTCGGCATATTCTTATCCTTCCCTTCAATCACCGCGTTGTTCCATTTGGCAAAAAGCTCAACATAGTTTATGAAATTAGTGAGAACGAAATAACGGCCGAAAGTCTCGAGCTTTTTGCCGGTATATCTTGGAAGCCAGTTATTAACTATTTCTTCTTTGGTTTTCATGCAGCGGCACGTGTTAATTATATCTCAATATATTTGTAACAGCATATAACTACCAAACATCAAGCTAAGTTTATCTGTGTCCCAAAAATACAAAACTAAGTTGAAAGAGCTAAATATGCCTCAATATTCATTCAGGCTGACAGGAAAAGAGGAGCCTGAAATGATATTCGATGAGATAAGAAAAAGATATGTGAAGCTGACCGATGAGGAATGGGTGAGACAGAACTTTGTCCGTTACCTGGTGTCTGAAGGAGGTTACCCTCCGGGCCTGATCGTGGTGGAGGGGTTCTTCAGGTGGAACGGGCTGAAAAAGCGTGCTGACATAATTGTGCATAACAGGAGGGGAGAACCGGTCCTTATCGTTGAATGCAAGGCAACAACCGTGGAAATTGATGATTCGGTGCACGGACAGCTGGGTGAGTATAACCTGAAATTCCAGGTGCCTTATGTTCTTTTCACGAACGGGCTACGGCACTACGCGTTCAGGTTCTATCACGATCGCAGGGTGTATGACTACCTTGCAGAAATACCGCTTTATAAAGATATAATTGACGAAACGCTGTGATCAGGGTTAGCTGCGCCATAATCCGCAATGAGGAGGGCCGGGTCCTCATTGTTCAGAGGGGAGAGAAGAGTGACCATCACTTCAAGTGGGAATTCCCGGGAGGGAAGGTCAATCCGGGAGAGACAGATGAGGATTCCATAATGAGGGAGATCAGGGAAGAGCTTTCGATGGATATAGTTATCTGCAACCGGATGCCCGATGTCGTTCATGATTACGGGTTCAGGCAGGTTACCCTTATCCCCTTTGTATGTGACACCCTTGACGAGCTTCCTCTGCTCTCCGAGCATATATCTTTCCGATGGGCTGAGCCCGGGGATCTTCCATCAGTTGATTTTTCCGAAGCTGATATAACGGTTGCCGGGGACTATTTGAAATTGCAGCCGGGCGGAGATGAAAAAGACAATCCTCCGGCGCCAGGAAATTCAACCCGGGTCAATGACGAAGAGCTCCGGACCATGGTCGCAGGTATCAGGGGGACTCGCGAGGCAGAATTCCTTGCAGCTTCAGCTTCTGAAAATCCGGAAGTGCTGGGGAAGATCATTGAATATTCATTTTCCGGGGACAAAAAGCTTTCGTTCCATGCTGCCTGGGCATTGTCGAAGACATGCGACAAGTACCCCGAAGTAATTGTCCCGTTCCTGGCCAGTCTTGTGGATTCACTCGGCAGGGTTGAAAATGAAAGTGTGGAACGTTCATTCCTGAGAGTGGCTTCGCTTGCCGACCTTACACTCCTGGGCACCAGGCACCAGGGAATGCTTACCGATCATTGCTTCAGGGCTCTTCGCTCGGGATATTCTGCCATTGCAGTGAAAGCTTACTCAATGGAAATACTCTACAAGCTTGTACTGATCTATCCCGAACTTACCCGTGAGTTTACCGATACTGTCAATCTGCTCAGGGGAGAAGGATCGGCCGGGATCATTGCAAAAGGGAAGATAGTGATCAAGCGGCTCGAACGCGAACTCAGAGGGAGAGGATCCAATCCGACATGATCCTGAGGATCTCGGGCGAAATAGTCTCCTCGATCTCACCATATTCTGCCGGAAGCCCGGTTTTGCAGTGCTGGAACAGATGATTCAATCCTGCCAGCCTCACTGTTTTGATCCTCTCATTCCCGCCCTTTTTGAGGGCTTTTTCGATTGCAGGAAGATTGATATCCGCATCAACCTGGAGATCCTTCTCGCCGTTGAGAGCAAGGACAGGACATTTGACCTTTTTCCAGAAGGTAGCAGGATCGGTGAACAGGAAGTATCTGAACCATGGGCTGGTGATCGTCGCAGTGCCGGCAAGGAACTGATCGGTCAGCTTCTTTGTTTCTTCGCCGGACTTCTTTTCTCTGGCGAGTGATTTTTTTACTTCGGCGAGCATCTGAGAGACAGCTTTTGCATTATCGGGTTCTTTCCTGATAATGCCGTAAAGCTTCTTGCTTAAGGCGTAGGATGATTTAAGCTCCTTTTCATTAGTGCCCGATGCCTTGCTGATATCATATGCCTGCTTCAGGATGATCTGTTCCCCGCTGACCCCTGTTCCGGCGAGTGAAACGATAAATGCCACGTCAGGGTCACGGGAAGCAAGGATGGGGGCTATAAAGCCGCCTTCGCTGTGCCCGGCGAGGCCGATCATTGACGGATTTATTCTCGGATCCTTCTTAAGAAAATTGAGTGCTGCCTCCGCATCCGTTGCGAAATCAGCCGATGTGGAGCCTGCCGGACCGGCTTCGGATTTTCCAACGCCCCTGTCGTCAAACCGGAACACGGCAATTCCGTTTCGTGTCAGGTAATCGGCGATGACAAGGAACGGTTTATGTCCCATCAGCTCCTCATTCCGGTTCTGGGCTCCAGATCCCGTGATAAGTATCACAGCCTTGAAAGGCCCGTTTCCGGCAGGGATTGTGAGAGTTCCTCCCAGGTTTATGCCCGCCTTTTCGTTTCGGAATACCACATCCTCAACAGAATACGGATACGGGGGTTTGGGCTCNTGCGGCCTGTTAAGGACGAAGGCGGTTTTCATCTTCCCGAGGTCGAGGGGATATGTCATGCCGGCCTGGGTCCATTTTCCCTCGATGAGAGTATCATTCCTGAATGTCCCGTTGTATTCACCTTTCAGCCTGGCGGCTGAGATCCTGATACTGTTCCCGTCAATTGTCACAGGGCCAATTTTTATCCCTTTCGCACCCTGGTCGGGACTGTCCAGGGTAACTTCCAGCGAATCATTCGCTGTAAGCGACAGGTTAAAGACTATCCTCAGCGTGACCCCGCTCACCTCAAGCCTGCCCAGCCACGACCCCGCAGCAGTTTTTGGACTTGTAACATTCTGTGCACTCATGGTTGCATGACAACCGGAAAATAAAAAGATAAACAAATAGAGAATCAACTTTTTCATTTTGATAAAATTGAATGTCAAAATTACTTTTAAAAAGAATATTTCCCTGTAAAAAAGCAAATCTTAACTCTCTGCCTCCTACGTGTCTCCCCTGCCTACCGTCAGGCAGGTCCGTGTTCTCTGTGAAACATTCTTTATTTCCCTGAATTCTTTCTTATTTTTGCAGATCGTATATCCATTCTAATGAAAATTGTCGATACCACGGGAATGAAATGCCCCGCACCACTGATCGCCACAAAAAAAGCGATCAGGGAAGCGGACGAAAATGAGCTTGTCCGGATCATCCTCGATAACAGGACCTCATTCGAGAATGTTTCACGGTTCCTTAAGGATACAGGTGCGGCTTTTTCTTCGCAAGTATCGGATGGCAGCTGGACAATAGAGACTGGCAGGGCAGGCGCGGAACATAACCGTGAATACGCTATCCCTTCCGAGGCCGCCATTCCGCATTTCAAAAAGGGTGATTTCATAATTGCCTTCACATCCGACACGATGGGACAAGGGGATGAAGAGCTTGGAAAACTCCTGATCGAGAACTTCATCAAGGCCGTCAAGGATCTTGATACCCTTCCGAGGAAAATGGTATTTTACAACAGGGGAGTCTTTCTCGGCAGCACCGGTTCCCCGGTCGTGGATCACCTCAGGGAGCTCGAAATGATGGGCGTAGTGATGCTGCTCTGCGCAACATGCGTCAATCACTATTCCCTGGGCGAAAAGATAAAGGTCGGCACTCTCAGCAATATGTTTGAAATTGCCGGGGAAATGGAATCGGCATCAAAAGTAATAAGACCCTGAACTGATATTTTCATGAAGACGGATCTCCTTCAATTGGCTGAAAATGGCGGGTGTTCTTCAAAAATATCCCCGG
>JGI20214J51088_10002331_pt1 | contig 12670 bp, 10 predicted proteins | sample WetSurMetagenome_FD_51088 | JGI IMG/M metagenome (IMG submission 51088)
CCGGGACCACAAGAACCTCTTGCTCGTGAGAACCTTTTCAAAGAGCATGTCCCTTGCGGGGGTCAGACTCGGGTTCGTGATGGCCGGCAAAGAACTGGTTGATGCCCTCGTCACGGTGAAGGACTCTTTCAACTCCTATCCGGTCAGCTCCCTCACTCAGAGAATCGGTGAGATCGCGATTTCCGATGGGTCCTATTATCAAACGATCAACAACAAAATTGTCTCGGTGAGAGAAAGCTTTTCTTCAGCGCTNAACAAGCTCGGTTGGACCGTGCTCCCTTCCAAGGCGAACTTTGTGTTTGCCCGCAAGGAAGGAGTTCCGGGAAAAGAGATCTACTTGAAACTCAAGGAAAGGGGGATCCTTGTCCGTTATTTCGATGGCGAGAAAGTCCGTGATTTCGTTAGAATCACCATTGGAACCCAAGAAGACATGGAACGACTGCTCCATGAGATGAAATCCATTTCTTGAATTGGGACACGGATGAACACAGATGGACACAGCGTTAAAACAACATCTGCTGATTACGACCCGAAGAAACTGGTACCCGTTGTTTCTAACTTCTGGTGCGCATAGGTTGGCTCTTGAATAAAGCACGGCAAATCTTCCTTTACATCGCACCCTTCCCTCCCCTTGCCTTCTTTAAAATCTGGGCATCGCTGGGGCAGAGCGCCGACGCCCTCTTCACCGTCGCTTGCCTCATGCTTCTTTACTGCGGTTTTGTGATCTGGCTGGCCGCTCGCTGGGATCGGCCCGGCTATTTTGACTGGGCTGTCACTACTTACTTTGCTGTGGTGGCCTTGTCCCTCCTGTTCATGCGTGAGGCAGCCGGAAAGTTTTTTGAGAACTACTCGGTCACAGGGATTTACTCATGCCTCTTTGCCGCTGCTTTTCTTCCGCCCCTCTTTCGCTTGGACCCCTTCACTTATCATTATGCCAAGAAATCCACCCCGAAAGCTTTCTGGGATAACCCTATCTTCGTGAAGATCAACTTGATCATGACTTATATCTGGGCTGCCCTTTTCGGGCTCTGCATTGTTTTCAGCCTTTATCCCTCGGTCATTACCCGTGCCTTCATCCCTCTCGGGCTGATCCTTGGCTTCGGCCTCCCCTTCAATCTCCGTTTCCCGAACTGGTACCTCAAGAGGCTGGGGCTTCCTTCTCTTGCAGAGCAGAAAAAGATGGTCGCAGAGTGGATGAAACAGGCGAAACCCGTTGAACCTGTCCTTCAGCAAAAAGAACCTGCACAGGAAGGGGCACCATTAAACATGCCCATTCCGGGAAAGGAGCAAAGAATGAAAGTCCTCGCCCTGAATTCAAGCCCCAGAGGAGATGGTCAGAGCAAAACAGAACTCATGCTGACCCACCTCGTGAAAGGAATGCGCGAAGCAGGCGCTGAAGTGGAGGTTGTGGATCTCCGAAAGAAAAGTGTGAAGCACTGNATCGGTTGCTATACCTGCTGGACCAAAACCCCCGGAGTCTGCATTCACAAGGATGACATGACTAATGAACTCTTCCCCAAATGGCGAGACTCGAATCTGGTCATCTATGCGACACCTCTTTACCACTTCACACTGAATGCCACCATGAAAGCCTTCATCGAACGGACTCTTCCTGTTCTGGAGCCCTACCTGGTGGATCGTGGTGGAGAGACATCCCATCCTTTACGGTTTGAGCCGCCGAAGGTCGTTTTTCTCTCGGTCGCGGGGTTTCCTGAAATCTCGGCCTTTGCCCAGCTCTCTTCATGGGCGAATTTTGTTTTTGGCCGCCACGGGAGACTCGTCGCTGAAATCTATCGCCCTATGGCTGAAGCCATGACAACTCCTTTCTTAATGGATAAAACCAATCAAATTCTTAATGCCACAGTGCAGGCGGGCCGTGAGATCGTTCAGAACTTTAAAGTTTCGCCTGACACTCTGACTCGCATCACTCAAACCATGGTGGATGACCTCAAGCCATCCTTCGAGATGGCAAACCTCTTCTGGAAAACCTGCATCGCCGAGGGTGTCAGCCCCAAAGAGTTCGCAGAAAAAGGCCTGACCCCCCGGCCCGACTCTGTAGAAACATTCATGTTCATCATGCCTATGGGTTTCAATCCTGAAGCCGCAGGGGATACGAGAGCCACCATTCAGTTCAGGTTCTCCGGTGAAGGCGGGGGCTCGTGCCACTTCAAGATCGGGGAAGGGAAAATTCAGGCTGCCCTGGGCTTGGCTGAAAAACCGGATCTCACGATCGATGCGCCCTTCAGCGTGTGGATGGATATCATGACCCGCAAGGCGGACGGCCAGCAGATGTTCATGGAACAGAAGTACAAGGTGTCCGGTGATTTCTCGCTCCTCATGCGCATGAACCAACTCTTCGGGAAGAAATGAACCGCTGCCGGCTGACGCCGACAGCTTTAGTGCCAAAGGGACAGAGGCACAAAGGCACAAAGCGGAAAGACCACTCTACTATCTCCGTTTGTCCCTTTCTTCCTTTGTGCCTCTGTCCCTTTGCATCTTTGTGCCTGCATCGTGGTGCAATAATCAAACTTATTTCTGCAACTGAAAGCGACGGTTTTTCCCCATTTCCCAGAGGGGAAATCAAGCATGGCTCGAAAAAAGAAAACATCCTTCCTGAAGCGGTTTCTCAGATTCGCTTTTGTTCTCCTGCTCTTTATCTCCCTGGGCCTGGGGCTTTACTGCTGGAATGTTTCCCTTCAGATAGACAAACGGTTTTCAGGCAGACGCTGGTCTATTCCCTCCAGAGTGCTTTCAGACACCACGATTCTCTATCCCGGGCAAGGAGTGAACCGCACTCTCCTTGAGAAAAAACTGGATCACCTTGGGTACCGCAAGACCTCTCAAAACCCCGCGAAGAAAGGCGACATGAGGATTTCCTCATCCCGGCTCGAGATCTTTCTGCACGACATGAAAACCCCGCAGCAAACGAGGGAAGGGTTCCCTGCGGTTATCCAGTTCTCCGGTTCCGGAATCGAGTCCATTGTCCAGTCCCGCACCGGGTTATCCATGCCCATCCTGGAACTGGAACCTGAAGAGCTCATGCTCTTCTTCGGACCCGAAAGGGAGCAACGGCACCTGGTTTCCATTGATCGCGTGCCCCGGCATGTGGTCCACGCTGTTCTTGCTGCGGAAGACAGCCGATTCTTCGAGCATCGCGGTCTAGACCCTGTGGGTATACTGAGAGCTCTTCATGCGAACCTTCGCTATGGGGACATCCGGCAGGGCGGTTCAACGATCACCCAGCAACTGGCCAAGAACTATTTCCTCACTCCTGAAAGAACGCTTACGCGCAAGGTCAAGGAAGCGCTCATGGCCCTGATCATGGAGGCGATGTACGAAAAGAACGTCATCCTGGAGATCTATCTGAACGAGATTTACCTTGGCCAAAAGGAATCGGTTTCCATCAACGGGATCGGTGAGGCTTCGACCTTCTATTTTGGAAAACCGGTCGCTGAACTCTCCATAAGCGAAGCAGCCGTCATAGCGGGGTTGATCAGGGCACCTAACTTCTTTTCGCCGTACATCAACAAGGATCGCTGCCGGGCCAGAAGAGACTCTGTTTTGGAGGCCATGCACAAACATCAATGGCTCAGCGCAGAGCAGCTTAAAGCCGCAATGGCAAGACCTCTTGTCACTTCAGGATATGAGACCTATGTGAGAAGGGCTCCTTATTTCATGGACTACCTTTCCCAGCAGCTTGGCTCTCTCTACCCATTGGAAGCCTTAACAAACCTTGGCCTGTCGCTCTTTACCACTCTGGACACCCAGGTGCAGATGGCAGCGGAAGACGCCCTGGCCAGAGGATTGAAGCGTATTGAAGACGCCAACCCCCGTCTGAAACGCAAGGAACCTTCAGAGAAATTGCAGGGTGCCTTGGTGGTCCTGCAGCCAAAGACGGGTTACATTCTCGCCATGGCCGGCGGCCGCAACTATGGCGACAGCCAGTTCAATCGGATCACCCAGGCTAAACGGCAGCCCGGCAGTGCTTTCAAACCTTTTGTCTTTCTCCCATCCCTCGATTCCTTCACACCCGCTTCCATTCTCTCAAACGAAGCCAGAACCTACAAAATCGATGGCAAGGAGTGGCGGCCCGACAACTATACAGCCATTGCCGAACCCAGGATGAGCATGAGAGACGCCCTTTCCAAATCCGTCAATCGGGCCACGGTGGATCTTGCGATGAAGCTCGGACTGGACCCCGTTGTAACCACGGCATCCGCTTTCGGATTCTCCACACCACTCAAGCCCTACCCCTCTATCGCCCTGGGAGCTTTCGAAGTTGTTCCGCTCGAACTCGCAAGAGCTTACTGCCCCTTTGCAGCAGACGGGATTCTCCCCAACCCTCTCTCCCTCAAAGAGGTGGTCGATGAAAAGGGGACAATTCTTGAGCAGCGCCACATGAACGTTCAAAGCGTGACCACGCCGGGCAAGGCGTTCCTCATCTCTTCCATGTTGAGAAGCGCTGTAGAGCAGGGCACCGCACGCTCCCTCAGGGACATGGGAATCCGTTTTCCTGCAGCAGGCAAAACAGGAACGACCAATGACTTCAAAGACGGCTGGTTTGTGGGATACACCCCTGAGATCTTGGCCCTCATCTGGGTGGGCTTCGATGATGGGACTTCGCTCCAACAGCCCGCTTCTGCCTTGACTTTGCCCATCTGGGCTGATTTGATGAACGCCATCCCCCAACATATTTCCGGCTCATGGTTCAAGGCGCCCCCGGATATCGTGGTAGCGACCATCTGTAAAGAAAGCGGTCAACTCGCTCAGGCTTCGGGATGCCCGGCGACCATGGAGGAGTACTTTCTCGCGGAGAACTCGCCCAAGGAACGCTGCGCTCTTCATCGGGGACTGGGGCCGCTGGAGGGAGTGATCAAGAGTGTCAAAGATCTGTTCAAGAGTTTCTAGGATTTCGATCTTTTCTTTATTGTGCCTCGCGCTTTCGGCTTGTGCCATTGTTCCCGAGTCTCCACCTTCACCCTCATCCTCGTCCTCTCCCTCGCCGGCGCCTACGGTGCTGGAGAAAGATCAGTCTCTTTTCCGTCAGGACGAGAGCCCACGGGCGGTTGCCTCTCTACGGCTCACGGAGCAGGCACGGGTCCTTCTTGAAACTGGCAAAGTGGACGATGCCATTACGACCCTGGAGCGCGCTATGAACCTGAATCCGTCAAACGGCCAGAACTACTATTACATGGCCGAAGCTTGGCTTAAGAAGGGAAACTCTTCCCAGGCAAGAGAATTCAACCGCCTCGCTGCAATGTATCTGAAGGATGATCCGAACTGGATAGGTCGGGTGAAAGATCAGCAGGAAAGGATCAGAGCCCGCTGAAAGAAGAGCATGGGACGCGGATAAACGCAGATTTACGCAGATAGAGTTTTTTGTCTTTTCTTCTTCATCTCACAGCGCACTGTGATCCTTGTTTATCCGTGTCCCATGTGCAGTTAGAGCCAAAATCTCGACGGGCTGAGTCTTTGTTCGAAGTCGCCGAACGCCTGCCCTGCAAGAAGCCGGGTCACATATTGTCCGGTCAGGGGCCCCAGCGTCATCCCCTTGGTGTCGTGGCCCCCTGCAACGATCACATTGCCGAGCGCATGCAGCCGGCCCACCAGGGGCAGACCATCGGGTGTGCACGGCCTCAGACCCCGCCATATTTGAGAAGGATGGAGGGGCTCGATCAGAGGCAGATAGCGGCCTGCGGAGCGTTGAATTCCTCTCACCCGATCGGGGTTGATCGTCAGGTCAAGACCGCTCAGTTCGAGCGCTCCTGTGATCCGAAGCGCATTGGACAAAGGGCTCACGGCCACATGGTGTTCATCCAGGATCAGGGGCTGGCGGACGTTCATCTTGGGCTTCGAGAAAGTCTGGCTAACGCCCTTGCCTCCTTCGACAGGCAAATTGACTCCGAGGCGTCGGCCCAGAGGGGCTAGCCATGCGCCTCCGGCCAGAACCACCTGATCACCCCTAAACTCTCCCTTGGTGGTGAGAACCGAGTTCACGCGATTCCGGCTCACCTGGAAATCGAAAACCTCGGTCTCGGTCATGATTTGCACGCCCCAGGCCGCAGCCTGTCTTGCAAGCCACTCAAGAAACTTCGCAGGGTCAAGAGCGGCATCAGTGAGAAAACGAATCCCTCCAACCACAGCCCTCCCGGCTGCCGGCTCCACGTCACGGACCTCGTCGCCAGAGAAGACTTCCGAAGCGAACCCTGATTCCATGGCTCTGGCCGCCCTTTCCCTTCCCTGAACGAACCTCTTTCCGCTGAGAAACAGGTACAGAAGCCCTTTCTGGTTGAAACCATATTCTCCGCCTCCCAGGCGAGCCAGTTCGCGATGGACCAGGACCCCCTCATGATTGAGCCTCATAAAAAGTTCGGAACTGGAGTGGAAGTCTTTCCGGTTGCAGCGACGCGCGAAACGGAGCAGCCAGAACAGAAAGCGAGGATCAGGTCGCATTCGCATCCCGAAGAATCCGTCCTGATCAAAGAAGTGCCTCAAGCCCTCTGCAATCACTCCGGGGCCTGGAAGGGGTTCAAAGAAACTGGGCACGATCAGCCCGGCATTGCCTGACGAACACCCGGCGCCGATCTCCCCTCTTTCGAGCACGACGACCTTCGCTCCCGCGGAGGCAGCGTAATAGGCAACCGAAAGGCCTACCACCCCGGCGCCGACAATGAGCACATCTGCTTGTTTTTCATTCATAGCCTTTACAGGCTCAGTAAAAGGTTTCAGTGTAAACCCTTGAGTCCGGAAATCTTTGATCCACCAGAAGGATGACATCCTTGATCATGTCTGCATTGCCGCACAGATAGAAATCATACGCACCTGACTCCAAATGATCTGCCAGATACTTGGTCACTCTTCCGGGAAACCCGCCAGGCACCCCTTCCTCCGGATCTTTCACTGCGGAGAGGCAGGGGACATAGCGTCTTGCCGTCTTCCGGAACAACGGTTCATAGTAGAGATCCCAGAAACGCCTGACTCCATGAAGAAGGATGAAATCCTTCACCCCCGCCCTTGCCATAGCCACAAAGGGAGCAACACCCGTACCGGTGGCGACAAACACAGAAAGGCGCTCCGAGGGATAGAAACGAAAATAGCCGTGGGGGCCGGTGAAATGAAAAGGGTCGCCCTCACGGGCAGAAGCAAGGGCAGAAGAGAACACCCCCCCTTTCACGCTTCTCACGAGAAAATCGATTTCTTCATCCTGAGGGGATGAGACAGGGGTGTAGTCCCTTTCAACCTCGTTCCAGATGAATCGAACACGCTGACCCGGATTAAACTGAAACTGGGGAGGCCGTCTGAATCGAATCNNGAATGCCTCCTCTGTAATCCAGCGTCGACTCAGCAATTGCGTTTGGTGGACCCCGGCCTTTCTCTCTTCCTGAAACAGCCCGCTCATCTCTTCCAGGGGATCTCCTGTACCCCCATGATCCGATTGCAATAGCGGGAGACTACAAAAAGATAATCCGAAAGCCGATTCATGTAGACGAGGAGGCGTCGATGGGCGGTTGACCGCTCTTCCTCTGCAGACTCCTCCAGGAGGCTGACCGCATGCCTTTCGGCCCTTCGGCAAACGGTTCTTGCGATATGAGACCAGGTTGCGGCAGCGTGCCCTGCGGGCAGAATGAACCCGGTCAGGGGGGGCAACAGGGCATCCATACGGTCAATGGCCGCCTCAAGACCTTTGATTTGCTCCTCGCTGATAGGTTTGAGCGCCTCCGCCAAAGCAGACTCAGGGGTTGTGGCAACGCATGCGCCCACATCGAACAATGTGGATTGGATCTCCTGAATCTCNCGGGCCAGATNCGGGTCTTCCTCCCGTAAAGAAGCCCCCAAGGCCCCCAGCACCGCATTCAGCTCATCCACATCGCCGCAGGCTTCCAACCGTTTGTCCGCCTTGCTCACACGCTCGCCGCTGAAAAGGCTTGTCTTGCCGTGATCGCCCGTGCCTGTGTAGATTTTGATGGTCCACCTCCACCTTTTCAATGTTCATTGATCAATGTTCAATGCCCAATGTTCAATGGTCAGTGTTCAATGATCATTGGGTTCCGACTCGAAAAGGAGCCCCTCTGCATGCGCTCAACGCCTTCCACGCCCCTAGCAAAGAAGTCTAAGAGATTTGACCAAGCCTTGTCAAAGAAAAGCGTCCTACTCGTTCTTCTTCCTGATCTGGCGAAACAAGACATAATTGGGATAGAGCAGAAAGAGAATGGAACAGGCTCTGCCTGCCACGAGGGCCATTGCCGCTGCCAGGGCGCCTACCATGCTGAAAGAATGAATAGCAAGGTTCAGAGTGAAGACAATGGCGATGATCTCAATCAAAGCACTCAAAGTCACGGGTTTTGTCGTGAGACCGGCCACCATAAGACCCCGTTGGAAAGACATCACCACCTCAAGAGCAGGCAGTACGATCAAGACTTGCGTCGGCGCCAGGGCAAAATGGGCCAGATCCGGCGTAAGGCCACAGATGTCCTGGTACCAGATGGTTACCACACCCGTGAAGACTACGAGACCAAGGGAGCAGAACACGGAAAAGAACAGAAGGAGCGCGAAATTCCTCATAGGTGAAAACTTCTCGAATCGGTCCCCCACCAGGGCGATAACCGTTTCCTGATAGGAGAGACCGAAACTCCTGAAGATAAACATCAGGGCGCCGATAACCGGGAGAACCGCGAGGGATTCAACGGCCATCGGGCTTCTTGCCACAAAAAAGGTCACGATCGAGTGAGCGCTCAAAAACAGCAGCGATGTCAAAGCGAGGGGAGTGTAGAAAGAGGTGATCTCCCTGTAGGTCAGGGTATCCGGCTTTTCGTCTGCCGAATCGACTTTCAGTCTCTTCAGCACACCGTGCACCATGATGCGGCTCGCTATCGCCTCACAGACGACACCAACTGAAAGAGACAGAGAGCCCACACACGCGCCGGGAAGGATCCCCCACCACGACAGCAGGAGCGCTGCAGCAGTCATAGAACCGAGTCGAGTGATCGTACCGTACGTAACAAAGCGGGTCCGATTGTGGCGGATCAGGATGCCCTGGTAAAAACGCCGCATTCCTATCGCAGCCGGCCAGGGCAAAAAAAAGAGCATCGACCAATAGGCGAGACGGCTCACTTCTTCCGGTAGTCCCACCACGTCATCGGCAAGGAAGGAGAACACCCCTGGAATCATGAGAATGGCCAGCAGCACGGTGATCAACCCATTGAGCGCCAGCGCAAACCGCAACAGTTTTCTGTAGGAAGAATAGCTTCTGACCAGGGCTGTTGCCGTGCTCACGAGCATGATGATCGGGCCTTCGCTGATGAATGCCACGGACAAAGCAACGCCATAGGCTGCAAGATTGAGCTTCGCTNCCTGGAGACGAGNGATAACAGAGGCCGCGATCGGGCCTTCCAGCCCCATCATAAGCCAGGTCAGAGCCAGGGGAATCCAAAAGAGAAAAATGATTCCCGGCGACAGATTGTTTTCATGATCCTTCATCATTACGACGAAAGCCGGCAAACATCCCCTGTCGGCTTCTCAACCCTCCCATGACATGAGCTCCAGGAAACTTACTCCATGCATCTGAAAGCTTCAAGTCTCGAACTTTTCTTGCCAACCCATGTCCCCGCCCCTATAATGGCTATCTGAGAATCGTTATGGATGCTATGAAAAGCAGCCAAACCCTCTCTCTGTTCGTGGTTCGATACCCCTTCGACGCCCTCAGGGCGGTGAGCCAAGTCGAACCGCTCACCACGAACGCAAGATGAAAAACTTGCAGAATGCTTTCCTCGTTCGCCCTGAGGTATCGAAGGGCGAATGGGCATCAGATGGGGGTTGTCGGGCACACGCCTGGTGTTAATTCATCATCCTGATGCAGGGGGTCTTTATGCTTCTCTTGTTGAAAAAGATCGAACGCCTCATTGTGAGCGCTCTTCTGGTCATGATGGTGATCACGGTCATTCTCGCCACCATCGAAGTGGGCTGGTTGCTTCTCAAGGACATCATGAGTGAGCCTCTATTTCTCCTGGAGATCCAGGAACTGCTGGATCTTTTCGGGCTCTTTCTCCTGGTTCTGATCGGTATCGAGCTGATGGAGACCCTCAAGGTCTATCTTACGGAGCGGGCCATTCACGTGGAGGTGGTCTTCACGGTGGCCCTGATCGCTGTCGGCCGGAAGGTCATCATTCTGGACGTGAAGGCAATGTCCAGCCTGACCCTGCTGGGAATCGCCGCGATTATCGTGGCCATGTCCTTCGGATACTTTCTCCTGAAATACCTCCGCCACCACGAAAAAGAGGATGAAGCAGCGGGGATTATCAAGAAACCCGCGCCTGACCTTTGATCGCTCCGCGGTTTTGCTTGCCTAAACAGGAGAACGCCTTTTCCGGCGAGCCCGCGGGGTGCTGTGCTTCATTATTGTGAATCGCTATGGACCAGAGAGATTACTACGAAATCCTGGGGGTGTCCTCCGACGCCGACGAGAAACAGATCAAGGGGGCGTACCGGAAGCTTGCTTTCCGATATCATCCTGACCGAAACACAGGAGACTCCGACAGCGCCAACAAGATGAAGGCCATCAACGAAGCGTATGCCGTTCTGTCCAACCCCTCCAAGCGGAAAGACTACGACGACCTGAAGCGGCAGTATGGATCTTCCGCTCACAACCGGTTCAGGAGCAACTATACGGAAAGCGACATCTTCAGAGGTTCGGACATCAACAGGATCTTTGAAGACATGGCCAGAGCATTCGGGTTCAGGGGCTTTGACGATATTTTCAACGAAGCCTATGGAGAGGGATACCGGACCTTTGAATTCAAGAAGCCCGGCTTCTCGGCCAGAGGGTTCGTGTTTACAGGACCGCTGAGAAGGTCTGCCCAAAAGCAGGCCCCTCCCCTTGTTCTGGGAAAGCTTTCCCGGTACCTCATTGAAAAGCTCACAGGGGTTGAGCTCCCTAAAGACGGCACGGACGTGACGGAGACGATTGACCTCACACTCAAGGAAGCCGAAGGAGGAGGCCCCTACCCTTACTACTACAGGAAGAAATCAAAAAAACTAGTCGTCACGCTCCCAAAGGGACTTAGGCAGGGGCAGCGTATTCGGCTGGCAGGGATGGGAGAGGAAGGCAAAGGCGGGGCAAAACCTGGAGACCTTTATCTTGAGGTAAAGATCAGCAAACCCTTGATGCAGAAGTTGAAGGACTTGATTCATTCATCCCGGAGTGTTTCCACCCGCTGAAACGCGGCCTTTTTCGCTGCCTCCATGAGCTGCTCTGAGAGGAAGCCGGCTTTAAACCTTTCTTCTAGGTCTTCTTCATCCGTAACAAACACCTGTCCGTCAGGCATCTGGACCACATCGATTTCCAAGTCCACATATCGGATGCGGTCAGGATAGAATTCCACCGGAGTGTTGATGTTCACGTACCGGCCGATCAGCGTGCCGTCACTACGGAAGTAGGTATGCTGGTAATACCACAAGCCGCCTTGAATCTCGGAAATGGCGTAATCCCCTTCCCTCTTCTCAATTCCCAACCCGTCGTATTTGGTCCGGCCCTTGAACCTGGATCTTTTCAGCACCAGTCTTTTTCGGTCGAAATCCTTTTCAAGAATCACTCCCTCTGAAAGAAAGATGACGGCTCCATCCAGCTTCACGTGTTCAATCTTGATTTCCTTTCCTACTTGCAGGGTGTCCCATATCAGACTCTTTTCCATGCTGCGGCCCACGGACTCCCGTTTTTCAGGATGGCCTGAGAGCGTCTTTTCTTCGAGCAGGCTCACATAGTCAGAGGCGATGATCCGAAGATGATGATGCTGGGGCACTGTGGGCAGGACCCTGTTCCTCAATTCGTCCAGAGCTGTCTTTGCAGAAAAGGGAAACTCTATCTCCGAAGACCCCTCCCCCTTGTTTCTGCATATGGCGTCAAAGAAATGCCCCTGCAGAGTCTTCTTCACGGCATCTACAGCGGTGCTTTCACCCTGGACCCTTATTCCTTCCATGTCCTCAAAGTCCGTGATCTCCACATCGTGAGGCCCAACCAAAACTAACCCCTTCGTCTTGCCGAACCTTCTGATGATCGTATCGGAAGGCGACACCACTTTCATGCCCTCGTCCAGAAAGAACCGGGTCATTGCCGTGGAGTAGACACCCCGTATTTTGACAGCCACGCTCATGATAAGCTCGTAAGAAATCGCAAGAAGTTTTTTCCCGTCATTCCCGCGAAGGCGGGAATCCAGCCCCTCCAAAGTCTTCTGGACTCCCGCCGGAGTTTATCCCCGCGAAGGAGGGGGCGGGAGTGACGAGGCGGGGGCTTTTTACAGAGGCCTCACTTATCTTTCTCTCAAGAATCCGACCCCCTGGATGCTAACAAGGTTCTCATGGATCCGGCATTTCGCGCCCAGGATTTTCTCAACGAGCCAGAGTCTTGCTTCTACGTGCTCTGTCACGGAGGGGATTCGGAACGTGCTCGTCCCCTTTGCAAGTGCCGCAAAAGGAATGACCTGGTCAGCCAGATGCCTGTCCACCGTGGCGCCGGACCCGAGGTCGTTCAAAAGATCCGAAGCCGTTTGCTTTCCGATGAACTCCGCAGTCCGTCCCCTTGCACCTGTCATGTCCGCGCCGATCAAGCATCCCGTATCGGTTTGAGCCCAGACAGCGAGGGCTGCTCCGGGCTGAATGGAGGGGCTTTCGAATGCAG
>JGI20214J51088_10002332_pt1 | contig 12667 bp, 12 predicted proteins | sample WetSurMetagenome_FD_51088 | JGI IMG/M metagenome (IMG submission 51088)
AGAGCGTGGCGTCGGGGTTCATGGGATCGCGCGGCAACTTGCGCAGAAAATAGATCATCGGCCGATCCGGTTTGGTGATGTCGGGCACGCCCGCCACCAGANTTTCCAGTTTGGGCGGATAGCCCGAGGCATCCAGCGGCGATGCAATCTTCTTGTCCAGCACCGCCTGGTGGTAGGCATCGATGGCCTCGCGGATCTGCCGCAGCGCCAGATGCAGTTCCGCTTCCTTGTGGCGCTGCGCGGTGACTTCCAGCAGCGGCGCCGCCAGCAGGGCCAGCACGCCGACGATGGCCACCGTGATGACCAGCTCGATCAGCGTGAATCCGGCGCGGCGTGCGCACCGACGAACGCTCATTGCGCAGGCGCGACCCCGGGTTGCGGGGGCTGCTCGACTTCGGTCCCTGGAACGGGCTCCGCCTCCAGTACAACCGGCCCTGCAGGCACCTCGGGCTGCCCCTGTGGCGGGAGGGCCGATGACGGGCGCAGGCCCGGACGCGACGGCACCTGCGGCAGGCCCGGAACAGCGCGCAGCTGCAGCGCCTGGTCGGACGCGGCGCTCTCGGTGCCGCCAAAGAATTCTCCATCCGCCAGATCGGGGCGATCGATATTGCGAATGATGCGCGGCGTGATCATCAGCACGATCTCGGTCTTGACCAAATCATCGAGTTGATTGGAAAACAGACGCCCGATCAGGGGAAGATCCCCCAGGCCAGGCACCTTGCTGGCACCGGAGCGATCCTCGTCGGAGATCAGGCCGGCCAGCACTCCGGTCTCGCCGTCCTTCAGCCGCAACACCGTCGTGGCGTTGCGGCTGCCCAACTGGTAGACGAGAGTGCCGTTGTCCGTCCTGACCTTGTCCACGATGTTCGACACCTCCAGTCCCACCTTCATGCCCACTTCGCCGTCCAGGAAAACCTGGGGTTCGACATCCACCTTCAATCCGACGTCGATATAGGACACCGACTCCGAGGTCACCCCGGTCGAAGTCACATTGGATGTGATCACCGGCAACTTGTCGCCGATATGGACCTTGGCCTTTTCCTTGTTCTTCACCCGGATGCGCGGATTGGCGAGGAGATTGGCATCACCGGAAGTCTTGCGCAGGTTGACCACGGGATTGGGCGACACCCCGATGTCGGCACTCGTGAGATTTTTCAGCGCCTCGAGCGTGAGCGCAGCTTCGGGCCCTCCCGGCGTCAGCACGCTGAACTGGTTCGGCCACTGCATGCCCAGCTCCTGCAAGCGCGTGCGCTTCACTTCCAGTATTTCCACTTCCAGCATCACTTCCGGCTCGGGGCGATCCGCCACCGCCACCAGCTTTTCCACCAGCCGTACCGCTTCGGGGGTATCGCGCACGATCAGCAGATTCAGCTTTTCGTCGATGTAGATGTCCCGGGTTTTCGTCATGCTGCGTACCAGGTTGACGATCTGCTTGGCCTCGGTGTTGCCGAGAAAGAAACTTTTCACCACCAGGTCCTGGTATTCCTTCAGCTTGGCCGGCAAGGCCGGATAGATCAGCAGGGTATTCTCGTTCAGCACTTTCTTCGCCAGTTGCCCGGTCTTGAGCAGCATGTCCAGGCTATCGCTGATCGGCGTGTCGCTGGCGAAAATGGTCAGGCGGGCATCGGTCCGCACGTCCCGGTCGAACACGAAGTTGAGACCCGACTGGCGCGACAGCGCATCGAAGATGGTACGGATGGGCGCATCGCGAAACTGCATGGTCACCGGCCGCCGGTAGATGGCAGCCAACCTGGGAAACTCGGCGCCCTGGCGTTTGCCCGATTGATCCTCCACCTGCTTCATCAGTGCCAGCGCCTCCATCTGGCCGGGTTCGCGGGCCAGCACGATGCGCAGCTTGCTGCGAGCCACCTCGAATTCCCCTTTCTGCAGATCGGCTTTGGCCTCCTTGAGCAGCACGAGATCGAGTTTCCGGGTTTCGATGGAGGCCAGCGCGGACTGGGCACGGGTACTCTGCGGATGCAACTTGAGAATCTCGCGATAGCGTCCCGCGGCTTCGTCGTAGCGCCCTGCCAGCAGGGCCGCGTCAGCCTGCGCGAACAGGCGGGCAATCTGCGTGTCGCGCGCCTGAATGTAGGCCGTGCGGTATTGCACGTTGCCTGGAGCTCCCTGAACGGCCTGTTCCAGCTGGCGCAGGCCTTCCTCGGTCTGGCCCTGGGCAAGCAGGCGTTCCCCTTCACGGTAAGCGCTGTCGCTCGCGCAGCCGTTGAGAACCAGGGCGAGGATGGCAATGAAGAAAGCCTTGTTCATGGTGTGATTCCCAGAATCGATTGCATATCGAGAGGCAGGTAGGTGAACACCACCGTCCTGTCCGTGATTTCATCCACCCGCCAGCTGGCAGACAACACCTGTCCCAGCCGGACAGGAATGGGTTCTTCGCCCTGCACCAGAAACAGGGTCTGCTGGCCGCCTTCCACCCAGCGTCCCAGAAACTTGAACGGCAGAGGGGGTGNCTGGGGCNGGGGGGGCGGCGGACTATAGGGTTTGGGCGGGGGCGGCACCCAGGTTTGCGTGGGAAACAGGTTCGCCTGCATGCCGACCAGCCGTTCGCGCGGCGCAGGCGCGTGATGCGCAGCGGTAGCGTCAACCACCACAGGGGCACTCGCGTGCGTAAGCTTCCCCCTCTGGCGCACGGTCTCCACCACCTCGCTGGGCTCCTCGCGGCCGGGCCAGAAGGCCGCAACCAGGGTCGCGATCAGGGCAAGGGCGATCCAGCGTTGGCGCGTGTTCATGCGCCCATCTCCAGGTAGAGNGTGAAATTGAGCAGCGCNTCGAGGTCGGGGTTCTCGATGCGGTCGCGATGCAGCTGGATGGCGTTGAGCGCGAGTGCCGGGTCTGCATTGAGCGCCTGTGTCACAAAGGCCCGAATCTCCGGGTAACCGCCGGACACCGGCAGGGACAGCTGATAGCGTCGCAGGTGTTCCTCCTTGATTTCCGTCAGCCGATATTCCCCGCGATCCAATTCGAGCCCCGCCTTGTCGGCCGCTTCGAACAGCCGGCGCAAGGCGGCCGCGGCCGCCGGCGCGAGCGGCGGCCGCCCGGTCGCGTCCGCCGTGGTCTGTTCCACCCGCGCACGTTGCTCGGCTGCCGCACGCTGCGCCCGCTCATTGCGCAGAAGCTGCTCGGCGAGTGCCACCTTGCGCGGCTGCACCACCACTCCGTCATAAACCAGGCTGGCGACAATCAGCAACGCGCCCACCGCGCCCACTTTGCCGAGGCGCCCCAGATAGAACCTGAAAGTTGCGAGCGGGCGCGCCATCATGCTCNCCACGCCAGACGCAGGACGAAGCGCAACGGCTGCTGCGGATCGCTCTCCTGCAGGGTATGGCTGGCCAGTGTCACCGACCCGAAACCCGCCTCCAGCTTGAGTTGCTCGATATAGGCCAGCATGTCTTTTGCGGTGGGGGCCTCGGCAGTCAGGGTCGCTTCATCCTTGCGCGCATCCGCCTCCAGCGCGACCAGGGCGATGCTCTTGGGCCGGTTCCCTTCCAGACGCACGAACAGCCCGTCCCACGGCACGGCCAGCTGCTCCCGGGCCTGACGTGCGGTTCGGTCTTCGCTGACCACGGCACGGCCCGGACGCTGCGACAGCGCAGCGGGCTGTCGCGGGGCCGCCGCCACCGCCGCATCCAGCGCGCGCTGCACCTGCTGNGCCTGCCACCCTGCCCAGGCCGCCAGGCCCAGCCCTGCGGCCAGCAACGCCCACGCTGCCCAGTGCGGGCGAGGCAGCGGATGCAGAAAATCCAGTTTCAGCGCGCGCATATCTAATATCCCAGCAAGGCGCCCAGCGCCTCGCGTCCGCTGGGGAGGGGATGCACGCTGCGCCCACCCCCCACACCCTGCCAGTTGACCGACGGCAACGCGCTTACGACCCACAGCGGCGCGGGCGTCGTCTCGCCCGCCAGCAGCGCTTCGCGTGTCAGCAGATCGGTCAGCGCCGCAACGGCATCGCCCTGCGTCAGGGTGGAACGCAAGCTGCGCACGTGTCCGGCTTCCAGCCCCATCAACGTCACACGCTCCGCTTCCGCCAGCGCGAACCAGGCCGGGCCACGGCCCAAGACGCGGCGCTGGCGGNTCCAGGTCGCAGCCAGCCAGGGCTGCACCTCGACGGGCTTGAGCGACGCCGCGCGCAACACGCNTCCCAGNTCGGCCAGTCGCTCCGACTCGAAGCTGCTGGCAAGAAAAGGCTCGCCGGACGGTTCGGCCTGCCAGGTGACCTGCCAGTCACGGTTCGACTCGCCGAACTGGCGCGCCAGCGTGTCACGAATCCAGCCCTGCATCTCCACAGGCTTGAGTGCCACCGGCGGCGACTGCAGCAAGTGCACCGGCGCGAAATGATGGGACAGGATCACGCTCGCCCGCCCGCGCAGGCTCGAGCCCGCGAGCAATCCGGCCAGCGCCTCCAGTGCGCCCGCCCAGCCGGGTGCCGCCACTCCTGCATCGCGATAGCTGCGGCCGGACGACACCGCCACCCGGCCGGGCGTCAGGGCGATGCGTGTCCTAGGTGACAAAAGTGACACGGTTCACTTCCTCCAGCGTGGTCACGCCCTGGCGCACCAGGTCGAGGGCGGTCTCGCGCAGGGTGCGCACCCCGGCGCGCGCCGCCGCTTCCTTCACCTGGCGGATGGGCGCACGGGTGCTGATCAGTTCGCGGATCTCGTCGTTCAGCACCATCATCTCGGGGATCGCGCGTCGCCCCTTGAAACCGCTGCCGCGGCAATGGCCGCAGCCCTTGCCGGCGCGAAAATCGAAGCCGGCCGCCATGTCCGCACTGAGCCCGGAATCGGCCAGCAGCTGCGGCGTTGGCGTCACCGGTTCGGCGCAGTGGGTGCAGGTCACCCGCACCAGGCGCTGGGCGAGAATGCCGTTAAGCGCCGACACGAAGCTGTAGGGATCGACCCCCATGTGCATGAAGCGGCCGATCACATCGAACACGTTGTTGGCGTGTACGGTGGTGAACACCAGGTGGCCGGTGAGTGCCGACTGCACCGCGATCTGGGCGGTTTCCGCATCGCGGATTTCGCCCACCATGATCTTGTCCGGGTCGTGGCGCAGGATCGAGCGCAGGCCACGGGCGAAGGTCAGACCTTTTTTCTCGTTCACCGGAATCTGCAGGATGCCGGGCAGCTGGTATTCGACCGGGTCCTCGATGGTGATGATCTTGTCCTGTCCGGTATTGATTTCGGAGATCGCCGCGTACAGCGTGGTGGTCTTGCCCGAGCCGGTGGGGCCGGTGACCAGGAACATGCCGTAGGGTTCGCGCGACAGCTTGCGGATCAGCGCCAGGGCAGCGCCCGAAAACCCCAGGCGGTCGAGGGTGATGCCCTTGAGTTCGTCCGCCAGCTGCTGGCGGTCGAGGATGCGCAGCACCGCATCCTCGCCGAACACGCCGGGCATGATCGACACGCGCAGGTCGATTTCGCGGCCGCGCATCTGCACCTTGAAGCGGCCGTCCTGCGGCACCCGACGCTCGGCGATGTCGAGCTCGGCCATCACTTTTATCCGTGAAATCACCTGCTCGGCCATTTCGCGCCCGGGCGACTGCGCGATCAGGTTGAGCACGCCGTCGATGCGGTACTTGATGACGATGCCCTGGGCATCGTTCTCCAGATGGATGTCGGACGCCCCGGCAGACAGCGCATCGTAGAGTGTCGAGTGCACCAGCTTGACCACCGGCGAGGCATCTTCGCCGATCGCCTTGAGCGAAATCTCCTCCACCTTCTCGCCCGAGGGTCCGCCTGTAGTCTCGCCGAGCACGCCGTCCATCGCGCGCAGGTCGCCCTCCAGCCGGTGCAGCCAGGCCAGGATGTCGTCGCGTCGCGCCAGCGCCGGGGTGAACGACGACCCAAGTCTGCGCTCCGCCCATTCCAGCAACTCGGGCCTGAGCGGGTCGGCGAATACGAACCAGACCGCGCCGCCAGCATCGCGGCAGGCCGCGCATTCGCGATCCAGCGACTGGTTGAAGGACAGCAGTTCGAAAGCCGGCTGCAACTCGCGCAACCGGTCCATCGACACGGTGGCATAGGCGAAAGCCTGCCCGAGTTCGGCGAGGAAGGCGGTATCGTCGAGGCCGGCCAGCCGCTCCAGCGCGGCCAGCACCGAGCCCCCTTCCTTGGCGGCGAGTTCGCGAGCCTGCTGCAGCAAGGCCGGCTGGATGCGGCGGGGATGCATGGCGGGGGCGTTCACTCCAGGCTCCCGGCGAGTTCGAAAATGGGCAGGTACAGCATCACCACGATGATACCGATGACCAGCCCGATCACTGCCATCAGCAGCGGTTCGAACAGGCGGGTGAACCAGTCGACGAAGCGGCTGGTTTCCTCTTCATGGAAGGTGGCGATGGCTTCCATCATGTCGCCCATGCGCCCGCTCTTCTCGCCCACCCGCAGCATGCGCAGCGCCACCGGCGTGACCAGGCCGCTGCGTTCCATCGCCTGCGACACCGACTGGCCCTCGCGGATGCTCGTTGCCGCCGATGCCAGGCGCAGCCGCAGCTCGGGCTGCAGCAGGCCACCCGCCATTTCCAGCGCAGTGACCANCGGGATGCCGCCGGACAACAGCATGCCGACAGTGCGGTAGAAACGGGTCAGTTGAAATACCCGCAGCGGCTCGCCCAGCCCGGGCAGACGCCACAGCTGTCGCGCCAGCCAGGCGCGCAGCACGGGACGGCTCAGCGCATAAGCAGCCACCCCGAGCAGCGCCAGCAGCAGCAGTCCGGCATGCAAGGCATGCGTCTCGATAAAGCTGCCCCAATGCATCAGCACGCGCGACGCCCACGGCAGACGCTCGAGGTTGTCGGCGTAAATGGANGCGAAGCGCGGCGTCACGAAGCCGAGCAGGAACAGCGCCACCAGCCCGCCGACCCCCATCAGGATGATGGGNTAGATGGAGGACGCCAGCACTTTCTTGCGCACCTGCTCGACCTGATCCTGATAGGCCACATAGCGCGACAGCGCCTGCGGCAGATCGCTGGTACGCTCGGCCGCGCGCACCGTCGCTACATACAGCGGCGGGAAGACATCCGGAAAATGGCTGATGGCGGCGGAGAAGGATTCACCCTCGTAAAGATGCTTGAGCACCCCGCCCAGAATCTTGCGGCTTTCCGGTTTCGATTCCTTTTCGTCCAGCGTCTGCAGCGCCTCAACCAGCGACAGGCCGCTGTTTTGCAGCGCCAGCAGTTCGCGTGAAAACAGGCTGAGGGGAAAGCGGGCGCGCCGGGAAAAAGGCCGGAATCCCAGACGCCCGGCAGCGCGCACTTCCAGCACGGTCAATCCCTGCAGCCGGGCCTGATCCGCGGCATCGACCGGATCCGCCGCCTCCAGCCTGAGATTCACCCGCTGGTCCGCCCCCAGCGCCCGGATTTCAAACAGCATCGTTTACCAGTTGGTAAGGTCGGCGGCTTCGCCGCTGCCGCCCGGCTGGCCATCCTTGCCGAGAGAAGACAGGTCGAGCTCGCCGTGCTCCCCGGGTGAACGGTATTGATAGGGACTGCCCCACGGATCGTTGGGTACCGCCTTCTTCAGATAAGGCCCCTGCCAGCGTGCCTCACCGGCGGGCTGGGTGTTCAGTGCTGTCAGTCCCTGCTCGGTGGTGGGATAGTGGCCGATGTCCAGCCGGTACTGGTCGAGCGCGTCTTCCAGCGCGCGGATCTGCGCCTTCGCAACTTTCACTTCCGACTTGCCGACCTGGCCGAAAAAGCGCGGCGCCACATAACCGACCAGCAGGCCGAGGATGACCAGCACCACCAGGAGTTCCAGAAGCGTGAAACCCCGAACGCCAAGGTGTCCGCGCGGATCTCGATGAAAGCTTGCGTATCCCATGTTCATGACCTAACGAATCTAATTAGATTAAAAGGCAGACAGGCTGAAGGCGATCCAGAGCATCCGGCATGAGCGCGCCAGCCTCATTCGGGTGACAGGCACCCACCAAAACACTCTCCATGCGCAGACGCAGATCAGGCTGGGCGATTATAGCGCGCAATTTTTTGCCATTTTGTGTGCGCCCCGGCGAGGCATTTTCACGCGGTCAGCCAATTGAAATACCCGATCCAGGAGTGGCTCGCCGGGTCAGCCATTTCATCCGTTGAATCAGACCTGNAAAAGCAAGCCGGCCTCGATGCCCGCAGCAGGTCAGCGGGGTATCACTGTCACAATTCGTCACCCAATGTTGCAGTCGCGAAACAATATTATTTAAGGATTGGAATATATTGAATGTGTGGATTGTTTATCTAATTGACTCAATGGGAAGGAGAAGGTCATGCGTAAGAATATGTTGATGATTTCGGTTCTGGTTGCCGCACTGGGCAGTGGAGTTGCGCTGGCGAAAGGCGGCGGTGGCGGTGGTGGCAGCATGGGTGGGTCCGGTCAGGGCATGGGCTCCNGCAACAGCAGCATGCAAAACTCCAGCGGCGCGATGAAGCAGGGCCAGCAGGGCGGGAAACAGGCGGAGAAAGGCAAAGGCGCCCAGAATTCCGCGAATGATGCCGCGCTGCAGGAACGCGATCGGGAGCGCGAGCAGGAGCAGCTCAAACTGCACAAACNGGATGGTTCCGGCACTTCGGGCAGCAATCCGTCGCAGGTTCGTACCCAGGAACTCAACAAGGTGCAGAACCAGGTCAAGCCTTAATCCTGGATTGAAGAGCGTGCCGCGCCATGTATGGCGGCGCGGCACGTCTTTTTTCTCGGCGACCGTGGCATGGTGCACGTGCACCATCTGCCTGCGCCGGACCGATCAGGTTCAATAGCATTTCAGGTTGCTTCGGTTGTACGGCACCGCACGCACCGAGCCATTCAGGACCATGCCGCGTGCGGTGCCGGACAGCCAAACCGGTCCCGATTGCATCCTGTTCCTTCCAATGGCGACTGTTGCCTGAGCAGTGGATGAAACGTCATGGGCTAGCGGTCATCGCACATTCAGTGTCACGCTCGCCACCCGCTCGGGGGTCCTGTTGGCGGCGGCGTACATGCTTTTGAATCGAGTAATCTGACTGGTCGTATAGGTCAGCGCGGCCACATCACGCGGCGGCGCGGTCTGGTAAAGCAACTCCACCGTAACCGCGAACGGTCCGGTGTATCCCGTCGTGTCGACGCTGTAAGTCACCCGGTCGCTGCCGCCGATAAAATTCGGATCGCTACCGATGCCTACCACCTGGATATCCGTGTCCGTCACGCTGGGACTCATGCCTTCCGGCAGCAGACGGTTGTCCTTGAGGTAGTAGGCCGCATGCATCAGGCGACGGGTGGGGTTGCGGCGNACATCGCCCATCACCGTCTCGTATATCTGAACCTGGCCGGACTGGCTGATGGCGTCGTAGTGGGGCATGGTGCCAGGGGCAAGACCCACGATTTCGCCATCGGCGCCGTAATTGCCGGATTCAAACACCACCTTGCCCGCGCCATCCACCACCTTGACGTGCAGCCACGCCCGGCGATTGGGGTAGCCGGTTGGAAACTTGTGGCCGGTCAGATTGGTGACCGTCACCGGCAGGGTCAGGGTATTCTCCAACCGGCACAAATTGGCATCCAGCCGGGCCGTTTTCTGCGTCAGGTTGTTGCGGGTAAGCACGATCGCCGCGTCGAATGCGCTGTTGTCGGCTGCCACCCCCAACTCGTCCCGGTTCTGCTCGAGCATGGTCAGCATGAAGCTGTTGGCACCGACGAAGTGGTGCTTGCCGAACGGCGACTGGGTGCGGTTTGGGCCCAGGTTCGCCAGACGCACGCCGCCGACCGTCTCCGGCATGTGGCAGGACTGGCAAGATTTGGAATCGGTGGCGCTGCTGTAACTGCTCGCCAGCCATTCCTTGTAGGGCATCTGCTCGGGGAATTTGATGCCGGTGGGCAGCGTCGGATTCTCGGGGTCGATGGCCTCGGTGATCAGGTTATGGCAAGCGCCGCACAGCTTGCTGTCCCGCACATGCGCGCCTTGTACGGGGGTGAAGGCCACCTGGTTGATCATCGGATTGGCAGCGACGTTGGCATAGGGCCCGTAGAGCTTGCGGCCGCTGCCGGTCTCGTTGCCGATAATGAAATTGCCGGTGTAGCTCGCCCCGGAAGGTCCCAGATTGTCCGGCTCGATGCGATGACACAACGTACACGACACCCCATCCTTGCCCAGATCGCTGGTCTGCAGATCCGCCAGGGTCAAGGAACCGCCAGCCGCCCTGGCGTCATAAGCCGCCATCGGCGCATGGCAGGTCAGGCATTTCCCCTGAATCGCACCGGAATGATCAGGGTTGGCAGCGATTTCCGCTGACAGGACAGCGTGGAAATAAGGGTCGCGCGCCGAGTTGGCCATCATGCTGGCGGACCAGTCTGCGGTCAGGTCGACCTGCTCACCGGTCGCCGTATCGAAGTTGGTGACGGGCGACGTGGTGCTGTCGGCACGGTGACAGGACGCGCACTGGCCGGAACCGGCAAAGCGGCTCGACTCCGCGGTGGTCAGCGCAGCGAGCGTAAAGGTCGGCGGCACAACCGAGCCGGCGGCAGGCGGGACCGAGGCGCCCACCACGCAGTATTCAGTCGGGCTGGAAGCCGTATCCGAGCCGCCGCCGCACCCGGCCAGCAGCAGGCTGGCCGCAGCCAGACCCAGGAATTGGGAAGAGGAGATGAATTTCATTCTTGCTTGTCCCGATCAAATCAGCGGCAACAGAAAATAGCCGGCGTTATAAAAAACATGCAGCGCGATCGCCGGGACCACGCTGTCGTGACGGTCGCGGAAATATCCGTACAGCAGCGAGGGCAGCAGCACGCCCGCCGCCCACAGCGGCGGGTGGCTGGCAAAGTGCAAAGCGGTGAACAGCAGCGACGCCAGCAGATTCGCCAGGGTGAAGCCGCCCACCTGGCGCCGTCCCCACGACCGTGCCGCCAGTTTTCCCTGCAGCAGGCCGCGAAACAGCAATTCCTCCACCAGTGGCTGCAGCAATATCAGCGAGAGCAGCGCCGCCAGGCCGTACAGCGGCCCCGTCTCGCCCAAGCCTGCGAGCATCAGCCAGAACGACACCCCCGCCAGCAGCGCCAGCCCGAAGTGCGCGTCCCTGAGCCAGCGCCACCCGGGTCGCAGCCCGAGGTCGACCATCCAGCCAGGCGGCTGATCGGGGGGAGCGGAGGGAGCGTTCGGCGGACTCATGCCTCAACGCACCTGCGGGTTCATCTCGACCATCGTCAGCGGCGCCACGGGTGCGGCAAAACGCCAGGTCCGGTTGCCCGCCCCAGCAGCAGGCCGAGTTGTGACTCGCCCCGCCAGGAGACTCGACGCAAAGAGAGGCAAAGGGAATTGATAGGCATCGCGTCCAGGCACCCAGTAAAAAACACGCCGACCCAACCCGAAGGATAGAGCCGGCGTGACCGGATTCGGCGCCACCTTCACCCCGCGCTGCGGCGAGGCTCAGGCGAACGGAAACTTACTTGCCGGCCCTGGAACGGCGCCAGCCGAAGAAGCCCAGCCCCGCAGCCAGCAGCGCCGGCAGGGTCGGGTCGAAGCGGCCGTCGCCGCCGGTGGCGCAACCGCCGCCACCGCCGCTGCTCGGTGCGGGCGGCGGGGGCGGTGCGACATCTTCAATGCCATTGCGGTACATCACGTCGGTTGTCCCGAGGGCGACATCGTGCTCCATCCACAGTGCACCCAGCGTCTTGCCGTTGGGCGGCGAACGCAACTGCGCTTCGGACTGCTCGGTCACGCCGCTGGCCAGCTTTTGCACCTCCTCGTAGCTCACCCCCTGATCGGTGCTGCGCGTCAGGTAGATGTCAAGCGGCTTGCTCACGGCCTCGTTCGTTTCCGTACCCCAGGCGACAAACACCACGTTACGGTCCTGCACGTCCGACGGGTCGGCCGTTGCCGTCCCGTCCGGCAGCTTGATCGTGCCGGGCGTTCCGACCAGACGCGGCTCCACCACCCGGGTGGTTGCGCCGGAGAGCTTGGACATGTTCGTTGCCGCGCTCCAGGTAGTGCCGCCATCGGTGGAGCGCTTGATGAACAGGTTGTAGGTTCCGGTATAAGCGTCAGCCGCGGCCTTGTCCGGCGTCTGGTCGTAGGCAACCGAGACGAAATCGCCGCGCAGAACGCCACGATGCGCCAGCGAATTGTCGTTCACGCCGGTGTCGCTCAGATTGACCGGCGCATCGGCCGTCACGTCAGTCGGCAGGAAGCCGGTGGAAGTGGGACGCAGCACCGTGTCCTTGATCCCGCGACGCAGGATGATGTCGGCCGCGGCTGCAGGCTCGGTCGTCGTCGACTCACGCCACAGCAGCACCACATGCACGCCCTTGGTGTCGCCGTCGGCGGCGTCGCCATCGCCGTCCCCGGTAGGCGTCGGGTCGAGCGCCTCGTTGCCCTGCAGCAGGAAGCGCACGCGGCGCGCATTGTTGAAGGTGTTGCTGATCACCGTGCCGGCGTTGTCGGTCTGCGGCGTGGCGTAGGGGAAGCTGTGATAGATGACCTGCTTGCCGCTGCTGCCGTCGCCCTTGGTTTCCTCGTACGCCAGCACGGCGGTGCCGCCGCTGATGGCCAGGTTGGCGCGCGAGGCGCCTGCTGCGCCGACCGTGGTGTCGTTATTGTCGCTCACCTGCTTCGGCGCGGGGAACGGTGTAGCCGGATTTTCGAAGCCTGCCTTGTTCAAAAATGTATACCAGATATTGGTGCCGGCGCTGACCTTGGC
>JGI20214J51088_10002334_pt1 | contig 12665 bp, 4 predicted proteins | sample WetSurMetagenome_FD_51088 | JGI IMG/M metagenome (IMG submission 51088)
TATCCGGTAACAGTAAGTGTAGAAGGAATGGATATAAGACTTCAGGATGTAACAGGAAGTGGAATGAATACAATGTTGAAGTCAGGTGAATCAGTGACGATATCTGATTCAAGGATAGAAAAGCTGATGGTAAGTGGTGAAACAATACCAACAGTATATGCGTTAGAGCAGAACTATCCGAACCCATTCAACCCAAGCACAGTGATAGAATTCTCATTGCCGGAAGATGTTAGCAATGTGAAATTGTCAATCTACAATGCATTGGGAGAAAAGGTAGCAGAACTGGTGAACACAAACCTGACAGCAGGAAGATACAGCTACACGTGGAATGCTAAGAATGTAGCAACAGGAATGTACATTTACGAATTGAGAACGGACAAATTCGTATCTGTAAAGAAGATGTTATTGATGAAGTAGTAATGTGAAGAGATAAAGGCGGTCTAATTTAGACCGCCTTTTTTAACATAATAATGAATAAGGTGCTTTAAGCAGAAATAAAGAGCATCTTGATATTAAATAGTAATTAATTGGGTATTTATATCTTTCGAATGGGAGAGAACAAAGAAATCTCAGTGAGGTGAACTAGGAAATTTAAATATCTAAATAAAACACAGACAAAATTCAAAAAATTAAATCATTCAGTCTCCTTTATATCCAGAATGAAACTTTTTGGGTTTCGTTTTTAACTGAATATTTCAAGATTTTTTTTCAAGCAAGTAGAATTCTAAAACATTATAAAAATTTTAAAAATTATATATCTCAATGAGGCGAGAAATGAGGTCACTTAGTACATTTTTTGTTCTGATAATATCTTTTTCACTTGCAAATGCGCAAGAGTTAATTAGAAATGGGGGATTTGAAAATGAAGATCATTTTGAATTTTGGAGTGCTGATGTTTCAGTGACAGGTGCTTCTGTCGAACCGGTGGATATTCAACATCATTCCGGAAACTGGAGTGTGGAAATTAAATCCGGAACTACTCCTGTTGGAGGATGGACTCAAATGACGCAGATACTCCTGCCTCCTTCGAATAACATTGATTACAAATTAACCCTTTGGATTAAAGACTCTGTAACAACAAGTAATTTTTTGGGGGTTTATGGGTTAACTGGCACTAGCGAAGTTGCCCTTGGTATTGACTCGCTAAATAGTACTGCGACAATTGATCCTGATAGCGGTAGAATAAATATCATAAGAGATTTCTTTCAAAACTGGACCAGGATAAATTATTATTTTAATTCAGGCCAGGATTATACCGGTTACTTACTCAGATTTGAGGAAGCTTGCTCAGGAAACTCACTTACTTTACATATGGATGACTTTGCAATTTTGCCTGTTCCAGGACAAGCAACTGTTCAAGTAACTTCTCCCAACGGAGGTGAAGACTGGAGTGTTAATAGCCAGCAAAATATAACCTGGACAAGTTCGAATGTGAATAATGTAAAAATAGATTATTCCACAAACAATGGTGGTCTCTGGTTAAATGTTGAAGCATCATTTCCTGCAGCAAGCGGAAGTTATAGCTGGACGATTCCCAATACCCCTTCTGAACAGTGTCTCATACGTATAAGTGATGCTGGTCTAGCTTCGAGATTTGATGTTAGTGATAGCGTTTTCACAATAGTTCCTTTAGTAACTGTTACTGCTCCAAATGGAGGTGAAAACTGGTTGGCTAATAGCCAGCACAATATAACCTGGACCAGTCAGATTATTACCGATGTAAGTATTGAGTATTCAACAGATAATGGCAGTAACTGGATAAGTGTTATTTCATCGACACCTGCATCAGGTGGCAATTATAGTTGGATGCTACCATACACGCCATCAACGCAATGTTTGGTTCGCATTAGTGATGCCGGCAATCCAACAACTAATGATGTTAGTGATAACGATTTTACGATTTTGCCTTTAATAACTGTCAACTCTCCAAATGGAGGTGAAAGCTGGATAGGTAATAGCATACATAACATAACTTGGTCCAGTCAGAATATTACAAATGTAAGTATTGAGTATTCAACAGATAATGGCAGTAACTGGATAAGTGTTATTTCATCTACACCTGCATCAGGTGGCAACTATAGCTGGACTGTACCAAATATGCCATCAACTCAATGCTTAGTTCGTATCAGTGATGCGAGTAACGCATTGGTCAGTGATGCTAGTAATGCAACTTTTACAATAACCGCTGCACCTATTTCAATGGTAACAGTAACTGCTCCAAATGGTGGTGAAAACTGGGTAGTAGGAACAAATCATAACATTACCTGGACTCGCCAGGCAGTTGCTCAAGTTAAAATTGAATATTCGACAGATAATGGGAGTGTATGGATTGTTGTGGTTGCGTCGGTGCCCTCAGTAGTGGGAAGTTATAATTGGACAATCCCTAACACACCATCAACTCAATGCATAATTCGTATCAGTGATGTGAGCAATCCATCAGTTAATGATGTTAGTGATGCTACATTTGTAATAGAGGGAGGTGTTTTAGTTGAAGATCTAAATTCGGGAATACCTGAAGATTATAATCTGTTTCAAAATTACCCAAATCCTTTTAATCCTACAACAAAAATTAGATTTGGAATACCATACTCAGAAAGCGTTAACATCGAAGTTTTTAATGAGATCGGGGAAAAAGTAGCCTCACTTTTAAATTCAAATTTATCGGCTGGTTACTATGAAGTTAATTTTGATGCTAGTTACTTTCCGAGTGGTTTGTATTTATATAGAATATCATCTGGTAATTTTGTTGAAACTAAAAAAATGGTATTAATAAAGTAATAAAAATGATTAGAGCCCTATGTAATAATAGGGCTCTTTTTTTGAAGAAAGAAAACTAATTAACAATAGGGCACAGCAAGGGTGGTTTTTTACTTGATTCTCCTCAAAATATTTGCAAGTAAATAAAAATTAATGATTATATGTATCCCTATAAAATCTCAGAGATTAATTGACATTACTCAATATTGAAATTATATTTCTTGAAACGAATGCTGCACTGGGTATCTTATAATGTGGATAAATAATAAAAATATTTACTAATTAATTCTATTCAACCATGAAAAATTTTTTACTAATTGTTTTACTATCTCTATCAACTCTTATAAATATTAACTCACAGCAAAATCTTTGGCAAGAGATTGATGAATCACAAATCTCTCTTGTTGGCAATCGATATATTATTCCCCGGTTCTATAGAACTCTCCACATTGAAATCCCAGCATTGGAACAATTACTTAAATCAACGCCAAAAGAATTTACTCAGCAAGCGAGGGAAGGAAATGTTATACTTGATTTACCTATGCCTGATGGTACATTTCAAAAATTTAAGTACTGGGAATCGTCAACGATGGAACCGGAACTTCAGACCAAGTATCCTGAAATCCGTACTTACACAGGACAGGGAATTGATGACCCGTATGCAACGGTAAAATTTGATTTTACTCCTGAAGGTTTTCACGCTCAGATACTTTCACCAAATGGACGGGTTTTTATAGATCCTTACAGTATGGGTGATGTAAATAATTATATCTCATACTATACAAAAGATTATATAAAAGTAAATGATGATTTCAATTGTCAGACAGTAATTGATGAATATTCAATTCCTGAACCAGAGAATTATTCTGACCAACCTGTGCCACCAACCGGTCCACAACTCAGAACTTACAGATTAGCTAATGCAGCAACCGGTGAGTATACAGCATTTCATGGTGGTAGTGTTGCAGCAGGTTTAGCCGCTATTACTACAAGTATAAATAGAGTTAATGGTGTGTATGAGAAGGAAGTTGCTGTAAGGATGATTCTTGTGGCAAATAATAATTTAATCATCTATACTAATGCAAACTCAGATCCATATACAAATAACAGTGGTGGTACTATGTTAGGAGAAAATCAGTCTAATCTTGACGTGGTAATCGGAAATGCAAATTATGACATCGGTCATGTCTTTAGTACTGGAGGTGGAGGTATTGCCGGGCTCGGAGTAGTGTGTATTTTTGGTCAGAAAGCAAAAGGTGTTACAGGATCTTCTTCTCCTATTGGTGATCCATTCGATATAGATTATGTAGCTCATGAAATGGGGCATCAATTTGATGCAAATCATTCTTTTAATGGTAATGAAAGTTCCTGTGGTGGAGGAAACAGAAACGCTTCAACAGCTTATGAGCCGGGTAGTGGTTCAACTATTATGTGTTACGCAGGAATTTGTGGAAGTCAGGATCTTCAACCTCATAGCGATGCTTACTTTCATGTTATAGGGTTTGATGAGATACGTTTATATACTAACTCGGGAAGCGGCAACAGTTGCCCAGTAATCACAAATACAGGAAATAGTGCGCCAATTGTAACTGTACCCTCAGGAGGATTTTATATACCTAAAAGTACTCCATTTGCATTAACCGGTTCTGGAACTGATCCGAATAATGATCCACTGACTTATTGCTGGGAAGAGTTTGATCTTGGTGCTGCAGGCGCACCTAATTCACCATCTGGTAATGCACCGATTTTCAGAAGTTTTAATCCGACGACTTCCTCAACAAGATCATTCCCAAAACTTTCCGATTTACTGAACAATACCCAAACAATTGGTGAAATACTTCCGACATATTCAAGAAATCTTACTTTCAGATTAACCGCAAGAGATAATCATGCTGCTGGCGGTGGAGTAGATTATGCACAAATGTCTTCTTTTTTTGTGGATGGAAATTCAGGACCATTTGTCGTGACGTCACCGAATACAAATGTTTCGTGGATCGGCAACACGCAGCAAACAGTTACATGGAGTGTAGCAAATACAAGTTCTTCTCCTGTGAATTGCGCAAATGTGAAAATACTTTTATCAACAAATGGTGGAAACAGTTTTAATATTGTTTTGCTTGCCAGTACTCCTAATGATGGCTCACAAACAATTACTCTTCCTAATAACCCAACAGCACAGGCTCGTATTAAAGTTGAAGCTGTTGGTAATATATTCTTTGATATCTCAAATACTAATTTTAACATTATTAATAATCCTGTTGTTGATGATCCTGGTTCTTTTAACGCAACTGTAGTAAGTTATTCGCATATAGATCTTTTTTTTACACCAAATGCAAGTAGTAACAACGTAGTGATAGTATGGAATAATACAGGAACTTTTACAACACCTTCAGGAACCCCTCCCGTAGTTGGGCAGCCATTTGCTGGTGGAATACTATTATATAATGGTATTACATCACCGGTGAATCATACAGGATTAACACAAGGCACAACATATTATTATAGAGCTTTTTCCAATAGTGGAATTAGCTATTCTCCTGGAATTGAAACAAGTGCGACAACTTTTTCCAATTTAGATTTTGGAGTAAGTTTGACAGTAAGTGACGATTGCAGTAACAATGCACATCTACTTATTTTCGGAACAGCACCAGGGGCAACAGATTGTTTTGACGAAGGATTTGATTTATCAGCACCGCCGCCGCCGCCAGCAGGAGCGATAGATGGGAGATTTCTTAGTTGTAACGATGCATTTTTCACAGATATAAGACAAAGTAACCCAGACGGAGAAAGAAGTTGGGATATAGACTTTCAGCCAAATCAGGGATGCAGTCCGATGAGCATAAGCTGGAATCCGGCACTCTTACCAGCAGAAGGATATTTTCACCTTGTAGATCCATATGTTGGGACATTAGTGAATGTAAATATGAGGACGAGAAATAGTTATATAGATGTTATGGGGTTAGGATATTTACAGATACAAAATAATTATCAGATATGTTCAAACTTCAGTGTAAGTAATGGTTGGAATATGATCAGCATACCGACAGGTGTATCAAATAACAATTATCTAACATTGTTTCCGAATGCAGTGCCAGGGACTTTATATGGATATGAGGGGACGTATATAACGACAATAAGCGTAGAGAACGGAGAAGGCTACTGGCTGAAGTTTCCAGGATCAGAGATGGTGGAAGTATGTGGAACAGATATAACAGAAAGGATATTAAACTTAGCATCAGGATGGAATATGATAGGGGGAGTAAATTGCAATGTTCCTTTGAGTAGCGTGATAGACCCGGGAGGAATAATCGTACCGGGGACATTGTATGGATATAACGGTACGTATACAGTTTCAAATTCAATAAATGTAACTAAGGGCTACTGGATTAAAACAAATGCTACTGGCTCTGTAACTATAAACTGCGGGGAGTACGTCAATTTTAATGAAGATATACTCAGTAAGTTAAAAATTGTGGCCGATGAATTTTCTAAAATAAAAATTACTGACGCAGATGAGTATAGCCAATCATTATATTTTAACGGAGAGCTTTCAGAAAATATAAATATAGAAAGTTTCAGTATGCCACCGATACCACCGCAGGGTAATTTTGATGCAAGATTTCTTGGTGATTACAGGTTGACTGAAAGCGATGAAGCGACTATAAGAATTCAATCATCAAAATATCCTGTAATAGTAACTGTATCTAATTTCCAATCGGATGAATATTTTTATTTGATAGAAATAGTAAATGGATACGAAATAGCTGGTCATAGGGTATCGGAAAATTCAGAAATAGTTATAAGTGATGAAAAAGTAAATTTGTTAAAAATAAAAAATGATCAGACTTTACCGACATCATATAATCTTGAGCAGAACTATCCGAATCCATTTAATCCGAGTACGAGTATAAAATTTTCATTGCCAGAAGCAACAAATGTAAGACTAAGCATTTATAACACATTAGGAGAAAAGGTAGGAGAGGTTGTAAACACAAATTTGGAAGCGGGGAGGCACAGCTATCTATGGGATGCGACAAACTTAGCTTCAGGAATTTATATCTATGAATTAAGAACTGAGAAATTTGTTTCAGTAAAGAAGATGATTTTAATGAAGTAAAAAAATATCGGATTAATTTGCAGTAGTTTTAAAAAGTATTTGTAAATTATTTTTATTAATAAATACAGACCAGTAATGAATAAACTTAAACTTTTAACGATTGTTTCTTTTATACTATTTCATTTCCCGATAGTAGCACAAACAACTGGTAATTCTAATTCAAAAGAAGTTGCCACTAATTACGGATTAATGTTTGATAAGGAAATTGAATATAAAGTAGCAGATAGTTCCTATGCAGAAGTTGTCAAATTGATAAAGCTTGGCGATAAAGCTCAAGCAATGCAATTTAGAATTTTATTAAATAAGGCTATTGATGATAGTACGGTTCTGATTTTCAACGACATTCAAAAGGGTTCAGATTTGAGTGATCCAGGTTGGTCACTTGATTATAATGTGATTAAGGGTTCGGTTACTAAGAACGGGGCATCACAGGATGAAATATTTGTTCTACTGTATAGTCAAAATCTGGATGGCGGTTTATTACCCGGTGATTATAATAATTTATTCATTGTTAATTATAGCATAGCTGCTATGTCCATTGGTATGAAAGATATTAAATCTACAATAAAAATTTCCAATGCTGAAGCAAGTACATCCAAAGGTAATGCAATTGATATAAAATCTAACCACGATGAAATTAAGATTATTGTGAAAAGAAATTAGGCTTGCAGTTTTTATTCGTTACAATTGGACAAATTAATAATGGTTTTGAAAATGGTATTAAAAAAAAACTTTTTAAAGGTTAAAATGAAGTTGATCGCAAAATATATTCTTTTCTCAATATTTTTATCTGTCACAACTTACGCACAAACTCAGCATACGATAATGACATACAATATGTTGAATTTAACGCTTGGTGATACGCTGGCACGTAATCCATACTTTCGAACAATATTTTCTAGCATTCAGCCTGATATTTTAGTTTGTCAGGAAATGACATCTCAAACAGGAGTGAGTAGTTTTCTAACAAGAGTATTAAACCGGGTTTCATCTGGATATGTTGCCGGGACATTCGTAAACGGATTCGATACAGACAATGCTATCTATTATAAAAGCAGTCTCTTTACATTTTTAAGCAACACTCCAATTCAAACCGTCCTTCGTGATATTAACGAATTCAAACTGAAGTACAATTCAACGGGTGATACATTAATAATTTATTCTGTTCATCTGAAAGCAAATGAGGAAGATGGCCTATTGCGTGCAGCCGAAGTAGACAGCCTGAGAAAAAAAACAAATTTATTGTCTCCAAATTCAAATTTTGTCGTAGTTGGCGATTTCAATATTTATGATTCGTATGAAACAGCATTTCAAAAACTTCTTAATCAATCGCAGCCAGGATATTTTATTGATCCTCTCAATCTTATCGGAGATTGGGGACTTGGTTCATTTGCACCGTATCACACTCAAGCCACTCGAACAAGAGATATAGGCGATGGTGGTTCAACCGGAGGTTTGGATGACCGATTTGATATGATATTAATGTCGCAAGCGATTATTAATTCCGGAGATATAACTTATAATCCAGGCTCTTATACCGAGTACGGAAATGATGGAAATCATTTTAACGACTCGATCAACCAACCGCCAAATGGCGTTGTGAGTCAGCAAATTGCAGATGCTTTATATTATGCGTCAGATCATCTGCCAGTTTATGCAACTTTCAGTTTTGATGCAGCATATTTGGAAATATCATCGTTTACCGTCTTGTTAGAAGGTTTTTTTAATGGTACTACAATGAAACCGGATACAGTTACTGTTGAGTTGAGAAACTCAGTACCACCTTATTCCCTGGTTGATCAGACCAAAGTATTGTTGAATACTAACGGTCAAGGTACACCGAAGTTTTATATTGCAGAAAATGGGGTGCCTTATTATTTGGTCGTGAAGCATCGCAATGCAGTTGAAACATGGAGTGCCTCACCTCAAACATTTACTGCTAGCTCACTGAATTATGACTTCACAACAGGTTCGAGCAAAGCTTTCGGAAATAATTTAAAACAAATAGGAACTAAGTGGTGTATTTATGGTGGAGATATAAATCAAGATGGATTAGTTGAAACGACTGATTTAAACTCAGTGTTTATTGACAACATGAACGGTGCATCGGGATATATAACTACCGATTTAAACGGGGATATGTTTACAGAGATTCAGGATTTGAATATAGTTTTTATTAACAATATTCTAGGTGTTGAAACACGAAAACCTTTTTAGTTTTATATTAAAATATTGTTTCAATGTACTGGAAATAACATTTTACAATTTATGTATAAATGTTTCTGGATAAAGTTTGTTTAGCATTATTTAATTCTTAATATAAAGTTAATATTGGCATTGACGTAGTTTGATGAGAATAAATTATTTTTGGCTTAAAAAGTTATTGCGAAGTTTCAAAATGAATAATAATCGTTAATTTATTTATTAATTTCTAATCGGAGGGCCTTATGCTAAAGAATTTTCCTACAATTTTTTTGAGTGCAATTTTGCTTCTTGCACTGAATGTTTCAATTTATTCACAACAATGTGAAGTATCAGTAGCAAACATAACTTTTGAATCAGCAAATTCACTCACATTTGATGTGTATGTAGAGAATACCGGGACAACAAATTTTACATACAGCAATGGAAGTTTTGTGTGGACATACGACACATCAATATTGAATGGTGGAACACCAATTTTTACTTTAGTCCCTGGTTTCAGTGATCTGCCTGCCAGTGCGTATCCGCCATCTGCCTTAATTAATACGCCAAATATTTTAAGGACATCTTCGAATATGCCTGGCTCTAATGGCATTATACAAGCTGGACAAAGTTTGAGGCTATATAGATTCAGGTTACAAACTTCGACTTCTTCATTTGCCTCAGAAAATTTTAATATAAATTGGGTAACTGATGTCACACCATCGACGAAAATTTACAGTTGGAATAATGTTAGCGGTCTACCAGAAGATATTACAAATCTAAATTTCTCGATTCAATCTTTATTTTTTACAGAAGATTTTGACTATACAGCAGGTGATGCACTTACGGATCATGGCTGGACTGCTCATAGCGGCGGAACTACTAATACAATTCTTGTAACTTCCCCTGGTTTGGCTTACTCTGGATATCAGGGTTCCGGAATTGGAAATGCAGCAACTTTAACAACATCAGGACAGGATGTTAATCAACAATTTATACCACTTACATCAGGAGCAATTTATGCAGCTGTAATGGTGAATATAACTAGCGCACAAACAGGGGATTACTTTTTCCATTTTGGTATTTCAAATACTACATCAATATTTTTAGGCAGGGTATTCGTTAAAAATGCATCCAATGGAAATCTTGCGTTTGGATTATCAAAATCATCAACCAATACGACTGTCGTACCTGTCTATAGCGATTCAATTTATGCTACCGGGACCACATATTTGTTAATATTAAAATATCAGTTCAACCCTGGTACTTTGGATGATAGTGTTTACTTATTCATAAATCCAGCTATTAATGGTTTTGAACCTGCACCGAACTTAGCACATGGAACTCTTACGACAGGTACCGATCCCGCAAATATTGGGGGAATTTACTTAAGACAGGGAAGTGCATCATTGGCAGCTAGTTTGACTCTTGATGGAATTAGGATTGCAACTGCCTGGTCAGAAATTTTCCCAGTAACCGGTACACCATTGATAAATGTTTCTCCAACATCTTTATCTGGATTTAATTATGTCGCAGGAAGTGGTCCTTCAGCTTCACAAAGTTATAACTTAAGTGGTAGTGATTTAACTCCAGCGACCGGAAACATTACAGTTACAGGTTCAACTAATTATGAAGTTTCACTGAATAACTCTACTTTTAGCACCAGTGTAATGAAGCCATATTCAGGTGGTAATTTATCTGCAACACCAATTTATATAAGGCTGAAAGCTGGATTAGCAGGTGGCGAATATAATAATGAATTAATCACCAATGCCGGTGGTGGAGCTTTAAATCAAAATGTAACTTGTAGCGGTGCTGTAATAAAAGGTGAACCAACAAATCACGTTACAAATTTTATTGCAGTTCTTGGCAATCCTTCGTACTATTACAACAATTTGAGCTGGACAGATGCAACAGGTGGAACAGTTCCAGATGGGTATTTAATCAAAAGGAGTTACACAAGTTTTAATGATATATCAGATCCGATTGATGGTGTTCCTGAAGATTCTTCCTTTGAGCAAAATGTAGCACAAGGTATTCAAGTAGCAATTTTTGGCGGATATGCGGGTTCATCGTACTTTTATAAAATCTTTCCTTACACCAATTCAGGTTCTTTTATTAATTATAAAACCGATGGATCAGTACCACAATACACTATAACAAATACAAATGCACCATCATTAACAATTAATGAAAACTTTCAATATACTACTGGAAGTCTTTTAACAGATGATGGTTGGGTTGCACATAGTGGTGCTGGACAAAATCCAATCATGGTGAGTGCTGGTTCATTAACATATACAGGTTATATAAATTCTGGTTTAGGTAAATCTGCAACATTAAATGGCACAGGAGAAGATGATAATAGGGCATTTGATAGTGTTTCAGTTGGTAGTGTGTATGCTTCATTTATGGTAAACATATCCTCTGCAACCACATCTGGAGTATATTTCTTTCATTTCGCTCCTGAAAATTCATTTAACTATCGTGCAAGAGTATATGTCCAAAATGATGGTTCTGATAATTTAGCTTTTGGTCTTTCAATTGGAGCTAATTCAGCTGTATACACTCCTTTCAACTATTCTATAAACACAACTTATTTAATTGTAGCTAAATATACATTTAACACATCTTCGACAACTGATGATGAAGTAAAGTTGTGGATTAATCCTGTTTTGAACGGTATAGAACCAACATCTGATTTAATTCAATCAGATCCTTTGCAATCTGATGTTTCAAGTCTGGGATCATTTGCATTACGACAAGGTACTGGTGGACCAGTTTTAACATTTGGTGGATTAAGAGTAGCAACTACTTGGGTACCTCAAGCTGGTTCTAACACTTTTTCAATGACCTTAAATGTAAGTAGTGGCTGGAACATGCTTTCTGTACCAGGGACTAATCCTGTTGGAATGACACCTCTTGATTGGTGGTCATCACTAACAGGTTCAGTTTATAAATTCGTTCCTGGATCAGGGTATCAAACCATAACAACAACTACACCCGGGCTCGGTTATTGGGAGAAAAACAATGGTCCAAGTACGTATAATTATTCGGCACTTGAAATTGTAACACACAATCCAATACCAGCAGCAGCAGGATGGAATATGATAGGCGGATTTGAAGATATCGTTGATGTTAACTCATTGGTTCCATCGGTAGGTACAATTCAATATCCGATTTACCAATTTAATCCTGGTGCAGGATATGGAACTGCAACAAACATAACTCCGGGTTTTGGATACTGGGTTAAAGTATCACAGAACTGTACAATAACTATTCCTGATGTATTAGCAAAAAGTAGAAAAGTTGAAGTAGCTGAACAACTCTTCAAGGAAGATTGGAGTAAGATAACTGTGACCGATGCAGACGGAAGCAGCTACACATTGTATGGAGTTAGTGGGGAAGTAAATCTGGATAACTATGAACTTCCACCATTACCACCTACAGGAGTATTTGATGTAAGATTCGGAAGTGGAAGAGTAGCAGAAGCTATGAGCACTTCGGGACAGACGATAGAGATGAGAGGAGTAGTATATCCGGTAACAGTAAGTGTAGAAGGAATGGATATAAGACTTCAGGATGTAACAGGAAGTGGAATGAATAC
>JGI20214J51088_10002335_pt1 | contig 12664 bp, 11 predicted proteins | sample WetSurMetagenome_FD_51088 | JGI IMG/M metagenome (IMG submission 51088)
GTTACGCCACTGATTGAACGTGTGCCTTTGCGGCGCAGGATCGGCAGAAGCTGTTTGGTTTGCTCTGCAGTTAGCTGGCTGATAAGGTCAGCGTTTGATGGTACTGCTTCAAGGTGGTATTTGGCGGCTGTTTTGATTTTTAAGCGGTTAACGTCGTCGCTTGTGGCTGAAGGGTTAGAAAACAACTTGTCTATGATTTCACGGAGGGCAACCTGGTTCAAATGGGGGATACCAAAATATGGTTTAGCCTACACGGTAATAAAGAGAACTAATTAAACAAAAGGATTAAACGCTAAAAAGGTGGATTTAAGTCATCCAGTTTTGCCCGGCTTTGCGTTGCAGAATAACACGTTTTTCGTAGTTGCGTCTGCTTCGGTTTTTTGGGCTTGGAGCAATCCTTACTTTAGCTTCAACTTTGGGCGTTTGAGTGCGTACTTTCCCAGCTTTAGATAGTGAACCGTGAGTTGGCATATTTTATACCTTTTTCACATTAAGCGGAAACGTTACACTTAAACCTTTACCTGGGCTTCATAAACTTTTATTTTGGATTATTTTCGGGTTTTTTACGGAATACATAAGAACCAAAGTGTTAGAGCATTTTTCTGGACAAGCTAATTGCGCTGTGGTAGAACAACAAATAAAAAATGCTGCAGAACTGGGTTTGTTTTGGGTTGCTTTTTTGGTTTAGGGTTAGTAGCTTCTGCAGGTTGCGTGTGGAAAAGTGTTTAGAAAGTTAAGGAAAGTGTGTGAAAGTGAAAAAAATGAAGAAAAACCCATAAGGATTAAGTGTTGGAGCATTCACGGCTACCACTACCCAGAAAGCAGGCAAAAGTAAAAATGGTCTCGAACAAACAAAGAGCCTCTATATGTTCTTCGTACCAATATTCTTCGTATATCACTCCCGAGGTTAAATTGGGTTCATAGTGGCGAGCTTTGGGCTAACAATGGATTAATTTCAACTGGAACTTACTCAGAACCGTAGAAAGCTCAGACGTGAATAATCACGTGAACGGGATTGTGTGCAGCGTTAGCGGAGAAAAACTTCTTGGGAGATGGTTGTTTTAGTACATCGCGGGCTAAAACAATTAAATAGATACTGCACAATTGGACTTAATTGGGAACGAACATCTATGGTGTTAAAGCCTTCTTTTGCCGAAATATGGAAGAGAATACTGGCTTGCGAGGGTGAAGAATTCAAAACCACTTCTAACTTACCATTTAGTTATGAAGTGACTGGCAATTTCTTGTGTCCTAGTCGAACAGATTTTAACATTTCAAAAGCGGACTTCGCTAAGGCGTATGAGTTAGTTCCGATTAATGGTCCAGGCGTAATTACAAAACTCGTTAGAGGCCCCGCTTATATCTTTGCTATACTTCATGACGAAAGAATCTCAAAAAACGAGTGGTAACCGTAAAAATCGAGACGAAGATATGTGCAGACATATACAAAATCAGGTAATGCCCCGAACCCAAGTCGTTAGAGATGCAACTTTAAGCAAAATCTGCACCTGATTCGTTATCTTTCATCAATAGACCAACAAAGAAGACCTTACCTCCAAACAAGTAATAACCTACCTTTTAATTCTGCTAAATTCCATCTTAAGATTAATAGCAATGCACGCCTCTTTGCCTTATTCTTGATCAACATTTGCAGAACACAAGTTATTTATTGATAAAAGGCTTGATTTGTATTCAGTTGGTATGCTTGGAGATTAAGCAAGAGAACAAGCCAGGCGAAGTAGTCCGGGTAAAAGAGAGAATTTCCATTTTACACGTCGACGATGACCAATCGATGCTGGAAATTTCCAAGCTTTTGCTAAATGATATTGAGAGTCGATTTGACATAGATTCCACTAACTCCCCAGATGAAGCCTTCACAAAACTCTCAGAAAAAAAATTTGACATTATAATATCTGACTATGAAATGCCACACAAAGACGGTCTTCAGTTTCTGAGTGAGTTAAAAAAACAAAATATCCAAATACCATTCATACTCTTTACAGGAAAGGGCAGAGAAGAAGTAGCAATAAAAGCATTAAATCTAGGTGCCGCTGGCTACTTCGACAAGCATGGCAACCCCGAAACTGTTTATGGTGAATTAGCGCATGGCATAAACAATATCTATGCCCTCAAAAAAGCAACAGAGGAACGCAACCGAGAAGAGTCTTTGCGCAACATTTTGCTAGATAACGTTCCATGCATAGCAATGATTCTTGAAAAGTACACCCGAAAAATTATCGATTCAAACAAGTTAGCCCGCAAACAAGGAGCTCTACCCGGAAAGACATGTTACACCACTTGCGCTGAACAAAACTTTCCTTGCGAGTTCTGTTTAGCACCTAAACTCTGGGTATCCAATCAACCGCAAACTATAGAAGTTGAATCCAAAGGTAGATATTACCAAGGTGTCTGGGTACCCTACTCAGAAAACCTCTATATTCACTATATCTTCGACATCACCGAGCGGATGAAAGCAAAAAAGGCATTAGAAGATGAAAAGAAACGCTTTAGCGATGTCGTTAGTAACACCGGCGACTGGATATGGGAAGTGGATCCTGATGGCAAATACACCTACGCCAGTTCACCTGTTGAAGCTTTGTTAGGTTACACACAATTTGAAATTATTGGGAAACATTTCTACGATTTCTTCTTGCCAGATGAGAAAGAAAAACTAAAAAACGCCACCTTTAAAGCATTTGCAGAAAGGAGCGCTTTTAAAGCATTTATTAACAAAAACGTTCACAAGAACGGAACGATTGTAACTCTTGAAACCAGTGGCACCCCATTCTATAATCATGACGGCAAGTTTATGGGATATCGGGGAGTCGATCGCAACATTAGCGATCGGGTATTAGCTGAAGAAAACTTGAATAGAAGCCATGAAAGAGAACGTAAGCTAGCCGAAATCGTTAAGAATGCATCTGTTGCCGTTGCCGTAGGATACTCAGACGGTAGAATTGGAATGGTTAACGCAGCATTTGAAGCGTTAACAGGGTATAATGAAGTCGAACTGCAAAAGATTAGTTGGAACAAAATCCTAACACCTCCTGAATATTTCCAAAGCGAAAAGGAAAACATAACTAAAGCAACTCGCTCCAAAAAAGCAATAACCTACCAAAAAGAATACGTTCGCAAGGACGGGTCGAGAGTCCCAATTGAACTAATCGCTCACCCGTTTTTTGACGAAAAAGGAGAAATAGAGTTCTTTGCTGCATTCATAACCGACATTACTGAGCGCAGCAAAGCAGAAAAAGCATTAATGGAGAGCGAAGAAAAGTATCAGACTGCTTTCAAAGCCTCAATGGATGCTTTGCTACTCTTCGATGACAACAAATTCACAGATTGCAACCCTGCCGCATTGACAATGTTTGGCATAGACTCGCTGGAAGAGCTAACAAAACTAAACCCTGTAGATTTGTCACCGAAAAATCAACCGGACGGTTTAAACTCAATACAAGCATCAAAATTACACGCAAAGAATGCCTTTGAGAAAGGAACCGATCACTTCGTTTGGGTCCATAAAAAAATAAATGGAACTGTTTTTCAAGCCGACGTTTTGTTAACAAGATTAACGATTCATGGAAAAAATGTTTTGCAAGCAACCGTAAGGGATGTAACNGAAAGCCTTAATGCAAAAGTCCAGCTTGAAGAAAGCGAAGAAAAGTTTAGAAAAGCCTTTGAGACTTCTCCCGACGCCTGCTATATAGGTACATTAAAAGAGGGAATTATCCTTGATGTAAATAACGCATTTGTNGAAATGTGGGGTTACTCAAGGCATGAATGCATAGGCAAGACTTCATTGGAACTTGGGCTCTACGCAAAAGGTTTCCCAGATAGAAAAATAATGTTAAACGAAATTAAGTTCAAAGGGCAATTCAAAAATCTAGAGTTCTTGGGTAGGCGAAAAAGTGGCGAGACTTTTCCCTTGCTTTTTTCAGGTGCCCTCCTTGAAATGCACAACACCAAATTTGTGTACGGCACAATCAGAGACGTGTCCGGGGAAAAGAAAAATGAAACCGAACTTGAAATGAAATACGAAACACTTGAGCGAGTTGCAGAGAGCATTGACGCAGGTTTGGCCATTATTGGCAAAGATTACCGAATTGTCTGGGCAAACACCAATCTAAGAAAAGTCGTGGGCTCATCAAATAATAAATGCCACGAGCTATTGAATGGCTCGAAAAACCTCTGTCTCGATTGTGGGGTAAGAAAGGTTTTCGATGAGAATGTTCCTTTGGATGTTCACGAATTTAAAACTGTTAACTCAAACGGCGAGACTGTGTGGATGGAGCTGAGAACTACTCCATTAAGAAACAGGAAGGGTGACGTCGTTTCTGCGATAGAGCTAGCGATACCAATAACAGAAAGAAAAAAAGCAGAGCAAGAGCTAGAACAAAGCCAAAAGTTCAACGAAAAAATCATCAAGTCAACCCCAACTCTCATCTACATATATGATATTGAGGAGAACCGAAACGTTTACGCTAACCAAGAATTAACAGATTATCTTGGCTACACCACAAAACAAGTCCAAGCAATGGGGTCCCAGTTATTTTCAAACATTTTACACCCAGATGATGCTAATGCAGTTTCAGCCCACCATGAGAAATTTACAACTTGCTCTGACAATGCAGTCTACGATATTGAGTACCGCATGAAGAACGCAAATGGACAATGGCGTTGGCTACGTAGTCGTGATATTCTTTTTTCGAGAACTGCTAAAGGCGCCGGAAAACAAATACTTGGTTCATGCGAGGACATTACAGAAAGAAAGAGGGCAAAAGAAGAGTTGCGAAAGAGTAATCTTGAATTGAGTCTTCTGAACGAAAAAATCCAGGTAATGGGCAGCTTGACGAGGCATGATGTTTTAAACAAACTAACGTGTGCAAAAAATTACGCTTTTCTCTTAAGGAAGAAACTGACTCATCCAGATTCTCTTGACTATTTGGAGAAACTAGTAAATCAGCTTGAACAATCGGGGAAAATATTTGAGGCAAGTCGTCTCTATGAAAAAATTGGGTCTGAAGGATTTACAGAAGTAGATGTTGGCGAAACTTTTGACACTGCAATAAACCTTGCAGCTTTAGGAGATTCGTTACAATTCACCAATCGATGCAGGGGACTTAAGGTACATGCCGATTCAATGTTGAGTCAACTTTTTTACACTCTTATAGACAACTCTTTGAAACATGGAAAAAAGGTAACTAAAATCGATTTAAGCTTCAGTAAAAGATGAAACAGGAAAAATAAAAGTATTATATAAAGACAACGGCGTCGGGATACCACCTGAGAACAAGAAGAGAATTTTTTATGGCTACACGACTGGCGGCACGGGACTAGGATTAAGACTAGTCACTAAAATAATTGAGACCTATGGCTGGACTATCAAGGAAAAAGGAGTACCAGATAAAGGAGCAAATTTTGAATTTTTTATTCCACGAAAGACAGATCCTACTTCAATTTTATAACGTTAATCAGGCATCGCTATTCCCTGTTCCAGTTGCAACCGGCATTGGCGTAGCCCGAACTAGTGTTTGCAATCTTTTTATGAAGCTACACCTTTCGAAAAAATATCAAAACGGTCATTCTCTTTCGACCTTTCCACTAGACCTGACTTGGTAGAGGTAACCATAAACGTAGTCTACTGGATCGCAAGATGGTTTTCCCTTATCGGTGGGATCGAGTGGGTGGGTGAAACCGAGCTTTTTTAAGCTGAGGCTGTCAACGGAAGCGTAGATAAACCTGACTGGTTTTTTTTCAGTGTAATCATCGATTCTTTCTGGGGAAAGCACTGTTTCCTAATTTTGATTTATGCAATTTTCGAGTCTATTTTGACGCCAAGTATTTTTCAGGGTTGATGTTAAGTTGTCTACATAACTCTCGGAATGTTTGCACCCGTTCTTGTCTGTTTTCAGTGTTAAATTGAAGGAAAAATGGACGCTGGCTCCAATCGAAGGGCTCTTTTGCTTTTCCATAAATATAGAAGAGCATTCCAGCAAAGAGGACTGCGACATCGCCTTCTCTACTCAATAATCCTTTTAACAGAGCTTCTTTGACTTCACTTGGATGATATTTCTCTACATCGTCAAGTACTTGTGAAAGCCCATAGAATACTTCCGCATGTTCCAATGCTTCTATGATAGAATGGCTTCGTTCACTATCCGTCACTAAGTTCGGGGCGAATCTCGTGACCGCGACTCGGACATCTGGGTTAGGGTCTTTTATCGCGTTCTTAATGGTTTCCCGGGAGCTTTTTGTGTTGATTTCTGCAAGGGCTTCGATGTCTCGCCAGTCCCGGGGGCTGTGATGGGTTAACATTTGCTCTATCGCTTCGCGTTCTGTCGGAGAAGCTAACCTTATTGCGTCTATATCGTACCCTATACCATCATGCCACTTTTCATAGTCAATCTCCATGCTCTTCTCGAAGCGTTGAAGAGGCAAAACTGGGCTTGATTTGCCAGAATCGGCTTTGGGTGTCTGCTTGTCGAGATTGGTCTTATTCTTCATCTTAACAGCCTTAGAGTTTACCTGAATTTATCAACCACAAAGTTAACGCTGGATTTATACTAGACGTGTGCCACAAATGCCCGTTTATGTGCTGTAATTTACCATGATCCAAGCCAGCTAAAGCCGACCAGTCTCATTCAGGCAGGTCGGTTCCTGATTGAATGTTTGAGATAGCCCATTATTTATTTAGCATCTTCTTTAGTCGACAAAGTCGTGGCAAACCAAAAACAAATTTTCGATACAAGGATGGCGGCAAGATATTCCGAAAGCGAAAATAAGGTGTTTGCTATGTCTGTAACGAAGCCAAGCAAATCTCAGCCGAAATCAATGAAAAACGGCCGAGGTGCAAGATTTGTCCATAAAAGTGGCCGGGGTGGTGTAGCTTGGTAGCATAGAGGCCTGTGGAGCCTTTCGCCCGAGTTCAAATCTCGGCCCCGGCCCCATCAAATTCTAACCATACAAGTTTAAAGCACCAATCCTGACTTCAACACAGTAACGTTTAACCAACACTCATCAATCTTACATTATTACCTCGCCAAATATGAGCACCCATAAAGACGGACTCAACAGAGGAACGTAAGAAACACAAATCTTACACCCATGACGACCGAGTTCTACCCAATTATGGAACAGGTGAGGCACGGGCATAAATTCCTGCGCCGAGAGAACTTTACCAAGCTAAAAGCAACGCTCAGCTATGAGGTAAAGTGTTAGGTTACGTCGGGAGACAAATCGCCCGTTAAAATGCCACCTCAATTTTTAAGTTCCACACCCTGCAATTAAGATAGCAAACACCAAGAAAGCTGATGCTATTTGGAAATCGAAAAAAGAATTGAGCTTATCTGTAGACTGCCAACCGAGGAAGTTGTTACACCTGAAGATATTCGGGCATTACTGGAAGCAGAAGAGCATCCAGTTGCCTACAACGGGTTTGAACCCTCAGGATTGGTGCACCTCGGTACAGGCGTTATCTGCGCTTACAAAATGAAGGATTTCACGGAAGCAGGCGTACACTTCAAAGTCTTCCTTGCAACCTGGCATGCTTACCTCAACAACAAACTAGGCGGCGACCTAGCCCTTATCCGTAAAGCCGCTGACCTTTTCCGCCACAGCTGGATTGCACTTGGCGTGCCAGCAGACAAAGTGGAATTCATCTACTCCGACGAGTTATACGACGATTTAACCTTCTGGGCAAAAACGATGAACATAGCCAAAAACATGACAATAGCCCGCACTACCCGCACGCTTGAAATCGCAGGCAGAAAAGAAGGCGAAGCCCACTACGTAAGCGATTTTCTCTACACGCCGATGCAGGTAGCCGACATTTTCCAGCTTAAAGTAAAAATCTGCCAGTTAGGCATGGACCAACGCAAAGCCAACATGGTTGCCAGAGAACTCGGCGAAAAACTGGGCTACTGGAAACCCGCCTGCGTTCATCACCATTTACTGCAGGGACTGGAGAAACCGACGGTTTGGCCTATTCCAGAGGGACAAGAAAAAGAAGCCGTCGCGTCAGCAAAGATGTCAAAGAGCAAACCACAGACCTGCATCTTCATCTACGACACGCCCGAGGAAATCAAACAGAAAATGAGCCGCGCATTCTGCCCCGAACGCACAGTCAAATTCAACCCCATCCTTGACATCGCCAAATACATAGTCTTCCGAGAAAAACCAGCATTCACCATCGATCGCCCCGAAAAATTCGGCGGAAACATAACGTTTGAGAGCTTCCAGCAACTTGAAACCACATTCGCTGAAGGCAAACTGCACCCAATGGATCTTAAAAACGGAGTAGCTACAGAACTCGGCAACATACTTGAACCAGTCCGCCACTATTTCGCTAGCAACAAAGAAGCAAAAGACTGCCTTGAAGTGGTGCGACAAGCGAAAATCACAAGGTAGATGCCTTGTCAACGCACCTCCAAGACAGACTGGAAAAAATCGAGAACACAATTGCAAAACTGGTTGAGACTTCAGCGAAGGGCAAACTAGTGGTTGTGGAAGGCAAAAAAGACGCAGAAGCACTGCGTGAATTGGGTGTCGCCGGGGACATTTTGACGGTTAAGACAGGCGGCAAATCTTTTCTTGACGCAACCACCGAAATTGAGGCTTTGGAGCCTATAGAAGTGGTTTTGTTTTTGGATTTTGACCGCAGGGGCACAGAGGGCACCCACCGTTTGCAGCAATGCTTAGAACGGGCACACATAAAGGTGAACGCTAAGTTGTGGCAAGAACTTAAAGCGCTAACGGGTCATGATATTCAATGTATAGAAAGTTTACTTGCTTATCTATCCGCCTTTCGGCAAAAAATATAGCAAACTGTCAAAGCAATAAAAAACTCGCTTTGGAGTAACTATATTTATACCATTCTAAACAGATATTTTCAACGGGGATTTTTATGGAGATAAAAGGAAAAGTCGCCATAGTAACAGGTGCCTCCGCAGGCATCGGATTAGCCACCGCGAAGCTTCTTTCAAAACTGGGCGCCAAACTCGCATTAGTCGCACGCTCACAAAACATCTTGGAAGACTTAGCCAAAGAGTTGCCAGATGCTATCGCAATCGCGGCAGATATCTCTAAGCCAAAAAAAGTTGAACAAATGGTTAAGCAAACCTACGAACACTTTGGACAAATTGACATCCTTGTCAACAATGCCGGTCAAGGCTACGATGCACCGATAGAGAAAACCGACGCTAAGATGTTTGGGTACCTGTTTGACTTAGACGTTTTAGGCCCAGTTGTAGCAATCCGGGAAGCTGTGCCAATCATGCGTAAGCAGGGCGGGGGCGCAATCGTCAACGTCAGCTCGGGAACGGCTTTAATGCAACTACCAGAAATGGGCATCTACTCTTCCCTAAAAGCCGCATTAGCCCAAATCAGCTTAACCGCAAATAAAGAACTAAAAGACGACCACATCAGTGTGAGCGTGGTCTACCCTTACATTACTTCGACTGATTTTGAGAAAAACACGATTAGGGGAGCAGTGCAAACGGAGCCAGAGCAATCTGAAAGCGCGCGGGAAGCTTGGGTAAAAGCTGACACACCTGAGCACGTCTCGGAACTCATTATGCAGTGTATAAAAACTGGGGAAGCAGAAGTGTTTGCATACGACTGGATGAAGAAGCCGCGTAAAGATAGTTTTTAGCTATGTTTAAAGCGGACTTTCTTCTTTCACTTTATTGAACGCCGATGACGCAAAATCAGCATATTTCTAAGGGTCTTGCAATCGCATTAATCGCCATTTTGCTTGGGCTCATAGCAGTGGCAGTATATTTTTCCCAGTTACCTAAAAGTCAATCGCCATCTACGCTTTACCCAGGCGAAGTAACAAGCTTCCAAGGTGTAAACTTAACAACAGTTAATGGCTATATCAACTACCTCAATCAGCACCCTGACGTAGCTATCGCCGGAACCCAACATATAGACCCTGCAACATACAAATTAACCATCACAGGCATGGTAAACAACTCCACAAACTACACATACAACGAAGTAGTAAGCGGCTTCAACTCAACCCTACAAGTAGCAACTTTACCCTGCGTAGAAGGCTGGAGCGTAACTCTATTATGGCAAGGCGTCCCCCTAACAGACCTTCTAAACCAAACCAACGTTGGCCCAGACGCAAACACGCTTATTTTCATAGCATCAGACGGTTACTCAACTTCGCTACCTCTCGATTACGTAAAACAAAACAACATAATGATCGCCTACAAAATCAACAACTTAACCCTCACACCTCAAACAGGTTGGCCTTTTTTTCTAGTTGCCAAAAACCAATACGGCTACAAATGGATAGAGTGGATAACAGAAATCAACGTATCCAACAACCCCAACTACTTAGGCTACTGGGAAAGCCGAGGCTATCCCAACAATGCGACATTAAGATAGCACTGGATTGGGGTTGGTTAGCCGTTTCCAAGTTGAAAGCAAGTAAGCTATGATCACGACGCTATANGCAATTTCAGTAGCTCCAGCAAATTTGGGGATTCCGGGGATGCTGGGCAAATCCAGTAACGTCAACGTGTCTACAATGATGACGAAAATTGACACTGAAATCGTTCCGATCCATCCTGCCTTCTTGCCCCGCCAAATGAAAATAGCGAATAGAATTGTTAGCGAGCCAAAAACGGTAGTGTAAACATCGTAGGCTACTGCAGCTTGCAAAGATGCAGTGTTTTCATATGCTATCAATAGAATACCGAAGAAAACGTGGATAGAGCCGATTAAGAGTTGTGCTCCAGTTAATGCTGCTATTCCTATGGGTCTGCCATAATAAGTTGGCAGTTTTGGTTTACTCAAAGTTTACCATCCGTCTGTGGCGAGGGGAAGCGGAGCCATCTCTTTTGCCATAACCACAAAAAGGGCAGCACAATTGAAAGCAGGACGGCTACGGCGATTATGGCTACGTCGGTTTGTCCGAACTGAGAGATTCCAAAAAACGTCGCTACCGTGTTGGGGAAAGATGTCACTGTGGTTATTATTGTCAAGTAGAAGATTACCACAGTTAATGCTTGGATGGAAAGGTTGATTTTATTTGACACCGCTGAGAGATGCACATTGATGGCGTCAGAGAGAATTTCACGGTAGGTTTCCACTATATCGATTTGGCGCGTTAAGTCTTCGTGGGTTGTGTCAAATAAGTTGCGGACATTAACGGGCATACAGTTCTCGCCGCATTTCCGTAAATTAAAAACTAATCCGCGTTCGTACCATAAGATTTTGTTGAAGCGGATCATGTTTGATTTTAGCTTGAAAATTCGCTTCAATGTTTCAGGCGCTGTCTTCTCTACAACTTCTTCCTCCATATTAGATGTGAGGTTTTCAAGTTTTTCTATATGAGTATAGTGGCTGGCTATGACTTCGTCGATTATGAAGTAGATTACGTGCGCGGGCGGATCAATTTTTGTTTTGCTCATCCGCTCTTTTACTATGTTGATGCTGAGCTGGACCTCTTTTTTGGCGACTGTGACTAGAAAATCTTTTGAGAAAGCAAGAACCAATGGGTGCGCCTTTTTGCTTGATACTACGTCTTCCATGGCCAGAAAGTTTACGACGGTGAAGCCTTCTTCAACTCGTAGATTAACGATGTCACGGGATTTTGGCAATCTTAGAAGCCCAATTGGTATTGAAGTCGCGTTAGATACAACTTGTAATTCGGTTTCCGTTGGGTCAACAACTTCCAACCAGACATTTTTAAGTGGTAAAGCAGCGAGCGTTTCTGCCGTAGCGGGTTTTTCACTGTTGTTGCCTAAATCGATAAACAGAATCATAAACTATCAAGCGCTAAAAAAGACATATTAGACTTTTGGCTCATCGGCTCGCTTGCCTGTTCGCAGTTCCATTTCTTTAGCCAACTCATCTATGAACTGTTCGAGTCGATCACGGGTTCTGCCAAAATCCGCTATTGAAGTTATTGTTGTCACGGGTGTTTCTGCGTTTATAGTCATTTTGCTTGTTTTATTATCCGTAGATGAGGCTTCGATGAGGAGTACGGTAGCGAAAGCCAGAAAACCCGGTTTTGACTTGAGTCTAGCGGTGTGTTTTTGGTCGTCTTTTTCCTCGATTGCCCAATTCAAGTATGTGATTACGTCGGGTATGGCGCCCCAAACTTTCTCCAAAGGGTAGTCGATTTCGAAGCTGTCTTTTTCTGTGCGCACGTAAGCCAAGTAGATTCCCAGAGTTCCATAATATGCGAGGTACTTTAACTTTTTACTGCGTTACCCGAAGCCTTCAGAGCCAAGCGGGAACGTGCCCAACAAAGTGGTGTTAACCATTAAAAATAGAACAAACCCCGCCACCAACGCGGCAATCCAAAGAATCGTAAGTGCAGTCATAATGCGCTTGTTGAGTTTGCCATAGCAACTGATTTTTGGGTTTTGCAAAAACAGTGACGGAATCAACCAAGTGCCTAGTACCCAGAAGCTTGAGAGCATCGCTAACCCCCCGAAGGTAACATGCAGCATCGCAGCGGTCGATAAGCCGCCTGCACCACCTTTGCCCACGTTATCCCACGCGGGACCCATGATAGCGGCAAAGGAAACCAAGTTCAAAATTACTGCAAACAACATCAACCTTGCGTGCACCTTAATTTTACGCTGCCGCCTGGCAACTAATCCGCTAAGTAAAAGTATAAGAATTGTGGCTTGGATAACAAGATCTA
>JGI20214J51088_10002336_pt1 | contig 12661 bp, 10 predicted proteins | sample WetSurMetagenome_FD_51088 | JGI IMG/M metagenome (IMG submission 51088)
ATTATTAGTATTATGAAAAGAAGTGTACTTTATTTCTTTATTATAGCCATTCTGATGTCGGGCTGTGGATCTTCCAAGAAGCAACTCCAGAAAGGTAATTATAATGCAGCTATTGAGAAAGCTGTAAAGCAGTTACGGAAAGATCCGGGTGATGCTAAACAGATTGATATACTTAGTCAATCATATAAAGTGGCCAATGATCAGGACAATGAAAGAGTACGCTTTCTGAAGATGGAGGGAAGACCAAATAACTGGGATGAGATATATCTGGTTTATAAAGCATTAAGCGACAGGCAATCGCTGGTCAAAACAGTGACTCCTCTTAATTTGAATGGAAGGTCAATCGATTTTCCGTACATTGATTATATGCCTGATATGGTTAATGCAAAGCGGAAAGCAGCGGATTTTTATTATGCTCACGGCAATGAACTCATGAAGAACGATATAAAAGAGTCTTACAGGCAGGCATTTACTGAGTTTTTAAGAGCCAAGGAATACATAGGGGATTATGAGGGGATTGACAATAAAATTCAGGAAGCAAGATCTTTAGGGATGAGCCGGGTATTGGTTTCAATTCAGAATAGCTCAATATTAAAGTTTCCGAAAGAGTTTGAGCAGGATCTCCTGGTACTTGATCTGCCACGGCTTAACACTGATTGGGTTGAGTACTTTACGCAGAACCTTAATGATAACACACAGTATGATTATTATGTTAATGTTAATGTTAAAAATATTGCAGTAAGCCCTGATCAGACTTTACAGAGAGACTCTGTAGTTAAAAGAGATGTTGAAGATGGATATACTTATGTTCTTGATAAGAAGGGTAACGTTACAAGAGATTCTCTCGGGAATGATATTAAGCTGAAAAAGTATAAAACGCTTCAATGTGCCCTGGTCGAGACAGTTCAGTCAAAAGAATGCCGTATCGATGGAGATGTTGAAGTGATACAGATGAATCCAAATAAAATCCTTAAAAAAGACCCCATAGGGGCTAACTCGGGTTTTGAACATGTTTCTTCACGAGCAGTGGGAGATATACAAGCTCTTAATCCTACTTTGCTTGCAAGAACCAAATCCTCTCCTGTGCCATTTCCTACAGATATTGAAATGGTAATGATGTGTGCCGAAAACCTGAAAATAGCTATAAGAGGTGCGATACAAAATAACAGAAGGTTTATATACTAACAAAAATAAGCTGAGACTGACAAAAATAAATAAGAAGAAACGGGAATAACAAATGAGAAGAGACGGGCAATTTGCCCGTCTCTGACTTTTAGAACAATATATTTCATGAGCAGCAGATGATTGAAACCGATAAACCCCTTGAAAAAGCAATCCTTGTAGGATTAATATATCCGGGACAGGAGGAACGTGAAGTTGAAGATTTCCTTGGGGAACTCTCGTTTCTTACTGAAACTGCAGGGGCAGAACCTTTGAAAAGATTTATCCAGAAACTTGATGTTCCTAACCCGCGGACATTTGTGGGTTCCGGAAAAATTGAGGAGATCGCAATATTTGTTAAGGAAAATGGTGTCGATATAGCGATCTTTGACGATGAGCTCTCCCCGAGCCAGTTAAGAAACATCGAAAAAGCACTTGGGTGCAGGATACTCGACAGAACCAATCTGATTCTCGATATTTTTGCCCATCGGGCAAGGACATCGCATGCAAGGACACAGGTTGAACTGGCTCAATATCAGTATCTTCTGCCTCGTCTGACAGGGATGTGGACTCACCTCGAACGACAGAGAGGCGGTATAGGTTTAAGGGGACCAGGAGAGACTGAGATTGAAACTGACAGGCGGATTATAAGGGATCGGATTTCGCTTCTTAAATCGCAACTTAAGAAAATTGATACCCAGATGTCAACTCAGCGAAAGAGTCGTGGTAAAATGGTAAGGGTAGCACTTGTAGGATATACCAACGTGGGGAAATCCACTATAATGAACCTTCTTAGTAAGTCGGATGTTTTTGCTGAAAATAAACTTTTTGCCACTCTCGATACAACAGTCCGGAAAGTCGTTATCCGTAACCTTCCTTTTCTTCTTTCAGATACAGTCGGATTTATACGTAAACTTCCCCATGATCTGGTTGAGTCATTCAAATCAACCCTCGATGAGGTAAGAGAATCGGATCTCCTTGTACATATTGTGGATATCTCACATCCTAATTTTGAAGAACAGATCAAGGTGGTTGACGAAACTCTTAAAGAACTAGGGACCGCAGATAAACCTTTTATTATTATTTTTAATAAAATCGATGCTTTCTCCTATGTTGTTAAAGATGAAGATGATCTTACTCCGGCATTAAATGAAAACCATTCATTGTCAGATCTGAAGAAATCATGGATGGCTTCTGAAGAAAAACACAGGACAGTATTCATTTCAGCAAAGACCAAAGAAAATATAGAAGAGCTTCGGATGCTTCTCTATGAAGAGGTAAAAAAGATACATGTTAAAAGGTATCCTTTCAATGACTTTTTGTTTGAAACTGGGGCATGAACTAAAACTACTGGGGATATTGAGAAAGAGATATTTATTGTCTTTTCCCCTTTCTGTAACTTTGTGCCATACTTTGTGATCCTTTGTGGTTCAATACTTTAGGTTTTACCACAAAGGATCACTAAGGTCCCGATAACTATCGGGATCACGAAGGTTCACAAAGTATTTTTTCAACAGTCCCCATTACACAAGAAATACCACTTAGTATAATTTGTTTGCTGCCATATACTCAGCAATCTGGACCGCGTTTGTAGCAGCTCCTTTTCGTATATTGTCTGATACAATCCAGAGGTTTAAACACTTCTCCCTGGATAAGTCTCTTCTTATCCTTCCGACAAATACCTCATCCCTGTTATGTGCATGAATAGGCATTGGATACTTGTTTTCAGAAGGGTCGTCATAAACTACAACGCCAGGGAAATCACTAATTAGCTGCCTGACATCATCAATATCGAAATCATTTTCAAATTCAATATTTACAGCCTCAGAATGTCCTCCCACAACCGGTATCCTGACTACAGTTGCTGTTACCTGAATTGTCTGATCTTCAAGTATTTTACGGGTTTCGTCCAGCAACTTCTGTTCTTCTGTCGTATATCCATCCGGCTGAAAAGATCCTCCGTGAGGAAAACAGTTTTTATCAATAGGGTGAGCATAAGCCATTTCCCCTTTGATTCCTGCTCTTTCATTTTCCATCTGGGCAACTGCTTTTACACCAGTACCTGTTACCGATTGATAGGTGGCAACTACAAGTCGCTTGATCTTATATTTTCTGTGAAGTGGTGCTAAAGCCATAACCATCTGTATGGTCGAACAGTTAGGATTCGCAATGATTCTGTCTCCTTTCTTTATTACATGACTGTTGATCTCAGGTACTATTAAAGGGATATTTTTATCCATCCGCCAATAGGAGGAGTTATCAATTACAACAGTTCCGTTTTTTGCAAATACCGGAGCCCATTCCCTGGATGTTGATGCTCCGGCTGAGAATATAGCAAATTCAGGTCTGGCTTCCACAGCTTCCATAACACTTACCACCTTAACAGGCTTTCCTTTAAAAATGACTTCCTTACCGACCGACCGTTCCGAAGCGGCAGGTATCATTTGTGTAAGAGGAAAGTTTCTCTCTTCCAGTACTTTCATCATTGTGCGGCCGACCATCCCGGTGGCTCCTACAACAGCTGTTTTCATTATAATTATTTGTTTGGAATGAATGAAGTTATTTTTTAAATTTACTTTGACATTAAAACTGTCAAAATTAACTTTTTTTTCAATTCTTCTCGCTGCATGAAAAAAGTTATTTTGCTGGCTTTACTAATGCCATATACGGCATTTAGCCAGATTGTTGACAATTTCGAAACAGGAAATATTACCCACTGGGTTCAAAGTGTTGAAAACAGATGGAAGGCTGACACTTCAGAAAGTATTTCAGGTAGCTCTTCGTTGCACCATACTTTCGACAATCCCGATTCAGGAACTGATTGTATCGGAATACCCATATCTGATCTTCATCCATCGATAGGCATTACCAGGTGGACTTTTTATATCAGGCATGGATATGATCCTTCATCCTCGAACAACTGGTCGGTGTTCCTGATGTCCGAAGCTGACCCATCATCAATGTCTGCTGAAGTAAACACGAATGGATATGCTGTGGGAGTCAACCTGACAGGTTATGATGACACACTTCGTCTATGGAAAATAAAGGGGAATATTCTTGCACCTGTAGTAAACTGCAGATTAAACTGGCAGAACGATATCGGAACAACCCAGGCTGCGAAAATAATAGTTGAGAGATCGAAGGATGGATACTGGACGGTTTCAGTTTACAGTCCCAATGGAAATCAAATTACAGCAAATTCAGCGACCGACAGTGAACTATTTAGTCCGGCCTGGTTTGGCATCTATTACAAATATTCATCAACACGTGACAGGCTTTTATGGCTCGATGATATAAGCATTGAAGGAAGCTTCTATAAAGATAATGAAGCTCCGGTCATTACCGGATGTAAAGCATCAGGCACAAACGCTGTGGAAATTACTCTCAACGAACCTCCGGTCGATGAGAAAATGATACCAGCCAATTTTTCTTTAAATGTATTTGAAAACAGAGCTGTCTCTGTGATAAAAAAGAATACTCTGACATATCAGCTCAAATTCTCTGAAAAGCTTATAAATAAATCAGAAAATACATTGATTGTCAATAATCTATGCGATAAGTCGGACAATTGTATCAATAATATCCATGTGCAGTTTACTGTGGTTTGGGCGGAACCAGGTGATGTGATCATCTCTGAGATAATGGCTGATCCTCTGCCCGAGGTATCGCTTCCGGGGAAAGAATACCTTGAAATTACAAACCGCACAGGCTATGCATTTAATCTTAAAAACTGGAAACTTTCCTCCGGGGAACAATTTTACACCTTTCCTGAAACGATTGTACAGCCTACAGCTATTATAATTATCACTTCATTACAAGATACTGCATTGTTTATTAAGTATGGAAAAGTAACCGGATTGAAGCAGTTTCCTTTACTGACAGATGCAGGAAAGATAATTTGTTTGTCCGACAGTTCCGGCAGCCTGATTCATGGTGTGGAATATTCTTCTGACTGGTATAAGGATGAGTTAAAATCTGATGGAGGATGGTCGCTTGAGATGATAGATACAGCTTATCCCTTTTTCGACTCAGGGAATTGGAGAGCTTCATCCTCGCGGAAAGGAGGTACCCCGGGAACAATCAATTCTGTTTCGAATAGTAATCCGGATATTCTGTTTTATGGAGTTAATAATGTATTTCCGGATGACAGTGTTCATATTACAGTCAGTTTTTCTGAACCTGTATTTAACCTTTCAGGAAAGAGAGGTAACATTAAAGTCGGAGAAAAGGGAATAACTGATCTTTTCCCAACAGATCAGCTTTTCAGGGCATTCTCAATTAAACCAGTTGATACATTATCGCGAGGAGAGGTTTATCAACTCCAACTTCCTGCTGATATTAAAGATTATACCGGAAACGAGATACAAAAAAGAAATTTCACCTTTGGATTACCGGAGCCTCCGGTAACCGGAGATATACTTTTTAATGAACTTATGTTTAATCCATTGCCTGGAGATCCTGATTATATTGAATTATTTAACTGTTCTGACAAAGTAATTGATGCCTCAGTACTCAGGCTGGTTTCGGTAAATGATGATACGGGTGACACTTCTCAGATTTATCCGCTCTCCGGTGTGAAGCGATGTATTATGCCCGGCTCATATTATGCAGTTACAGCCGACAGGAAAAGGATATCTGAGAGATATTTTTCAGTTGATGATGAATATCTCTTTGAGAATGAATATCTTCCGTCAATGTCTGATGACAAAGGTCATCTTATCCTTTATAACAGGGAACTTGATATTATTGATGAGGTCTTTTATTCTGAAAAGATGCACTATTCACTACTTTCACAATATGAAGGTGTCGCGATTGAAAAGACAGGTTTGAACAGTAAATCTGAAGAAGCTGCAAACTGGCATTCTGCATCTGAGAGTTCGGGATGGGGCACCCCCGGCGCTGTAAATTCAGGGAATGTTGATTTTCCGGTAACATCTGACAAAGTGATGCTCTCATCATCGAAAATAACTCCTGATAATGATGGGAATGATGATATTCTGATAATACAGCTTCAGTTGACCGGAATAGATAATATTATTTCGGTTACAATATTTGACGAAACAGGAAGCTATGTGAAAAAAATTGCAACAAATATGCTGGCAGGGCCAGGGGCATCGATAATCTGGGATGGAACTGCAGAAGATGGCTCTCTTGTAAATACCGGAATTTATATTGTATACATATCACTTTATGATGATACAGGTAAAACAAGCAAATGGAAAAAAGTTTGCACTGTAATCCGAAACTAAGGTTAAGGCTAAGGTTAAGGCTAAGGCTAAGGTTAAGGTTTAAATTAAATATGATATGATTTATAAGAGTTTTACAGAGATGCCAGTTTGGGTGAAAGCACATAAACTTGCAATTGAAGTATTTAACCTGACAGTTAATCTGCCAAGGTCAGAAGATTATGGATTGACATCTCAGATTCGTAAATCATCCAACGGAGTTGCTGCATGCATCTCTGAAGGATTTGGAAGAAGTACTAAAAGAGATAAATCAAATTTTTACATAATTGCCCGTGGTTCATCTTTCGAAACCCAGAATCATCTCTTATACAGTAATAAAGTAGGATACTTTGAAACTCAAATAACAGAAAGACTTTTCAAAGAATATGATGACCTTATTTTTGAATTGAATAAGCTGATTAAGTCTTTATCCTGATCTCAACCTCAACCTCAACCTCAACCTCAACCTTAACCTTAACCTTAACCTTAACCTTAACCTCTGCTTCTGCCTCAGAGGGATCATAAAGACGAAATCATCTCGGTCATAATTGTTGTCATCCGTGCTTCGGTTTTTGCAGCTTCATTCTGAACCGATTCATGAGTAGTATACTCAATTTTGCCTTCAACACCAAGATCTGTAATAACACTTACAGCAAAACATGGCAGATTCATGTGACGGGCAATAATAACCTCAGGAGTTGTTGACATACCTACAGCATCGGCACCGATAATCCTGAAATATTTGTATTCTGCAGGTGTTTCAAAAGTTGGTCCGCTTGTAGAGAGGTAGATCCCCTTATGTATCCTGATATTATGTTCCCTTGCAATAAGTAATGCTTTATTAATAAGGTTCTTATCATAGGCTTCACCCATATCCGGAAAACGGGCCCCTATACGATCATCATTCTGACCAATCAATGGATTTGGAAGGAGGCTTATATGATCTGTTATTATCATTATATCACCGATAAGAAAGGCAGGATTTACTCCGCCGGCTGCATTGGAAAGGAAGAGGGATTTAATTCCAAGATATTTCATTACCCTTACAGGCAATGCAACCTGTTCTGAACCGTAGCCTTCGTAGTAATGAAACCGCCCTTTCATAGCGACAATTTTCTTATGGCCAAAATCACCATAAATGAGTTTCCCGTCATGACCTTCAACCGTCGATACAGGGAAATTAGGAATATCCTTATAATCTATTTCAATTCGGTTTTCAACCTTTTTAGTCAGTTCACCCAGTCCGGTTCCAAGAATAATACCTGCATCCGGGTTTATCATTCCTTTAGCCCTAAGAAACTCAGTTGTTTCCTTTATTTTTTCTAACATAGTCAATTATAATATTATCAAACTCCTCCTTGTCGTCATTCAAAAAATGAATTCCAATCGGGATATAAAAAAATGCCGATCTGATCGGTTCTGCAATATTAGTAAATTCCCGCAACCTTACAGCATCCTTTTCCGTTGTAAACAGATACTTAACCTTCGACTTGAGGTTCATAAAAGCCCTGGAAAAACTAATTATGTCACTTTCTTTAAAACTATAGTGATCGGGAAAACCCAGATGGATTATCTCTTCTGCAGTCTGCTGCAGGTATTCTTTCAGAGGAAGCGGATTTGCAATACCAGTGATCAGAACAATTCCGCAACCGGCGTATTCCGGAAAACCTGAATCATGTGCTTCAGATACTTTGGTATCAAATACCGCTATTGGAGACTTATAGGTAAGTGAAGTAAAGTAAAGATTTTGATAAGGACTTTTGTTGACTTCCTTTACAATCAGCCTTCTCTGGATCGGGGATAGGTCTTCAGGAGATTTGGTAATAAGTATAATATCGGCTCTTCTCATATTCCCTTTATCCTCTCTCAGACTCCCGTACGGCAACATATGATCTCTGACAAAAAGTCTTTCATAATCAGATAGAAGTATTGAGAAACCCGGTGTAATACTCCTGTGTTGGAAACCATCATCAAGAATTATTACTTCAGTTTCCGGTGCAGTCAATAATATCTTGTTTACACCGTGAACCCTGTTTCTGTCTACAGTTACCAGAATATCAGGAAACTTGAGGAATATCTGCATTGGTTCATCCCCTATTTCACTGACAAGCGAGTCAGGTGAAGCTATTCTGAAATCGCGTGTTTTTCTTTTGTATCCCCTGCTCAGGGTGGCCACTTTGAAATTTTTCATGAGCAACTCAGCGAGATATTCGGTATGTGGCGTTTTTCCTGTACCTCCCACAGTAATATTTCCGACACAAATAACAGGAAGATGAAATTCAACTGAGGGAAAAATACCAGTATTGTATAGTAGATTTCTGATACCGGTAATCAGTCCATATAAAAGAGAAATCGGATACAGAAAAATATTTCTTATGTATATCATAAATAATTCATGTCAGTATATGTCATTTTGTTCCTCATCGAGTGAGTTGAAAAGGACCTTTTTTAATTGCAGAGTTCGCTAAGCAGGCGCAAAGTTAAATCCGGATTATTAAGCCATTCAACCTGGCTTGCCGGGAGACCGGATTAATGAATTTCAATAAAATAGGGGAGTCGTGCCTGAATGCCTGAAAGATCTTTGATTTCCTCAAACATATTGTAATACTTGACCGATTCTCCAAGTTCTTTTTTCAGAATATTCAATCTGATCTCACCGCCAAGCTGAGAAAGGAGCCTGGTATAAGGTTCCTCAATAATCGGAAGCTCTCTGATCGAATAATTACTGATACCAGCCAGGTCAGCAGCACCTTTAACAGCATCTTTCAGCCCCCCTAGTTCATCAACAAGGCCAATTTTCTGGGCACTGGTCCCGCTCCATACTCTTCCCTGTCCGATACTGTCAACCGATTCAGCAGCCATCTTCCGTCCTGATGCAACTTTCCCGACAAAATCTGAATAAACCTTTTCAATACTCATCTGCATCACCTCTTTTTCATAATTATTCATTGGCCGGTATACAGAAGGGAAATCCGAATTTTTATTAGTATTTACAATTTCTGTTGTGAGTCCAAGTTTCTGTTCCAATAAATTACCTGCGTTCGGTATCAGCCCAAATACGCCTATTGAACCTGAAATGGTTGTGGGATTAGCATAGATTTTTGTTGCAGGCGCTGAAATGAAATACCCTCCTGAGGCTGCATAATTTCCCATTGAAATCACAACTGGTTTGACTTTGGCAGCGAGTTCCAGTTCGCGCCAGATAATATCTGAAGCTATGGCATTTCCTCCCGGAGAGTTGACCCTTAACACTATTGCCTTTACAGTTGTATCTAACCTTTCTTTCCGGATCACTTCAGCATAACGATTTCCGCCTATATTGTTCTCATTTCCTTTGCCTGTAACAATAGTTCCTGATGCATAAATAACAGCGATTCTGTTTTTCACCGAACCAGACTTATTTGGATCCGGAACTTTATTGTATTTCAGCATTGATACCAGGTTGATATCTTTTTCTGTACTTACTCCGGATAGTACTTTAAGGGTATCAATTAATGCATCACGATACATAAGTCCGTCAACAAGATTATTCTTGAGTGCATCGGAGGCTATGTTCCCTGTCATTTTATCAGCTAACAGGTTAAGCTGATCTTCCGGGATATTTCTTGATTGGGAAATGGATTTAATAACATTAGCCCAGATTGAACCTGCATAATCTTTTATCTGTGCTTTATTCTCATCACTAAGCTTATCCAGAATAAATGGTTCAACAGCACCTTTAAATTTCCCATGGCGGGTTACCTGTACTTCCACCCCGATCTTTTCAAGAGCTTTTTTATAAAACATAACCTCGCTGCTCAGACCCTTAAAATCAACCATTGCCCCGGGATTAATATATATTCTGTCTGAAGCAGTTGCTAAATAATAACATTCCTGTGTCAGAACATAATCAGTATAGGAAATTACAAATTTCCCATCCTTCCTGAATTTTTCAAGAGCATTTCTGATTTCGCCGGTTGTTGCCCAGCCGGAAGGAAGAAGCCCGTTCTCTATCAAAATACCCTTTATCTTATTATCAGAAGAAGCTTTTTCAATGTTTTGCAGTATTTCATTTAACCCGGCAACAGGTGTAAATGTCATATTGAAAAGGTCAACCCCTTCGAATGGATTTTGAGTGCCTCTGTCAGGTATGGATGCTCCGGCTTTCAGGACAAGGATAGAATTGTCACCAATTGTAACAGGTTTATCGCCCGATGCAACAAGGGCACTTAACCCTGCAATCAAAACAATAAAGAAAAGAATGGAAGAAATTATAATACCTGTTATGGTTGCAAGAGTGTATTTAAGAAAGTTTTTCATCTAATAAATGCTTTAATGAAATGAATTTTAAATATATAAAAAACAAAATGATTTTTTATTGGTTCAGATGTATTTAATACTTTTGATACTATGTCAAAGTTAATATGATGAACGCAATTCTAGCTATTGGAACAAACATTGGTCCCAGGGAAGAAAATCTTAAGGAAGCGGTTATTAAGATCAAAAAATACATTGGTTCTGTAATTGAATTATCTTCTGTTTATGAAACTGAACCATGGGGTTTCAATACTGAGGATCAGTTTCTTAATATGGTAGTAATGGTCAATACCGGGCTTTCCCCTGCCGTATTACTGGAGAAAGTCCAGCTGGTCGAAACTTTAATGGGCAGAGTTAAGAGTGAAATTCAGTACACATCACGAGTAATTGATATTGACATTCTTTTTTTCGGGGATCAGGTAGTTAATGAATGGAATCTCATAATCCCTCATCCTCATATACAGAAACGCAGGTTTGTGCTTGTTCCCCTTTGCGAGATTGCACCTGAACTGATTCATCCGGTTTTGAATAAAACTGTAGCAACTCTGTTGGAATCATGTACTGATTCAGGGAAAGTTATTAAAGTTTGATTCATGGGCCATAAGATCGCACGACCGCATGACTGCATGACCGCATGACTGCATGACCGCAAGACTGCACGACTGCATGACTGCATGACAATTATTAAAGTAACCCATTATCAGCAAAGCTGTAGTAATCTTTATCAGAGATTATCAGGTGATCGAGCAGCTGAATATCCATCAGGTTTCCCGCCTCTTTAATCTTCTGAGTTATTTTTAGATCCGATTCACTTGGATTAAGATTCCCCGATGGATGATTATGACAAACAATTATTCCTGATGCAAGATATTCAATGGCTTTTTTCATGACCATCCTTACATCGGTGACAGTACCGCTCAGGCCACCCTGGCTCAATTTCATCCTGTTGATCACTTTATTGGATCTATTGAGGAAAAGTATCCAAAACTCTTCATGCGCAAGATCGGAAAGCAGAGGCTGAAAAATATCGGCGACATCTTTTGAACATTTTATCTGGCTGACATCCGGACCTTCAGAGAGTTTCCTCCGACGTCCAAGTTCGAGTGCTGCGGCAATTGTAACAGCCCTTGCAGTCCCGATACCGTTCAACTTCTTCAGGTCAGATATTGTGAGTTTTCCCAGACTGTTCAGGTTATTGTTAACGATACCTAATAATTCACGTCCGAGATCAACAGCCGATTTGTTCTTTGTTCCTGAACTGATCAGGATTGCCAGCAATTCAGCATCGCTCAGACTGGCCGAACCTTTCTGGATCAGCTTCTCTCTGGGTCTGTCTTCTACAGCCCAGTCAGTAATTTTAAGAGACATGCAGCGAAAAATTTGAAATGCATATGCAATATACGAATTTCAGATAAGTCGGCAATACCGGAAAATGAATTCATTTTTTCAACCACGGGTTACACGGATTAACACTGAAAAAGAATTGGTATATCTCCGGGTTATTCTATAAACTCAGTAGTAAAATTGTTTTGAGAGAGGTAAAAATAAAAGAGGCCGTACCATAAAGATACAGCCTCCTGATTTATAATTGAATTATGTTATAAACTGCTTACATGTTTCACAAGAGATGACTTCAGGTTTGAAGCTTTTTTCTTGTGAATTACTTTCTTCTTTGCCAGTTTGTCGAGCATAGAAGTTAATTTTGGAAGCAATACCGCAGCCTCTTCCTTGTTGGTTGTACTGCGAAGTGTCTTAAGAGCATTACGCGTTGTTTTTGCATAATACTTGTTGGCTTCTTTTCTTACTTCGATCTGCCTTATCCTTTTTTCTGACGACTTATGATTTGCCATACCTGTAAATAAATTATCTTCAAACTCTTAAAAATTGTAGTCCATAGGGGAATCGAACCCCTGTTACCAGGATGAAAACCTGACGTCCTAACCACTAGACGAATGGACCGTGCAAAGAACTTTAAAATG
>JGI20214J51088_10002337_pt1 | contig 12657 bp, 6 predicted proteins | sample WetSurMetagenome_FD_51088 | JGI IMG/M metagenome (IMG submission 51088)
ATGCTTTTCAGTTAGCATTTCGGGCCATCTGCTTTGGTTACGGAATTGTCATGCTATGTGCAAATTGTCATCGTTGTCGCGCAGCGGGCCTGAATGCTAACTCGTTTATAAGAGTATAAAATATACTTAAAAGAACCCAATAGTGTACGATAGAAGCATGTTTGGTCTGTTTTAGAGATTTGAAATAAAGAATTAATTTCAATAACCAGATATAATTTTATTGCCTTTGTTACTGTCTGGTACATTCCTGTTTCACCTTCAGCAATTATATCTGCATCAACTGCTATAAAACCGGCTTAATAAATTCCCCGCAGTCATTACAGTAAGCTTGCCTTCTTTAAAGTTTTTATGATCACTATTGCAGGAATAGACTAGCCTATATCCATATCCTCTATCGGACTCCTGATCGCAAACAGATTACGCCTGCTCACATGCGTGTATATTTCCGTCGTACGCGTACTCTTGTGCCCAAGCAATTCCTGGATATACCTTATATCAAGCCCGCTCTCATGAAGATGCGTCGCATAACTGTGCCTCAGACAATGTACACCTACATCTTTCTTTATCCCGGCCAGCCTTAACGATTGTTTGAATACAGAATATACACTCTCAGCTGAATACCTGCCTCCGGCCTGACCCTCAAAAAGATAACTGATCGGATTATATGCTTTAATATATGTGCCAATCTTCTCCCAGACCTTCTGAGGTATCGGCACAACCCTGTCAACATTTCCCTTGCCTTCACGTATATGCAGAATTCCCCTGTCTGTGTCAAGATCAGTCAGCTTAATGTTTATCACTTCACTGCGGCGCAATCCACAGGAATAAATAAGCCATAAAATCAGCTTGTGCTTGCTGTTCCTGGTAACACTGAAGATCTTCATCACCTCCTCTTTCGAAAAAACCTTCGGTAACGCCCTGCTGCGACGAGGCCTCTCAATAGAATCTGGATTAAGTCTTCGTAAACCACTTAAACTTAAATAAATCTTGATGGCTGAAATGATAAGATTCTGGTACGAGGCAGAATACCCTAATCTGATAATAAAATCATCAATAAATCCGGAAATATCCCCCTCTGTAATATCATGGGGTTCTTTGTCATGAAAATATTTGAAAAACAATTCAAGATGAGCCAGGTATGACTCAACGGTTCGCTTGCTGTAACGCTTCTCTTCCAGATACCGTCTTACCATTTCAATGCTTCTGGTTGCCTCTTCCCCGGGAACCCGGTTCCGTACCTCACAACTCTGTTCATCCCGTAGCTCTTTTAATACTCCCGAAACCTCCCTCTTCTTTACAATTACTTCAACACCCCGTGAAGAAAAATAATCTGATAATGAATCAACTGTTAGCTGAGTCCACCTTAGTAACCACTCTTTCCTGTTGGCATCATAATGTAGTCTGCCGAATTCATTTAATTCACTGATCCATTCCTGGTCATATCTTCCGGTGAACTTTATAACAAGCCTTCCGTCAGGTTCACTGATGGTAAAAAGAACAGGCGAATATCCCTGACTATCCGGTTGCGGTTTGGGTTTCTCCACCACAGGAGGCTTTACTTCCGGAACAGAAATTGGCATCAATAGCTTTTGGATCGTTTCTTTTATTATGGGTTCAGATCCGGATGAAGGCATATTTTTTTCTCCTGAAACAATTGCGGAGATATCAATTTCAGCTGATTCCCGGAATGTTGTCAGAATCTGTTTAAGGGTATCTTCATCGGCCCCGGCATACCAGAATCCGTTTGTCTGACTCCATTTCACATTGTTGACGGACCTCACAAGTGCGGTCAGTTTTTTATCATAATTAAAAATAATTGCATACCTCCACGCATCGCGATGGAATATCCGTCTCAGGATAATCTTTTTCTTCATTTTAGCAGCGAGTTAATCAGGAAACATTAAAAAAACCAAAACCCATAAGAAATATTAGCACTGATATTCCTTACTTATAATGAATTTCATAGATTCGTAAATACATCTGAAAGATAATCCATTCCGGGGAATTTTACAAGCAAAGGGAAGGTTGAAAAATGCTTATCAGCAAGTGATGAATGAATCTTTATCCTCCTCTGTATTTCTGGTCAGCTGATCAATATATTCCAGTATATTGATCTGAATAGCAGATAAGCAAATCGTAATGGAAATTAGTAATTGTCCTTAGGTACATTCCCCATTTTTAAGATCATTTTACCTCCGCTTACAACTGTTGAAAAAGGTAAAAATGTCCTGTTAAGATCATTCCCGTTTACAGACATCGACTCTATATAAGTATTCTCCGGGCTGTTGTTTTCTGCCTCTATAACGAATTGGTTTCCTTTATAATATCTGTTATTCAGGCTGATGGTGATCTTATCGAAAAGCGGACTGCCTATTCCGAAAGTGGGTTCAATATCAGTTAATCCTTTAACATCAAAAAGGCCAATACCCGCCATAACAATCCATGCACCCAGCTGCCCCTGGTCCTCGTCCTGGCCATAGCCATACCCGTGAATTCCTTCTGTTCCATAGAAATCATTGCAAATCGCTCTTACCCATTTCTGGGTCTTTGAGGGCATCCCCGAATGGTTGAATAACCACGACGTATGCAAACAGGGCTGGTTACCATGGTTATATGGTTTCTTGATCCCGGCAAAAGCAAATATCTCTTTTCCTCCACCGAAAAGATCTTTCTGAGAATTGATAAAGATGCTGTCCAGACGGTTGTTGAACTCATCCTTTCCTATTTTTGCAACTATCCCCTCAGGATCCTGGGGTACATAAAATGAATACTGGAATGCATTTCCCTCCTGGAATCCGTTATGAGGTACAGACGCGTCAAACTCTTCAAAAAACTTCCCGTTTTCGAGCTTTGGCCACATGAGTTTGCGAACCGGATGAAAGATCTTTTCCCATCCTTTCGACATATTCATCAGCATGCTGTAATCCTCTTCTTTTCCAAGAGCCTTTGCAAACTGGGCAACAGCAAATGATGTATAGGAATATTCAAGTGTATGGGAACAGGAAAACCTCCAGAGCTCATCCGAACCGGCCATACTGTCAATATATGGCACATAACCATATTTCACAAACTTACCTACATCCATTTTTCCTGCACCAAAAACACGGTTATCCGAAGTTATTTCATTTTTAAGGGAGGCTTCATACCCTTTCTGTATATCGAAATCCCTTATTCCGCACATATATGCTGCTACAATTGCCAGCGGAACCTGGTTTGTCCCCACTCCGGAAACATATTTGCTGCATGCAATCCCGTCACCGAGCCACCCCGCATCCTGGTAAACCAGCAGGTGGGTTTTTATAAAATCTGTCAGGTATTCCGGATATGCAAGTGCCCATAACTGAACAAGATTCCACTGACCACCCCATATGCCATCCGTATTATAAAAATTATACTCGGGTTTATTGTCTTTGCCCATTGGGATCTGACCTGCAGTGCCATCGTTTTTAGGATAAGCTCCGTTAACATCGCTTGCAAGTCCCCTCCCTAACAAAGCATGATAGAGACCTGTATAAAATTTGACCTTATCGCTTTGTACTTTTCCTTCCACACGTATTCTGCCAAGGTAAGAGTTCCAGTTATTGTGAGCCATCTCCCTGGCTTCATCGAAGGTGAGATTCTTTGCTTCGCTCTCCAGGTTAAGCCTTGCATTCTCTACAGAGGTATAGGAGAGACCTGCCTTTATTGTTATACTTTCATTTTCAGTTGTGGGATAATTAAAATAAAGTCCGGCACCAATTCCAGTTGCCTCATTTTTGCCAGGTTCAATAAGTGAACCATGAAAAATTCCATACGATTCGGGTTTCCTGTCAATATCAGCCGAGAAGAACATTTTAACACTTGCCCCGGTCTGGTATTTTTTTACATACTCAGGATAGGTCTCAACAAATCCTTCAATCCGGCCATCGGGTGTAAAGGTTACCCTGGCATCTTTAACATTGCCACTCTCTCCCTGTTTATTGCCGATATCGAACAGGATATGTGACTGCTTTCCTGCAGGGAAAGTATACCGGTGAAAACTTACCCGGCTCGTTGATGTTACTTCCGCTTTAATACCATAATCCTTAAGCACCACAGAATAGTATCCTGGATGAATCGACTCATCTTTTTTATCGAATGCTGAACGGTAACCTGTTCCGGTGGAATCAGCTTCCCCCGGAACAGTTTTTAGTTCACCGTTTGTGGGCATGAATACCACACCCCCAACCTGGAACTCATGAAAATTCGGAAATCCTTCGATAGAGGTATGTCTGAAATCGTAACCAACTGCTTCCCATCCGCTGAAATTTCCTTTATGACCATCTGTTGAAGGACCAGGTTTTGCCATACCGAACGGATTCGCTCCGGGAGCAACATGGAACCACCTGCAGTGTGCTGTACCGATAAGAGGATCAACAAATTGCGTCAGATCTTCTGATTCTCCGGCGCTCTTAGTATTGATTTTACAGGATTGTATATTAATACATAAGAGAGCTGACAGAAGTAATAACACATATATCTTCTTCATAAGAGTTGATTTAGATTTTTAAAGATTTCAAAAGTAACAAAAACCTCAGAAAATTCATCGACAAATATTTGCAGACATAACCCGTTCATGAGTATTTAGTATTTGTATCACATGATTAAATCATATTGCCTGGTAATTTTATAATCGGATGCCCATTACAGTTATATCATCGGTCTGATCATTATCTTTCATCCAGTCAATGAGCCTTCTTTCCAGGATCTCTTTTTGTGTTTGCATTGGTAATTTATGAATCTCAAGGAGAATCTGATAAAAACGGCGGGTCATGAATTTTTTATCGTTTTCTCCTCCAAATTGATCGCGGTAACCGTCGGAAAAAAGATAAAAAATATCTCCATCCTCATAATCAATTTCTTTCTTTGTAAACGAGCCGGAATTATTGTATAAAATACATGCAGAAATACGATCTGCTCTTATCAGATTCAGCTTTTCGTTTCGGATGTAAACGAGATCATTCATTCCTCCGGTATACTGAATTTTCTTCTCTGTTTTGTCAACAACACATAATGCAAGATCCATTCCGTCTGAGTTTGTAAAGTCGTACCTGTTTTGCTTCAGTGTATGGATAACTCTGTCGCGCAGCTCAGTAACTATTTCATCTGATTTTTTAATACCCTCCGTTATCACTATTTCATTCAGGAATGTAATACCCAGAAGACTCATAAATGCCCCTGGTACACCATGGCCTGTGCAATCTGCAACTGTAACAATAATTTTATCTTCCTTTTCAGTCAGCCAGAAAAAGTCCCCGCTTACTATGTCTTTTGGCCGGCTCAGAATAAAATTGTCCGGAAATAATTTATTCATATATGCCAGTGATGGTAATACAGAATTTTGAATATGACTGGCATATTTTATGCTTGAAGTGATACTCGCATTCTTTTCGTCAATCAGATCGCGCTGCAGCTGAATTTCATTTTTCTGGTTTTGAATTTCATATGTCCGTTCTACTACTTTTTCTTCAAGAATTCTTTTCTCGGCCAGGAACTTGTATTCCCGCCTTTTTATGTAAATAAAGACCAGGAAAAACAGTGCCAGAATATTTACGGGATAAAACCACCATTTCTTCCATGCCGGCTTTTTAATAATAATACTTAAAGTCAGTGGCTTGTCAGATACCATACCATCCCCGCTTGATGCGTTCAGGAAGAATGTATAATCACCCTCAGCCAGATGATTATATGTGATACTTGTATTCTTTGTAATATCTGACCATTGATCATAACCGGCCAGTTTATACTGATAGGTAACAAGCATTGGTTCCCTCAAACTGATGCCTAAGAAATCTATTCTGATTTTATAATTGCCCGGAGGAAGAATTATCTTATTATTATAATCCTTTTCCTCATCATTTACTTTAATTGAAGTAAATCCAGTAACAGGTGCAGGTTGACGGATTACTTCCAGCGATGGATCATAGGAAACCATTCCTTTATTGGATCCGAACAGGACTTCCCCCTTTTCATTCCTGCTTACTGCATTCGGATTAAACTGGTAACTATCAGCCATTCCATTAATATGCAGTATGGGTTTCACAGAAAAATCAGTCATTCTGATCCTGCTCAAGCCGGCTTTATGGCCGACCCATATGTATTTATTACCATCACAAATAAGTGAATAGCAGTAATTTGATACAAGGCCCTCTTTAACAGTAAGATTTACAATTGAATCGGATTGCAGCATGAATACTCCATTCCCGTATGAGGCAACCCAAATCCTTGAGTCTGAATCTTCAGTGATCTGACCCATTGTTGTTACTCCTGTTGTTGAACTTAAGGGCACTTTATAAACCTTTTTATCCTTAATATATGCCAGGGTATTGCTGCGCGTACTTATCCAGATCCTGTCTGTTTTATCAATATATAAACTGTTGATCAGATTATGTGGTAACCCACCCTTGTTAATAGTATACCATATCATATAACCGGTTACAACATTCAGAGAGCACAATCCCTTTTTTGTTCCGATCCATAACTCTTTTCCTTTCCCTGCAATACATGTTATTGAGTTTTCAAGAGCTCCTTCACCTACAGTATATTTAGATGCTTTCTCATTAATGGCATCCATCCGGTAAAGTCCGTTTCTGGAGGTTCCGATCCAGATCTCTTTACCATCAGGAGTATATAGTGCTGTAACCGTATCTTTTGGTAATCCGTTTACAGTTCTGTAAAACCTGATAATCTTACCTGAGAGCAGATCTGTTTTCACAAGGCCGTTCTCAGTTCCGGTCCATCTGAATTGATCATTGAAACAGAATGAGAATATGTTGTTTCCGATCAAAGGATTATCAAACTGAATGACAGAAAAAGTCTTTGGAGTTATCTGGGTTAATCCTTTACTGTAATTTCCACTCCATATATTTCCTTCGCGGTCCTCAAAAACTGTTTTTACATTGTCTGAAGCAAATCCGGTTGAAGTATTGAAATAATTGATCCCTGTAAATGAACCTTCTCCGGAATATGTCAGTTTGATTAACCCGCTTCCAAAAGAGCATAACCATAAATTTGACTGACTGTCTTCATAAATGTCCTGGATACCAGTAAAATCAGAAACTTTGTCTGCAAATATTCTTGAACCCGTAAAATGGCTGTTGCTGTAAGTTAGTTGATATATGCCATCATTTTCTGTTGCAACATAATATCCCGAATCGTTCCTCATCTTCAGGATCGCTGTTATTTTGGATTCCGGAATTTCTTTAACATGACTGATTATCTCAATTTCACCGGAATCCTTTAATCTGCAAAACAATACACCATCATTTGTTCCGGCGAGGATGTCGTTTTCACTGACAAAATTGAATGTATTTATTATTGTCGGATCACTGAATAAATTATGTTTTACCACACCGGAATCGTTGGATAATTTCAGCATACCACCTGAATAGGAGCTCACCCAGATCCTTCCTCCGGGGCTTTTAGCGAAATGTGTGAGCCGGCTTGCGTCTGGCTGAGGTATCTTTATACCATTAAATCTTTTCCTGATGTAATGCGATAATCCTCCATTCATATGTCCAACCCAAATACCCTCACCGTCGCTGATACTGCAGGTTATGAAATTGTCTGACAATGAATCCGAGGTAGTATAATTGTTAAATTCAAACCCGTTGAATCTCGATAATCCGTTCCCTGTCCCAACCCATAAATAACCCTGTGCATCCTGGATGATGGAATAAACATACGATTGGGATAATCCATCCTCTGTGTTGAAACTGCGGAAATTATATTCCTGGGGATACAGATCCTGAAATAGAATCATAGAGAAGAGAAATAGTATTCCTTTATAATGCATAGGACTCATTTTATGAATTTGAAACAGGTTCATTTGAATTATACAGGGAATTATAAATATTTATTTCATACGGATTTTAGGAGAATACACAGGAATTCCTCCTATAGGAACAACATAAAATGGTAAGGTGATCCCATATTGGTTCCTGACAGTGACCACCACATTATTGTTTCTTACCAGTAAAGATTTATTCTTTATGAATTGGATTTCAATAGTCGAATTTTTTTCTTCAGCCACAATCGGGAATTCCCTTTTTATCCAGTTGTCTTCTTCTGAAACATCACACTGGATCCCGTTCTTGGCAACAGAAAATATCCTGATTAAACCATCATTGTCCCAGTCAAAATTGGAGATTTCAACAGAAATGGTTTTATCATCTATAAAGGGATAGATCTGCGATACATGTTTCTGATCATCTGACAATCTCAGATGGTATTTATAGGTAAATAAGTTACCCCCCTCAACTTCTGTATTTTCAACTGGACTTGTGCTTAAAAAGTATCGGTACAGATTTCCATCATCTCCTGAGATACCCAGGGCTATTATTTTAAAAACATTTCCACCGAGTTTTTCCGAATACTCTCCTTCAGACGGATTAAAAGGTCCGAAAGTAAACCACTTCCTGTCATATTTTGGATCGTTTCCAAATGATTTTGACGACAGCAGATATCCGCTCCTGAAATTTCCTTTTTTATTAATGATCTGTGCTGCTGTGTCAGACCAGCAACTTTTGCCTCCGTAAACTGAAAAATCTGTAACAGTATTGAAATCTCCTTTCAATTCATCAAGATCACCCCCGGTATCTGGATCATAAACACGGATGTATACCGGATCCTTTTGCGATGCAGGGATCAGGCAGAAGAATATCTGACAGAAATCATCATCTCCCCATGATGTAAGCGAGTTCCCCCCGAATGTTACCAGGTAGGGGATATTTTCATCAACAGCCGGTGCTGATTGTGAAAAGAGGAGCAAGGTCGTTTCCAGCAAAAAGAATATTATGCAAATATGTTTTTTCAATTCAGTTGATTTTTATTTTTTTCATTACACACATTTTATTAATCACACCCTGTGTGTCTTTTTCTTCCAGCAATCCCAGCCGGACCGTATATTCACCCTTTTTCCTGAATGTATGATTCATTGTAGTTCCACCCGGGTTAAAGCCTTCTCCGAAATCCCAGAACAGGTCTGTGATACTAATACCTTTAAGATCTGTTATTACTCCCGTGAAAGATACGGATTTATCAGTAAACCCTGTATCAGGTGAATCAATCAATGCCTGGCTGATATTCTCAAGATCTACCTTGTAATCAACCTGTTTTGCTATTGTATCTCCGGTTATCTCATCGACTATATTCAGTTTGACAATGTAATGCCCAGGTCCCGGGAAACAATGCCTGATTTCAGATCCTGAACGTATTGCTCCCTCTCCAAAATCCCACAGATAGGTGGCTGCTATTGTATCAATAAGATTGTGTTTTTCATCATAGAAGGTAAAACAATAGTTATTCTTTTTTATACTGTCGCAAGCGGTAAATTCCTCCGGAGCTGAACTGAAACTGAAGATATCGTCCGTATTCCTTCTGTTTGTCGAAAAATAGCCGCTCCCGAATGATGAATCAATAACAATTCCAAAATCATCATATGGCGAGTTTATTGCCGAATCAAGATGCACCGGAGCTATCCATGTTCCATTTATCTCCTGTGTATAATAAAGATCCTTTCCCCCGGAACCTTTATGCCCGTCCGATGCAAAAAAGAGCTTGCCAAAACTGCATGCAAAAGGAAAAGATTCATTTTCAGAGGTATTAACTACGGGACCCAGGTTTACCGGGGGATCCCAGTCGTTGTTCCGACGGGTACAATAATAAAGATCCATACCCCCGCTGCCTCCGGGCATATCAGATGCAAAATAAATTCTTTCTCCCTCGGGTGCCAATGAAGGTGTAGTCAGTGAATAGTGCAGATTATTATAACTGAAAGGTTTGATGTTAGTCCAGATTCCATCTTTTAATTCTGCCGAATAGATACCAAGTTTATTAGAGGTATCGGAAATACTCTTGAGCGAATTTTCAATAAAGTTATTCCTTGAAAAGAACATAATATTCCCACCTTTATCGAAAGTAGCCGGACCATCATTAAATGTAGTTGTAATTTCCGTTGAAAGTATCTTTGGATTATTCCATCCCGAAGTGCCTTTTTTTCTGACATAAAAAATCTTGAATAGCCTGTTATGTTCATCATTGAAACTTACAGGGGAGTTATCATTTTGATTTGAGCAGAATACAATTCCATCTCTGTAAATGACAGGAGAAAACTCGTCAAATATCCTGGAACTGAATGAAGCGGGTTTTACAATATAATACTTTGACTGGGCATTTGTTTCAGTCCTGATAAATATTGATACAAAGAATAATATATATATGATTCTTCTCATTAAAATAATATCTAAAACTGCCTGGGTCCCATCACTTTCCTGGAATACCGGAATTTATAGTTTAAAACGACCTCATGAGAACCATTAATGTATTTCCCTATAGTTCCTAAATTATAATCATAAGCATATGCGAGTCTGATCTGATAATTAAGCTGACACTGAAGCATACCGACAACGATATCTGTGTTCCGGTAACCGGCACCTATCCATATCTTATCTTTGAGATTAAATAGTGTATTGAAATCAACCTGGACAGGATTTCCCCGATGATATTTTATTAACATGGAAGGAAGGAATTTAACCAGGGGACTTATACCAAACTCGTAACCTCCGGTAATAAAATAATTACACCCTGAGAAATTGTTCCCCATTTTATATTTACCTGTGTTTTTATCCGTTTCGTGACTCAGGAACAGAGGTATCGAAATACCTATATAATATTTTTTTGTATAATAGTAGGTACCCAGACTGAAGGATGGCAATATAGATGTTACCGCACTGTTCATCAGTTCAGCATCATTTGCGTCTGCGGCAATCAACTCATTCCAGGCAGTATTGTAAATGGTTACACCAAAACCTAAACCCAGCGCCAGTTTCCCATTCTGCAATTCCATCCTGTATGCATAATTGCCTATCAGACTGGTTTCTTTATTAATTCCAATACTGTTATTCTCCAGAACCAATCCTGCACCGATCCTGTCATTTGCGAAGGGTGCGTGAACTGATAGCAGGTAGCTTTTTGGAGCATCGCGGAAACCAACCCACTGGTTCCGGAACATAATGGATGCGCTGAGCGCTTCATGGCTGCCTGCAAAAGCAGGATTAATGTCGAGGGCATCATTTAAATAATGATTCGATAAAGGAAACATCTGTCCCATCAGAAGAACTGGGAAAGAGAGGATTAGTATGATGAGAATAATGCGGTTCATTTATCTTTTTACAAAAACAGATCCCTTTAATATTTTACCATTTTCAAACTTCAGGATATAAAAATATGTATCAGCCGGAAGCTCCGATCCTTTATTGTTCCTGCCGTCCCAATCATTAATATAATCTCTGCTTGAATATTCTTCATTCCCCCACCGGTTGAAAATAATAATTTCAACTTTCCCGATATATTCGCTTAGTTTGAAAACATCATTTTTACCATCCCCGTTGGGCGTGATAACAGACGGTACGAACTGGTCAATAACAGTAAGTATGACCACTGCGCTTGTCTCGCAATTGCTGTTTTTCACTTTCCATTGAAATGTATTTTCTCCGATCGCTAATTCTGTTATCCTGGTTACAGGAGAATGAATATCACTGATATGACCTGAACCCGAAATTAAAGACCATTCCCCTGTTTCAGATCCGGATAACAAGGCATTCATTGTTGTTTCAAAAGTGAATTTAAGTTCCTGGTCAGGTCCCTGAACGGCAACAGGACTTTCATTAACAATAACTTCAACAGGAGCAGATGAAGCACTCTCACATCCGCTCGTATTTATTATACTGACAGAATATTGATCCCCGGAACTGACTGTTATGCTGCGTGTAGTTGCTGCATTAGACCAAAGATAGTTATCTCCTGCAGCTGAGGTGAGGGTTACACTCCCTCCGGAGCAGAAAATCAGCGGACCTGACGAAGTAACTGAGGGTGTCGCCGGAACTGGATTGATCTTAATTATTGTGGCAGCAGACACTGCACTCTTGCATCCGCTTGCGTTGAGTACCTGGACAGTATAACTTCCGGAACCTGTAACATTAATACTTTGGGAAATTGCCCCATTTGACCATAGGTAACTGGCTCCTGTACTTGAAGTTAAGGTAACCGTCCCTCCTTCACAAAAGGTAGTTGGTCCATCTGCTTTGATTATTGGATTTGGAGGCAAAGAGCTTACAGTAATAACATACGGTATTGATGAGGGGCTAATGCATCCCTTATCACTTGTAACCCTGACAGAATAACTACCCGAAGAAGTAACACTGAGTATTCTGGACGCAGCTGTATTTGACCACTGATAGCTTGTTCCTGAACTTGAAGTTAGATTCACACTTTCTCCCACACAGAACGATGCTGGTCCGTCAGCGGTAATTGTAGGAGTGGCAGGCAGAGCATTAACCGTTACAACTACAGGTATTGAAGATGCGCTCTGGCAGCCGCTTGAATTGATCACCCGGACAGTATAACTTCCTGTCGTGGTAACATTAATACTTTGGGTACTGGCTTCATTTGACCACATATAATCTGTCCCCGCAGCTGAGATTAAGTTCACACTACCTCCGGCACAGAAAGTTACAGGGCCGTCAGCTGTAACGGTTGGCAACGGAGGTAACGGATTAACTGTTACTGTAACTTGCGAGTTGGCACTGTTAAACCCATCGTATATAGTTACATAATATGTTGTTGTTACGGCAGGATTAA
>JGI20214J51088_10002338_pt1 | contig 12655 bp, 12 predicted proteins | sample WetSurMetagenome_FD_51088 | JGI IMG/M metagenome (IMG submission 51088)
GTCCAGAAAACTGCCGCCGGCGCCGCCGTACTTTTCCGGTACAACCAGACCCAGCCACCCCATTTCCCCCATTTGTTTCCACAGGTCATCGGTATAACCTTTATTATCTACAGCCATCTGGCGTATGAGATTCTTGGGACAGTAGGTCTTTAAAAAGTCCCTCGCGGAGGTCTTCAACATTTCCTGCATTTCAGTCAGCGTTAAGTCCATATCTTACCTTCCAATTTCGAGTTTCAAGTTTTCGAGTATCGATCAAATAGTTTTCAGTTAGCAGTTCTCAGTCTATAAGGTATTTGATATATAAATATTTTCATTGTAAACTGAATACTTATTACTTACTACTGCAAACTCTGTATTGTTCTTAAATCATCAATACTAAATCGTAAATCTTCTATTTCTAGGCTGAAGGGAGACCAAGACCCGAAGCGGCTATCACGTTCCTGTCTATCTCAGAAGTACCGCCCATCATGGTATAAGAAGCGGTGTCAAGGTAGTAAAACGCAGGCCATCCGTTCAAAGGAGCCAGCTTAGATCCCCTGCGTAACTCGCCGTAATCGCTGAGTACCTGCATTCCGATATCAGCTGCCCGCTGTGCCAGCTCGCAGTTATACATCTTATCAGCAGCCACCTCATAAGCAGCCGTATTCCCTTTCGACAAAATCGAGGCCGAGCGATAGTGCATAATTCTGGCCATTTCACATTCTGAGAGTATGCGTGCAATACCGTCGCGATAGACAGGTACTATCGTTCCGCCTGTTTTCTTAANATACTTCACCAGGTGATCGAGATAGCCCTGAATCGCAGCATAAAAGCAGTGAGAATAACGCTCCAGGTCCAGCGTCATCATGGTAACGTACCAGCCTTTGTTCAGGCCTCCTACCATATTTTCCCTGGGAACACGGACGTTATCAAAAAATACCTCGTTAAACTCGTGCTCGTCGACCATATCCACCAGCGGCCTTATCGTAATACCTGGCGTTTTCATATCTACCATGAAATAGCTAAGACCTTTATGCCTCGCCAGTTTGGGATCTGTTCTTACCAGAGCGAAACCCATATGCGTCTTATGAGCACCGGTAGTCCAGGTTTTCTGCCCGTTGATGATCCATGAATCACCGTCTTCGACAGCCGCGGTCTTCATTGACGCCAGGTCGGAACCGCTGTCCGGTTCACTGAGCAATTCACACCAGAACGTTTCACCTTTAGCGATACCCGGCAGATATTTGCGTTTCTGTTCTTCAGTACCGAACTTCAGCAATGTCGGGGCGAAAAAGGTACCGCCTATGTGATCGATAGCCGGTACATTATTATATTGGAGCTCTTCATAGACGATGTTCTGCAGAATATATGAGGTTTTGCCGCCGTACTCCTCTGGCCAGCTCAAGGACAACCATCCCTTAGCTCCTGCCTTAGCACGCATTTTCTTGACCCATTCCCATTCCTCACCCTCATGTGCCTGAACGGCGGGTGTGAAAGCACTGGCGAAATTCCACCTCAGTTCTTCCGGAAATTCTTGTTTAATAAAAGCTCTAACTTCTTCCCGGAAAGCTTCTTGCTCGGGAGTAAATCCAAATTCCATTTAAGCCTCACTTTCCATTTAGCGTATGGATAATACACATAGCTCAGTGTTATGTTAACCAGCAATTCAGCGAGCAACCTATAGAATTTTACACTAAAATAAGCCCTGATTTCTAATCGGCTCGAATATCCGAACAGTCATTTGTAAAAAAGCAGCTCAAATTACCTGAGTTGGCAGGGAAGTGCCAGGCCGGGGGTCAGTTTGATCAAAATAAATGGTATTTGTGTGAGCATTATAGAAGTAACAGACACAGACCTCGTAACTAATGATCCCTGGTAAATTTGCAATATTATTAGTGATTAAATCATACAACGCTTTGATATCAATTGTACTTATTCCCAATAGAATGTTATACCCGTTCATTAATTTCATCACTGTATGAATTTCGGGATATTTGGAAAGGTGTTCGCATATCTTATCAACATCACTGATANAAGTTTTCAGAACAACATAGTTGTGAAATGAATTCCCGATTTTAGAAGGATCAGGAACCGCCAGTATCCTGATAATATTTTCTTTTATTAAATAGCTTATCCTTCTGGATGCAGTTGAGTTGCTTATCCTTAATTGCTTTGCTAGATGACTGTAGTTTGGACGACCGTTTATCATCAACGCGTTGATTAGTCTCCGGTCTATTTCATCCAATTTCAGCGATTTGCTGTCTGAGGAAATTTTGCTGAGCATAGCCTCGTTACGTTTTTTAACTTCTGAAATAATGTATGTTTCAATATAGTTAATGCCATCTATCCCGGGAAGCTCATCGTTAACGAAGTTTTGCAGCATGCTCCAATCCAGGAAATAAGCGACTATTATGATATCGAATTTCCCGAAACCGTTTATGATTGATGTCTGTGGTGAATTTTCTACAGGCCTGGTAAGTACGTTATTTGATGTCAGGTTTATATTAAGACCGAGCAGGATTTCAATCTGATTGCCTCTCCGTTTAGGGATTCCCATAATTTGTTTACTGATTCTTTCCACATCTTTCAAAGACACGTTTAGACCAATAAATGCTTCAGCCTGATATCCAATTCTTTCAGGATTGGGAAAAGCTCTGATCGTTATTATGCCATCACTAATAATATCTTTCAGCCTTTTATTAACTGTAGGAAGGCTGATACCGAGTTTTTGAGCTATTTTTGCAGCACTCGCACGTCCGTCTCTACGGAGTTCAAGTATTATTTTTAATCCAACATCATCAAGCACGGAATAATTATAATTCTCCAATTCAATTCGTGTCAATAAAATGAAATAATTATAATATCTATGTTATTGACATTTCATTTTATAATGTTATAATGAAAAAATATAAAGGCTGTCTTTGAAAGAGCAGCCGGGTTTTGTTTGAGCTTACACAGACGATTCGAAAGTAGATGCGGAAAGGGGAGATTGGTATATATATGAAATTATCTCTTTAACCCGGAAGACTAGATGATTTGCTAATCATCTAAGAATAAACAAAATTATAGGGAGGTATAAAAATGGGAAGGAAAAAGCTATTCATCCTGTTAGTTCTGGTAATGATTGCATCTTTAGCAGCTTCTTGTGCCGGAACAATTACATCCACGTCCACAACATCGCCCGGTGTTACAACTTCAACACCACCGGTTACCACGTCCCAAACATCATCCCCTTCTCCTACCAACACGAATCCCATTCCCAGCTCAACTAACGCCACGCCTACCCCATCGACAACAGCCACTGCAAATTGGTGGGACAAACTGGGACAGCCTGAATACGGCGGGACTATCAACATCAGGACAACCACTCTTCAACCGCTATTCGATAATTCTCAGTGGGGAGCCAATTCCGGACTGTGTTATTGGTTTGATAAACTATGGCAAAACAGCTGGACGGTTGATCGTAAAGAATGGTCTTACACTCTCACATGGGCTCCCGCAGAATATTCTATGAGTAGTCTGGCTGAGAGTTGGGAAATGCCGGATGTACAAACTATAATATTCCATCTCCGCCATGGAGTTAAGTTTCAAAATAAAGCACCTGTGAACGGCAGGGAGTTCACGGCCGACGACGTAGTGTATCATGTTGATAAATTACTGGGCACCGGCAACGGCTTTACCACTCCTAACATACAGTTCGCTCCCTGGGTGGCTGCTGTCGCTAAAGCAACTGCAGTCGATAAATACACTGTCAGTATTAAGTTTAAAGCCCCCGTTGCTGATGCACTTAATAGTGTCTCGAACGCTCTCCAGTCCATTGAAGCCAAAGAGGTTGTTGACCAAAAACTTATAAGCAATTGGAAATACGCTATCGGCACAGGTCCGTGGATACTGACGGATTTTCTCCAGGACGCCTCGATGACCCTGGCCAAAAATCCTGATTACTGGGGTTTTGACGAGCGCTACCCAAACAACCACCTTCCTTACGCGGATACCCTGAAGGCAGTAAATATACCCGATAATGCAACCGCTCTGGCTGCATTTCGCACGGGACAAATAGATCTTTTACCGGACCGTGACTGGCAAACTGCAAAAGTTATTAAAGATGGCAATCCTGAAATTCAACAAGCCACATTACCGGCGAGCGGTAAACATATCGATCTTAGATGTGACATGATACCTTTCAAAGATATCAGAGTAAGAACCGCTCTCCAAATGGCAATAGACCTGCCGACGATTGCTAAATCCTACTATGGCGGTACAGTGGACGGCACACCTGCAGGGGTAGTTTCTCCTGAGTACAAAGGCTACGCCTATTCCTATGCTGATTGGCCGCAGTCGCTTAAAGACCAGTATACCTTTAATCCGTCCAAGGCCAAACAACTTTTAGCCGAAGCCGGCTTCCCCAATGGCTTTAGCACGAAAGTTGTAGCCCCTACCACTGCCGACTTGAACCTGCTGCAAATATTTAAGGCGGAATTTGCAGATATCGGTGTCAATATGGACATTCAGACGCTGGATTACCCCTCTTTCCTCGCGATAGTCCGTGCCGGCAAGTTCGATCAGATGGCCTACCATGCTATTGGTTTTACGGCTTTAACGTTCAGCCCCGATATGTGTGTTAAAGGCCTCTACTCGAAAACTGTTTCCTCCAATTACACCCACAATAATGACCCGACTTTTGATGCCATGATCGATAAACTCAGTGCCGCTACCGACATGAATACTTATAAACAGCTGTCTGTTCAGGCCGATCAATATATCATTGAGCATCACTGGCGCGTTTTAACTTTCATGACAGTAACGTATAATATGTGGCAACCACGGCTCCACGGTTATAGCGGTGAGGCTGATGCCAATATGTTTGGTGCAGGATATTTATGGGCACGGCTCTGGGTAGACCAAACAAAATAAATCAATAAAATTAACCTGGGCATTTCACGATGTAGACGATTGGATGCTGGAGACTGAGCTTCAGCATCCAATCTCTCAAACGAAAAATATAACAACGTGTTTATAAATCTATACATTTTGCCAGGAGGGTTTGATGTTCGAATTAGTTAAACCTGAAGAACAAATTTCAAATTCCGGTGACGGCCATAATGGCATCGTACTAAAATCTATCGTCGGGGAAAAAACAGGTTCTACAGTCCTGTCCGTCAATCTTGTCCAGGTTGAACCGGGAGGGGTATTGGATGCTCACCGGCACCCGGTTTCAGAGCATTGTTATTATGTCCTGGAAGGTGAGATGCTGGTGGTCACCGACACCGCGCGATTGTTGCTCAAAAAAGGGATGGCCATATGGGTAGGAACAAATGAGCTCCATGGCATCGCTAACGAAAGTAATGAAACAACTACCTATCTGGCGATAACAACCCCTCCAACCGTACATAAAACCATGCCTAAATAGATGTAAATCAAAGGGAAATAATACGACCAATCAAAGGAGAAACAAATGGAAATTACTGATGCCATCCGCGTACGTAGAAGTATTCGCGCTTTTAAACCTGAACCAGTACCGAAAGAGGTTTTGGTAAAAATAATAGAAACCTGCCAGTGGACCGGTTCCGCACACGGCTCGCAGCCATGGGAGTTTACGGTGGTCAGTGGCGATGCGATGAAAAAGGTCAAGGACCGACTGGCGGAAATGATGTCCAGCACCGAACCCGACGACGTAGAATTCCCTATGGGAATGCCGATACCGGAGCTTTATAAACAAAGGGCAGACGCTTTTTACACCGCCCGGGAAAACTATCAATGGCCCCCCGGAACAAAAGACCCGGATCAGAAAAGAAATGAATATAGTATTAGCAGAGCTAAGCTGTTTGATGCTCCCAACGCAATCATGGTCTATACAGAAAAGGAACTTATGGTGCCCTGGGAGTTGGTCAGTATCGGCATGATGGTTCAAAGTATTTGTATCGATGCTTTGAACTATGGATTAGGTACCTGTGTTATGGGCGCACGTAGACCTAGGCTGATAAGGCAGTTGCTGGATATTCCGCAGTCTAAAGATATCTTAGTCTGGATTTGTATTGGCTATCCGGATTACGAGAACAGGGTGAATAACTTCCCCCGTCCGCGTGTACCGCTGGATTCATGGGTACGGTGGAAAGGTAAATAATCCGTAAAAAGAACTAATAGTTAAGGAGTCTATCACATGATTAAGATGATGTCTTTAATGTTTAAAAACCCCGGTATAAACGATGAAGATTTCAACAAATGGTGGCTGGAAATACACGGCCCGATGGCCGTCCGGACAATGCCCGGATTAGCCAAATACGTGCAAAACCACCTGGTGCGCGTACCTGGGCGTGTTTATCAGGGTGACGGATTCGTACAATTCTGGTTCGACGACCCCGAAATTGAACAGAGAATGAGGGCCGGACAGCCTGCCTTCAAATCAGTCCCCAAAGACATCGGCGTAGATGCCGGTAAATTCGTGGAATTGGGCAAGATGGTCTCGTGGACTATGGACGAGCACGTCCTGGTGGATAAAACAACGCCCGGGAAAAAGATGATCAAGATGATGTCTTTGATGTACAAGAAGCCCGGCATAAGCACTGAAGACTTCAACAAATGGTGGCTGGAAATACACGGCCCGATGGCCGCCAGCACAATGCCCGGACTCGTAAAATACGTGCAAAATCACCTGGTGCGCATACCCGGACGTGAATATCAGGGTGATGGCTTCGTCGAGTTCTGGTTTGATGACCCGGAAATTGTACAGAGGATGAAAGCCGGACTGCCCCCATTCAAATCGGTTCCCAAAGATATCGGCGTGGACGCCGGTAAATTCGTGGAAATGGGTAAGATGGCCTCATGGACAATCGAGGAGTACGCCCTGAAGTAACCGGAAACCGCGGCAAACAAAAACTTTGCCAATATACTGCCGGAGGTCAATAATGAATGGTGTAACTAATAAAGTTGAGATCAAGATCGATAAGGCGGTTTGTAAAAGCTGTAAGTTATGTATTGATGCTTGCTTCGTAGATGTCTTGCGATGGGATGTTGAAAAAGCCGGGCCGACCGTAGCCTATCCGGAAGATTGCGTCTGGTGCCTGGCCTGTGAAGATGCCTGTCCAGTACAGTGTATTAATGTCAAACCTCCTTCAAACTAGGTATTCGGGACATCCAATAAGTTAACTGTAATGAATACAAAGGGGTAGCTAACCATGACTGATCAAGATAATCTGGGAGAAATTATCACATCGGATGTACTGGTGATCGGCGGCGGAATTGCCGGGCTGGTGGCAGCGATTAAAGCCAAAGAAACCGCTCCGGAAGCAGATGTGCTGATAGTTGATAAAGCCACTGTTGGTTGGGCTGGGTCAGCTTCCAAAACGGGCGGGATGCTCACCCATGTCTCGACGAGGGACGACCCGGTGAAATTCGCTGATTTTTCTCAGGAATATGTTGCCGATGGTTTGTGCGACCGTACGGAGTTATTCTCCTATATCCAGGATACTGACGGTGCGGTCCGGCAGTTACAAAACTGGGGATTAAAATTCGCCAGAGATTCTGCGGGAAACGTTGCCGTTCTGCCGCATATCTGGGCACCGTATTGTTCCATGTCCCTGTGTGACATCGACATGATGCTGACTTTACGGACGGTAGCTAATAGTCTGGGTGTACGGATACTGAATAAAGTCCAGATCGCAGAATTGATACTGGATAACGGGGTCGCGGGAGGCGCGGTTGGCTTCGGGCTGATCGACGGCCGGTATTACATTTTGCGGGCTAAAGCGACGGTTCTTTCCGTCGGCAGGAGCTCTCGCCGGGCGAAAAAGAAGTGGGAGGGCGGTGATGAGTGGATGGGGGCAGCGAGCAGCGGGGAATGCGTTGCGGCCGCATACCGTGCCGGTGCGGAGCTATGGAATGCGGAATTCTGTGTTAATGCCGGCTTCCGGCGGCCAGGAAAAGGCAGAGGAGCCAACCAAAACTTTTTGTTTAATTCCGCAGGGGAAAATATAGCCGCGAAATATTTATCTGAGAGCGAGCGAAAATTTGCCTCCAACATACGCATTGTTCTGGCTATAGACAAAGAAGTTAGAGAAAGCAAAGGGCCTGTCGTTATAAAAATGCCGGTAAATGCCGGTCCCATGAAACCCCCGATCCCTCCGGAAATTGCTCAGAATGGGCGGCCCAGATTTAACAGCATGCAGAAACGTACGGCCGAAAAGCAGAACAAAGCAGTTCCTCCCGGTCCTCCCTGCGGAGAAATCGAATTATACGGAGAATGCGGCGGGGCTGTCATCAAAGTGGGCCATGACATGAAGACGAGTCTTCCCGGTTTATGGGCTATCGGTGACGCTGCCGGCGGCCAGTCTCCCGGTCTGCTGAGTTCGGCACGCAATTATATTCCGGGAACAGGTCTCGTAAATGCCACAGTAAGTGGCCTGAGAAGCGGTGTCTCAGCAGCAAATTCAATTGCCGATACCAGGCTGCCGCAGATTAATCATGCTGAGCTAAAACGTCTCAAGAAGGACATTTTCGCTCCCCTGCTGAAAGACATAGGGTTTGAACCTGAAACGGTTACAATAGCAGTTTCTGAGATTACATCATCTCCTGATTCGTATATGCGAAGGAACAAAAAGAGCCTTGAAAACGCCCTCTCTAAACTCGAGGGAATCAAACAACAGGTACCGGTTTCTGATTTGCAGGCTAAAGATCCCCATGGCCTGGCGAAATGTTTGGAAGTCCGGCATAAATCATTGTTTGCTGAGATGTCACTTAAAGCAGCTTTGTTACGAACGGAAAGCAGAGGATCACATTTCAGGGAGGACTTTCCACAGCGTGATGATGCAAACTGGCTGAAGAGAATCGTAATAAAAGCCGAAGATGGGAAGATGGTTCTTCTTACTGAAGGTTTATCACAGTAATTGCAATTCAAATAGGTGTGTGTACCGTTTTTGATAATTGGTTAATTTAAGGAGTGTCATTATGACTTTAGAAGATCTGGAAAAAAGGGTTGCCTATTTAGAGAAAGAGCTTCAGGTTACAAGGGATATCGAGGCAATTAAACAATTACATTACAGATATTATACGGCGTTCATGCTGGCAAAATGGGACCAGGTACTGGACTGTTTTTCAGACGATTGCGTGCTTGATGTAATGGCTGAGCCGATTCAGGGCAGAGCTGAAATTGAAAAGGCTTACAAGAGGATAGCTCAGCGTCATATAGGCAAAGAGGGCGACTGGCTGGTACATCCCATTATTACGGTTGACGGTGAAAAAGCTAACGGCAACTGGGCACAGTTCATGATGTATCCTTATCGCCGTAATGAGGCGGCAATTTTTTGGGAAATGGGATGGTATAATGCCGAATACACTAAGATAGATGGACAGTGGAAAATCAGCCGCTTAAATCAGAGATTTCACGTTTCGCTGCCCTGGCCTGAAACACTTTTAAAATAAGGCTGTTAACTGGTTTAAGGTGCTGTCAAATATTTTGTTGTGTAAAATTCGAATTGTGTTCGTATGCTGAGGAGGCCTGATGAAAATAGGCATTTTAAGGTGCCAGGACCAGAGCAGTATCTGTGCTGGCTACCATTGTTTTGCAGGTTTATCAGAGAAAACGGGCGAATTTTCCCGGTATGATTCTATTGAAATTGCAGGTTTTGAGACCTGTGGCGGGTGTTGCCGGGGGAAAGCGACCAGAATAGTCAACAGAGCTTTGAGACTCAAATACCTGGGAGGTGCCGAGGTAATTCATTTAAGCAATTGCCTGGTAAATTGTCCGTATAAGAATGTATATAAAAAGGCAATAATGGAAAAGGTAGGTCTGCCCGTTGTTGAAGGCACCCATCCAGTGAAACCACCCACCCCGGAAGAAGGTGCTCTTATGCAAGAACGTATAGCGGCTTATACCCGTGATGCCGAAGCGGAACCATCCCCTATACCTATAAAATAGATAATCTTCTGTGTTTTTTCTCTCCTTCCTTGTAAAGAGGGTGGCTGGTGGTTGGCCACCCTCTTTATTTTCAGAAAAATAATACTTTAAGGTAACTGGAGGATATAAGAAATTGATCAAGGATATCTCTATTCAGTTTAAAAAATCCGGATTCTCAAATGAAGAATTTAATAAATATTGGAAGGAAATCCACGGTCCTTTGTGCATCGAACTTACGCCTGAAATGAAACACTACGTACAAAACCACCTTATCAGAGCGCCAGGCGTCAAATATCAGGGCGATGGTTTCGCGGAACACTGGTGGGACGACCCTGAGATTGAAAAGAGATTGAAGGCAGGATTGCCGTTTTTTACAACAAACGAAAAAGGATTTATAGATACCGCCAAACAAAAGGTAGGTGAAGATACTGGTAAATTCGTAGCAATGAAAAAGCTGGTAAAGTGGACTGTTGAAGAGCACATCATTAAAGACAGTATAAAGACCGGAGACAAGACTATCAAATTGATGTCCTGTGTTTACAAAAAGCCGGAAGTCAGTCATGACAATTTCAATAGATGGTGGCTGGAGTCCTGCGCACCCGCAGCCGTCAATCTGATGCCTGGACTTGTAAAATATGTTCAGAACCATATAGTCAGGGTACCAGGTTTTGAATATCAGGGTGATGGGATAGTAGAGTTATGGTTTGATGACCCGGAGATTGAAAAAAGATTGCGGTCTGGACTGCCTGCCTTTCAAACAAACAAAAAGGTACTTCCCGAAGATGCAAGCAGGTTTCTTGACCTGAATAAGGTAGACAATTGGGTTGTAAAAGAGCATATTTTTAAGTAATTATCAATGATCGATACGAAGCGACGGACTGACATTTTCCTCCCTAAANACGCTCTGTGCTACCTGAGTCCTCCTTGGTGAAACTGACTAAGGAGGATAAACTTNAAAAACACGAGAGTACACCGAGGAAAAGATCATCACAGTACTTAAAGAAGGCGAANCCGGAATCAGTGTAACCGGCCCTTGCTGCAAATATAATATTAACGATGCCACGTACCATGTTTTCTATCATTTAGCCATCCCATCTGTGAAGGCTACATTTTTTAACATGAATTTAATGAGAAAATGGTCCAATACAGATGCATTTAAAGCGGATGATATTATAGAATATAATTAATCCAGTTATTCAGGCAAAGCGGTGGTATATTCATACTTTAAATAATGCCCCGCTGGCGGAGGTTATAATGTCAAATAATACGGAAATGGGTTCCCTGGTAAAAGAGATGACTTCAGAAGCAGACAACAAGAAGCTGCAGCAACAAATACGCCAGCTGGCCATGACCAGCGGAGTATTCCCCGCCAGTATTCAGACTTTGTATGAAGCAATCGGAAAGGGCATTTATAAGGGCTTCACTGTACCGGCCATGAATATAAGGGGTATTACCTACGATGTCGCTAGAGCTGCTTTCCGCGCTGCGATAAAAGATAAAATAGGCCCNTTCGTATTCGAGATTGCGCGTTCGGAAATAGAGTACACCATGCAGAGTCCCGGAGAATATGCTGCATGTATACTGGCAGCAGCTGCAGCTGAGTCTTACAGCGGCCCGGTTTTTCTACAGGGAGACCATATTCAATTCCGCCGTAAAAATTATCTGCAGGACCCACAGAGAGAACTGTCGGGTATCCAGGACCTCGTCAGGGAAGCCGTAAACGCTGGATTTTATAACATTGACATCGATGCATCTACACTGGTAGATATCGAAGACCCGGACCTTATTGTCCAGCAAGAAACTAACGGGCTGGTGACCGCTCAAATGACGGAGTTTATCCGCTCGATACAGCCGGAAGGTGTAACAATATCCATCGGTGGAGAGATCGGCGAGATAGGTAAAGGCAACAGTACCACAGGTGATTTACGCGCGTTTATGACTCAATACCAAAGGAACTTGAAATCCGGACCGGGAATTTCAAAGATCAGCGTCCAGACCGGCACCACACATGGAGGCGTAGTCCTGCCGGACGGTACGACAGCCAGAGTGGAAGTAGACTTTAAGACGCTTCAGGAGCTTTCCGCAGTATCTAGAGCGGAATACGGGCTCGGTGGTGCAGTACAGCATGGTGCCTCGACACTACCGGACGACCTGTTCCATTTATTCCCCGAAGTAGGCACGCTGGAAATTCACCTGGCTACCGGTTTCCAGAACATTATTTTTGACAGTCCCTATTTCCCGCCTGAATTGACAGCAAAGATACATGCCGGCCTGTCGGCAAAATACGTAAGCGACCGGAAACCCGATGACACCGACGCCCAGTTTTACTACCGTAACCGCAAGCGGGCTTTTGGGGACTTTAAGAAAGAGCTATGGAATCTACCGAAGGAAGCACTGGATAAAATCACCGGCGAGCTGCAGGCCCGTTTCTCCCTGCTCTACCACAAACTCAACGTGGTGAATACCAGGGAGATTGTGGATAAAGAGATTAAGAAGCTTTGAGCTATGAGCTTCAAGCCTTGAGCTTTTTAACCAGAAACGCCAGGTTCTTACCGAAGGTCCAGGCTGTCCGCATACCTTCTTCGTCATTCTCGATATCGCCTTTTTCCCGGCCGAAGCCGATATTCCAATAGGTTGAACCAGGGATAAAGAAACCTAATATTTGGAACCAGAGAGTAAGCTCGGCGAAGGTAAAATTATGACCCGCGCGTCTTGCAACTACCAGCGGTCCGCCGACTTTGCCCTGAAAGGCTTCACGTGAAATTCTGCCCGAACGTTCCATAC
>JGI20214J51088_10002339_pt1 | contig 12655 bp, 14 predicted proteins | sample WetSurMetagenome_FD_51088 | JGI IMG/M metagenome (IMG submission 51088)
GGTGTGGAGGTCGCATTGGACGGGTCACACAGCGCTACACCTGTCTTGGAGACCGTCAGTGCGGCGGTAGCAACCAAGTAGGTGTTGTGGGCGGAGTGAGCGGCATCGCGTGCTGCATCCTCGGTACCTGCACCGTCGGCGAACACGATGTCTACGCTACCAGCTGTGTCGGCGACAACTGTCTGATTAATGAGCGCACCGACCGAACCACCAGTTGCAACATAAGTACCGTTCGGACCAGTGAAGGTACCCCTGGCCGTTGCAGTCAGGCCAACCAGACCGGTTTGCGTATTAGTCGCCCCAACCGGGATGCTACACACCGCGTATACCGTTGCACTCAAACCGGCGCCTAGTTCGTCGATAAAGGTGGCGGTATCCTGTGCAGGCTGATAACCCCCGGTGACACCGTTTTCAACGAACGCGCTGCAAGCGGTCGGATCGAAGTTGTCGCCTGAGATCACCGAGGTGACTGCCAGGTTGAAGTCCAGCGCGCTGTTGGAGAGGTTGGTTACCGTAAAGGCTGTCGCTTGGGCCGTTGAACCCGGCACCACGCTGGTGGTGATCCCGCCAGTCACAGTCAGGTTGATCTTCTCATCCACCAGGAACGACACGATGTTGGAAGGGATCGCGGTTTGTCCAACACCGCCAACGCTATATGCCAGTGATGCCTGGTTGGTGATGCTGGTGCCGGACGCGGTTAACGCCAGCGCGCTTTGTGATACCAGACCAAACAGCGCCGCACCGAACAACAGTGCGGCGAGCCTGGTAGATATGCTCGCTTTGATCGATTTCATTTTGCTTCTCCTTAAAAAGTACTGCCAAAAAATACTGCTAAAAATTAACTGCTAAACACGATTACAAATTAAAAAATTTCTACTGGGGTTTGTTTGTCATGGCGGGCCGGACCCTGTGGTCAAGCCCCGCTCAGAAAACGGTGAGCGGATCCACGGGGGATCCGTCATGGGTTCGGGCATCAGGTAACGCCCTGGATAATTCGAATGGAGTAGGTCCATGATCTGCTCGTTATTTGCCTGTTATTTGATGGCTGCGCGGAAGCCGACTTCACCGGACTTGCCGGCTGCCAGTTGCCCTTTGTAAATCCAGCGTATGTTTGTGTAATCCTTGTCCAGTGCGGGGCGCTCCTTGCCGTCCGCATCCTTGACCTTCAACTCTTCGGCATGTCCGAACGTTTTGCCGCCATCCACCGAGAACATGATTTCGCAATTCTTGCCGTATGCACTGCCGGCCTTGTATTCGCTGGCATTAGGTACCGGGTTGTCGATGACGATGTCGCCGACCGGCTTGTTGATGACGTTTTCGAATTTGGTGGTATAGATCACCTCGGTGCCCGGGACGGCCTTTGCAACAGGGCTGAGCTTGATGATTTTTTTGCCGTCCTTGCCGACCGTTTCGACCTCGATCTGGGCGATGCTGGTTACCTTGATGGCAGCTCCCGCTGCTTGCGCGACAGACGAAAAGCCGCCCAGCAAGGCGAGAAGGGCGGTGATGAACAATAAACGGGAAATACGCATGGTGGCCTCCTTAAGGTTATTTGATCGTTGCTTTAAACGTGATGNCAATGTTCGCCGGGGCGACAACATTCCCCAGCGTAACGTTAACGGTGTTGGCGGTGAAATCTGCAAAATCTCCATCTGCATTCGTGTCGGTTTTTGAAGTGGCAGGCTTGGGAATGGGGATGCCTGAACAAGCTCCGCCACCTGTAAAGGTTCCTGAATTGCAGGCTACGGTGATACTGCCCGTCACATAAGTGGTTTCGGCGGGCAGCGGGTCGGTGATCACCAGATTGGTGGCGGTTCCGCTTCCAGTGAGATCAGCAACGATCTGGTAGGTCATCACCGCGTTGGGCATCAGCACGCCGGTGCCATTCGGGTCCACTACGCTGGTAACTGTTTTGGTGAGCGACATCACTATGGGGACGGTGACCGAGTAGGTGTTGTGGGCGGAGTAAGCGGCATCGCGTGCTCCGTCCTCGGTACCTGCACCGTCGGCGAACACGATGTCTACGCTACCCTGCGTGTCGGCGGCGGCTGTTTGTGTGATGAGAGCACCTGTCGACCCGGCAGTTGCAACATAAGTACCGTTCGGACCGGTGAAGTTACCCCTGGCCGTTGCAGTCAGGCCAACCAGCGCGGTGTTGGCAGTCACAACTGACGCGGGGATGTCACATACTGCGTATACCGTCACGCTCGCATTGGCTGCCAGCTCGTCGATATAGGTGGCGGTATCCTGCGCAGATTGATAACCGGCTGTGACACCGTTTTCAACGAAGGCGCTGCAAGCGGTCGGATCGAAGTTGTCGCCTGAGATCACCGAGGTGACCGCCAGGTTGAAATCCAACGGGCTGTTGGAGAGGTTGGTCACCGTAAATGCTGTCGCCTGGGCAGTAGAGCCGGGTACCACGCTGGTGGTGATCCCGCCAGTCACTGTCAGGTTGATCTTCTCATCCACCAGGAACGATACGGTGTTGCTGGTTGCGGTAGTAATGGGCCCGGCACCGATCGCATATGTCAGGGTCGCCGAGTTGGAAATGGCGGTACCCGATGGTGTGCCGGCAGCCCAACTGATTTGCGGTACAAGCAATAACAGTCCGACCCACACACTGAGTACGCGGATGATCTGGACAGATCTTGTAAAACCGGAAATCACCATGCCCCTCCAATAATTCTGAATCGAAACATTTGCCGATCTATCCTGAATAACGAGAACACAATCGGATTTATCGGTAAGGATGGGCTGGAAACAGCCTCTACCTTGACATCATAACATCAGCACGGACTATGCCAGTTGTATTTTTGCAACAAAAAAGCCTGACAAAACAATTTACTGAATGATTATTCTAATGTTGTTTTTAACATGTGGGCTATGCAGCGGCAGTTGAGGTGACGAATAGTCGTCAATTTCCGATGAAATGACGCCTGAAAGTGGTATGTGAGAGCGGTGAGATAGAAAAAGGGGCACCTTCCGGTGCCCCTTTTTTGATGTGTGGCCTGGTGTCGCTGGCCCCTTGGACACTGGGGTGCTATTCGATCTTGGCCTTGCTGCGCAAGTCGGCGATCATGTCCTGAATCTGCTGTTGTTGCAGGCGTTGTTGTATCTGCGGCTTGAGTTCTTCAAACGAAGGCACTTTGAGGCTGCGTTCGTCGTCCATCTTGATGACATGCCAGCCGAATTGCGTTTTTACCGGCTCTTTGGTGTATGTGCCTTTTTTCAGGCTGAGCATGGCATTGGCGAAAGGAGCAACGAAGTTGGTAGGGACTGCCCAACCCAATGAACCGCCTTTTTCAGCGGAACCGGCGTCTTTGGATTTTTCCTTGGCGATCTTTTCGAAATTGCCTTTCTTGCCGAGCTGCTTGATGATGGCTTTGGCCTCATCCTCGCTATCCACCAGGATATGGCTTACTTTATATTCCTTGGTGCCGAGATTGGTTTTCAGCTTCTCATATTCCTGCTTGAGCTGGTCATCGCTGATCGGGTGGCTTTGGGCATAGTCCTGAACATAGGCGCCGACCAGCACCGATTCTTTGGCGAGTGCGGTTTGTTCAATGACATCGGTATTCTTGTCCATTCCCTTCTTTTTCGCTTCCTGGGATATCACTTCGAGATTGATCATGTCTTCCCGGATCGCCTTGCGCAATTCCGGGCTGTCCGGCTGGCCTTGTGCGGCAGCAGCTTTGACACGCAGATCGATGCGTGCTTGCGGAATGGATATGCCATTCACCGTGGCGGCTGACTGGTCCTCGGCAAAAGCCGGGTTGATCAAGATCAGGCTGAATATTGCCAGTGCTGCAAATTTTCCGGTTTTTAACATCGCGAGTCCTCTAAAAATTATCGAAGTGAGTCTGCTTGAGGTTCATTCGGCGCAAGCGCCTGTATGGTCAGAGCGTGTATTTCACGCTTCATCAAATCCCCAATTGCGCAATATATCATACGATGGCGTGCAACCGTATTTTTGCCGGCAAACTGTGCCGAAACGATGCGTACCACATAATGCCCCCCGCCTTCGCGTGCGCCGGCATGTCCAGCGTGTTTGTGGCTCTCGTCGATGATTTCCAGTTGAACCGGTTCAAGCACGGCAAGCCGGACGCCCATTTCCGCTATGCGTTCATTCATTGTGGAAAGGTTTTCCTGAAGGTCTGTACACGAACGCCTGCATATACACCGGCCTTCATGTAAGGGTCGGCATTCGCCCATTCTTGCGCTGTGGCCAGTGAATCGAATTCGGCCACGATCAGGCTGCCGGTGTATCCTGCCGCACCGGGGTCCGTCGCGTCCACAGCGGGAAATGGCCCGGCCAGCAACAGGCGACCCTGGCTCTGCAGTTCATGCAGGCGTGCGACATGCGCGGGGCGGGCGGCAATGCGCTTGTCCAGACTGTTGGGCACATCCTGCCCGATGATCGCGTACCACATCTATGCAACCTCCATCAGTTATTTTCCTTCTTTTCATCAATATATTTCGCCAGCCACACACCCTGTGCCAATATGAATACCAGCATCAATGCAGTGAAGCCGAATAGTTTGAAATCCACCCATACATCGGTGGAGTAGTGGAAGGCCACATACAGGTTGATAAAGCCGAGGATCGCGAAGAACAGGCTCCAGCTCAGGTTGAAACGCTTCCATACGTGCAGCGGCATGGCGATCTTTTCATGCAACATGTCGTGCATCAGGTTCTTTTTGAGCAGCAGATCCGAGAACAGCAAAATCGTGGAGAAAACCCAATACAGTACGGTAGGCTTCCATTTGATGAAATTTTCATCATGCAGTAGCAGCGTCGCGCCACCGAACACACCGACGATGGCAAGGCTTACCCATAACATCTTGTCGACTTTGCCATGCCGGTATTTTGTCCAGATGATCTGCAGGATCGTGGCCCCTATCGCAACTGCCGTGGCGACATAAATGCCTGCGAACTTGAAGGCGATGAAAAACAGGATGATGGGGAACAGATCGAATAGCAGTTTCATATCGATAGCGGCGCGAGGTTAATTTTTGTCCAGCGTAAGCGCGACCGAGTTGATGCAAAAACGCAATCCGGTCGGTTGCGGTCCATCAGGGAATATGTGGCCGAGGTGTGCCCCGCATTGTCTGCAGCATACTTCAACTCTTGTCATGCCGTGACTGGTATCTGTGCGTGAGATGACGTTTTCCGATTTATGCGCTTGCCAAAAGCTGGGCCAACCGGAACCTGAGTCGAATTTTGCGGCAGAATCAAACAATGCGTTGCCGCAACATGCGCAGCGATAGACCCCTGCATCATGGCAATCCCAATAGATCCCGGTGAATGGAGGTTCAGTGCCGCACTGGCGGCATACCTGGTATTGCTCGGGCGTGAGTTCTTCACGCCATTCGGCATCGGATTTTTCTATGGGTTTATCCATGATTCCTTACAATACTTCGCCCGCATAATCGGCCAGCCGCGAGCGTTCGCCGCGCATCAGTGTGACATGGCCGCCGTGCGGCCAGCCTTTGAACCGATCGACCACATAAGTCAGGCCGGAACTTCCTTCGGTGAGATAGGGCGTGTCGATCTGTGCGATGTTACCCATGCACACGACTTTGGTGCCCGGGCCGGCGCGGGTGACCAGTGTCTTCATTTGTTTGGGCGTCAGGTTCTGGGCCTCGTCTATGATCACATATTTGTTGAGGAATGTGCGCCCGCGCATGAAGTTGAGCGATTTTACCTTGATCCTAGAGCGTATCAGATCGCGCGTCGCAGCGCGTCCCCAATCGCCGCCTTCATCGTCGGATTTGTTCAGCACATCGAGGTTGTCCTCCAGAGCACCCATCCACGGAGTCATCTTTTCTTCTTCGGTTCCGGGCAGGAAGCCGATGTCTTCACCGACCGGAACCGTCACGCGGGTGATGATGATCTCCGAATACAGCTTGGTTTCCAGGGCTTGCAACAAACCGGCCGCCAGGGTCAGCAGGGTTTTGCCTGTGCCTGCCTGTCCCAGCAGNGTCACAAANTCGATCTCCGGATTCAGCAGCAGATTGAGCACGAAGTTCTGCTCGCGATTGCGCGCAGTGATGCCCCACACGTTGTTCTTGCTGTGGGTGTAATCGGTCAGGGTGCGCAACAATGCAGTCTGGTCGTTCTGTTCCAGCACCATGGCATAGAACGGGGCACTGCCATCCTCCTGGTAGACGAACTGGTTGACGAAGAATGCCCCGCACAGCGGCCCGGTTATCTGGTAATAGGTGTGGCCATCCTTTTGCCACGACTTCATGTCCTTGTCGTGGCGCTCCCAGAAATCTGCCGGCAACGGCAATACGCCGGTGTAGAGCAGGTCGCTGTCTTCCAGCACCTTGTCGTTGAAATAGTCCTGCGCATCGAGGCCCAGAGCACGCGCCTTGATGCGCATGTTGATATCCTTGCTGACCAGGATGACCGGGCGATTCGGCTGCTGTTTTTGCAGGCCGATGACAACTCCCAGTATCGCGTTGTCGGCTTTCCCCAGTTCCAGATTTTGCGGCAACTCGTATTTCACGAAACTGGTTTGCAGGAATAATCGCCCGGTGCAGTTCTTGTGGGCGGGCGACTCGAGCGCGATGCCTTCCTCGATCTTGTGCGGCGCGTCGTTGACGATCTGATCCAGGAAGCGACTGGCCTGGCGCGCATTCCTGGCTACTTCGGTCATGCCTTTCTTCTTGTTATCCAGTTCTTCCAGCACGAACATCGGCAGGCAGATGTCGTGCTCCTCGAAGCGGAACAGGCTGGTCGGGTCATGCAACAGGACGTTGGTGTCCATCACGAACAACTTGGTATCGGAGTTCTTCGCAGATTGGTTGCGTGGTGACATGACGTTCCTTTTAGTTGAGGGTTGTGACGAAATCCAGGACTTCCTGCGCATGGCTATCGGCCTTGAGGCCGCGCCATTCGCGGCGCAATTTGCCGGCCTTGTCGAACACGAAGGTGCTGCGCTCGATGCCGCGCACCTGTTTTCCGTACATGTTCTTTTGCTTGATCACGCCGAACAGGTTGCAGACTGTCTCGTCGGCATCCGAAAGCAGCTCGAAGGGCAGGGAGAATTTGGCCTTGAAGTTTTCATGGGACTTGAGGCTGTCCCGTGAAACCCCCACCACTTCACAATGCGCTTTCCTGAATTTTGCGTACAGATCGCGGAACTGCTGGGCCTCGGTGGTACAACCCGGTGTATTGTCCTTGGGGTAAAAATAAATGACCAGATGCTCGCCGAGGGCGCCGGACAGGGTAAAGGTCTTGTTACCCGTGGCCGGCAGGGAAAAATCTGCAACTGTTTTTTCTGACATGAAGGAACCCGTGAGTGATGGTCACATTCTTGTCAAAAAACGCACTAAAGGCAAGCGACTTCGTACCCTCGTCAAACAGCCCCAGTTGTGCTACGGTTGCCGCCCGATATATTGAGCTTGGCCGATTTGACAGAATTGATCGTTATGAATGATGCCGATTACATGCGCTACGCGCTGGAACTGGCCGGGCAGGCCCAAGCCTGCGGCGAAGTTCCGGTCGGGGCAGTGGTGGTGAAAGATGGAAAGATCATCGGGAGCGGTTTCAATGCGCCGATCTCGCGCCACGACCCTTCCGCCCACGCAGAGATGCTGGCGTTGCGCGATGCGGCGCAAAGAATCGGCAATTACCGGCTGGTGGGCTGCGAGTTGTTCGTCACGCTGGAACCCTGCCTGATGTGCGCCGGGGCGATCATGCACGCGCGCATCGCGCGGCTGGTGTATGGGGCGCGCGACCCCAAGACCGGGGCATGNGGCAGCGTGGTGGATGCGTTCGCCGAACAGCGTTTGAATCATCATACCGAAGTGGCGGCNGGTGTGCTGGCGAATGAGTGCGGTGCGATGNTCAGCGATTTTTTCGCACTGCGCCGCGCGCAACAGAAAGCCGATCAAGTGAATCCTGCATGAAGATCGATATCCGNATCCCCNCACAACAGCTGGATCTGCTCGATAACGCGGGGAAAGTGCTGCGACGATATGCGGTCTCGACTGCCGCGAATGGTGTGGGCGAGATATCCGGCAGCTATTGCACGCCGCGCGGCAAACATATCATTCGCGCCAAGATCGGCACAGGGCAGCCCGAGAATACCGTTTTCGTCGGCCGCCGCCCGACCGGCGAAATCTATACGCCGGAACTGGGGGCGAAGTTTCCCATGCGTGACTGGATATTGACGCGTATCCTGTGGTTGTCAGGTAGCGAAGTGGGCTTCAACCGGCTGGGTGAAAACGACACCATGCGCCGCTACATCTATATCCACGGCACGCCCGATGCTGTGCCGCTCGGGCTACCCGGTTCACAGGGNTGTATCCGGATGCACAATGCCGACCTGNTCGAATTGTTTGATATAGTGCCGGCAGGNACGGCAGTCGAAATCATCGAGTGATTTTCCTGTGGGANTTAAAGTCAAGGGGAGGATAAAAGCATGAGTAATCCTTTTACCGTCAGCCTGGTTTGCTGGCATGACGGCGAGCCTTTGCTCAAATCGGTCCGCGAGGCGGTATTTGTCCGGGAGCAGGGCGTTCCGGCGGAACTGGAATGGGATGAACTGGATGACGCTTGCCGCCATGCCCTGGCGCTAAGCCACAAAGGCCAGGCGATCGGCAGCGGACGGATGCTGGCCAATGGCCACATCGGGCGCATCGCGGTGCTGCCGGAGTGGCGGAAGCAAAAGGTCGGCACAGCCATCATGGAAGCGTTGCTCGATTATGCGCGCACACACGAATACAAACAGGTGGACGTGGATGCGCAGACGTACGCCATGCCGTTCTATCGCAGCTTCGGCTTCGTCGAGCAGGGCGAAGAGTTCATGGANGCCGGGCTGCCGCATATCAAGATGTTCCTGGAACTTTAGCAAGCAGCCATATCGTTTCTATTCGAGTTGCANTAATCCGCTGGCCGCATTTGTTGTTGAAAGTGGGCTAGAGGTAGGTGTGGCTTTGTGCCTAATACAGCCATCACTTGATACAATGACCGCAATCGTTTAAAGCTCATCCTAGCACTTGATATGTCTTTTCCAGTCCCTGCTGAGCGAACCCACCTAACTCACCCAAAATACCGTGCAGACATTGATGGCCTCCGTGCTATCGCTGTTCTATCTGTTGTTGGCTACCACACCTTCCCCACTTTGGTTAAAGGCGGCTTTGTCGGAGTTGATATTTTTTTTGTTATTTCTGGCTTCCTCATTTCCAGCATAATCATAAGCAGTTTAGAAAAGGGCACCTTCAGTTTCACGGAGTTCTACGCTCGTCGCATCAAGCGTATTTTCCCTGCTTTGATTTTGATAATGGCAGCCTGCTTTGCATTTGGATGGTTTGTGCTGTTACCAGATGAATATAAACAACTGGGTAAGCACATTGCTGCAGGTGCTGGTTTTGTATCCAACTTGATTTTTTGGCAAGAAGCCGGTTATTTCGATAACGCCGCTCAAACCAAACCCTTGTTGCACCTTTGGTCGCTTGGTATCGAGGAGCAGTTCTACATTGTTTGGCCATTCCTTCTGTGGTTGGCGTGGAAGCTGCGGTCGAATCTGCTGATAATTGCAATAGTTATTGCGATCGTTTCATTTGGGCTTAACATTGAAAAAGTCGATAGTGACGCAGTAGCAACATTCTATTCGCCGCAAACACGCTTTTGGGAATTGATGGTGGGTTCAATTCTGGCGTACATGACAATGCACAGACAAAACATGCCCGTCTACCTCAGGAATCAATTTGTCATATCGACCGGAGCAGAGTCTGCTCAATCCGAAGAATTAAAACTAAAATTGCTTAGCAATAGTGCATCATTGTTGGGTGCTACGTTGATTGTCATTGGCGTCCTATTCATTGTTAAAGACAGGCAATTTCCCGGCTGGTGGGCATTGCTTCCGACATTCGGTGCTTTGCTGGTCATATGGACGGGCGCTCATGTGTGGCTGAATCGTGTCGTTCTGTCACACCGGGTCCTGGTATGGTTTGGCCTGATCAGCTATCCACTTTATTTGTGGCATTGGCCATTGCTGTCATTTGCGCGAATCATTGAGGCGGGCGATCCCTCAATAGGTCTTCGTATTACAGCCATTTTTATTTCAATCGCGCTTGCATGGTTAACATACAAGCTGGTTGAAAGGCCTATTCGATTTGCGAGGCCAAACACCTTCATAGTTATTCTGCTGTTCACATCAATGATTTTAGTGGGGTACCTCGGGTTTAATACGTATGGCCGAGAAGGTTTGCCATTCAGATCGAATTTTAAAGAACAACAAAATAAAATCGGTGATCTCAACTGGGATACATCGAAATTCATCTATTTTGAATGCCCAGACAAATTACAGCAGCCCCACCGATTAGAATTTTGTATCTTAACTGCTGATAGAGCTCCCACATATGCAATATTTGGCGATAGCCATGCTGGCCATTTTATTCCCGGCATCATAGGTCTTGATAAATCAAATTCTTGGCTTTTTGTTGGCAGGTCTAGCTGCCCACCTGTCAGTGGAATTGATGTTTTAAGCTCGTCCGCTAAAAACTGTCAGCAAATCAGCGAACAGGCACTTCGAATAATTAATAATATTTCTAGTATCCACACTGTAGTTCTTTCCTTCTGGGGGAATTACATGGAGGACCTATCATATGCAAAGGACCATATTTTAAAAAGCCAGGAAAGTAGTTNCATACAAATAACTAGCAAAGAATTTTTAACCACGAACAAGAAAGAACTGTTTTACTTGGGGCTTGAAAGGACGGTAAAAGTACTTGAGTCTCATGGCAAATCAGTCATAGTTTTTATCGACGTTCCCCAACTTCCGTTCATGCCCAGGGATTGTTTGCGCCCTTCGTTGTTTGGGAGCCAATACACTTGCAAACTATTAACTGCCTCGGCACTAGAAAGTCAAAAGGACCTTCGGGTAATGCTGCAAAGGCTTGTAGCTGAACATCCAAACGTTCGGCTTTATGACCCAATTGGACTTTTTTGCGATAGCGAAAATTGTAAATATGAAATGGGAAATGATTTACTTTATCGTGATTCAGGCCACCTAAGCCCCAAGGGTAGTGATTTAGTGGTAGATGATTTTCTAAAGTGGCTATCTAAAAATTGAACTGGGGCATCAAGTTCCGCTATGTGAAGTGAGTTGATACTTAATTCCTGATACTGGGTTATTCATGGCGAGCTATTTCGCTGTTAAAGCGCTTGTCGGTTTGCGTCGGGGCTGCATAAGCGTCGAACCGGTCGCCCATTTCCTTGTCCAGCAAGCTGAGCCGGTCATGCGGCGCGGGGTGGGTCTTGAACATCAGCGCCAGCGCTGAGTCCTGCGCGTTCATCGCTTCGAGCATCTGCAGCACGGCGGGAAGGCCGTAAGGATCATATCCGGCGCGCGTCGCGATCACGATGCCCATGCGGTCCGCCTCGAACTCGTCATTCTTGTCCAGCCCGCGCGCATACACTTCCGTGCCTGCCTTGATGGCCTTGTCGAGCACCTCGGAATTACCCTTGTCCTTGAGCGCTTCGCCCGCGAGCATGGAAGCGATGTCCATGCGCGCGCCTTTTTGCAGTGCCGCCAGATGATGCTTGCGCAACACATGAACCATCTCATGCGCCAGCACGCCGGCCAGTTCCGATTCATTGTTCAGTCTTTGCAGAAGGCCATTGGTGATGAAGATCGTGCCACCCGGCGTGGCGAATGCGTTGACGTCGGAGCTATCCAGCACGCCGAATTGCCAGGGCAGGTCCGGACGTTCGGTATGCAGGCTTACCCAGCGCCCGACCTGGTTGACGTATTGCTGCACCTTGCTATCCGGCAGCAGGGGTGAGGCTCCCAGCAGGTTGGTGGCGATGCCGTGGCCGATCTCGATCTCTTCCGGTTCGTCTATGGTCTTGGTCGCCTGTTGCGCCTTTTGCGCGAAACTGATCGCCTTTTGGATATCGAAGTCGAAGGCGCGAGCCGGAAACGTGAATAGCAGGCCGATGGCAAAAAATATCAGTGTGCGGTTGAACATGGCTTGCTCTCCTCGGTTCAGGGATTGCCGCCGGACGGCAGATAATCAAGCTGCTGGGTTTTCAGCTTGGCTTCGTGTGCGAATTTTTCGGCCTTGGCCTTGTTCACGGCGTTCTTTTGCAGTTTTTCGAATTCTTCCGGGTTCGGCCGAGCGTTCTTCAGGTCTTCTTCAGACAGGCCGCGTATACCGGTAGTCATCGCGATACCGCTGCTGCCGGAGCGCCCGACATTGATCAGGCTTTGCAGGCCGGTGTCCCCTGATTTTTTGGCTGTGCTGTCGCCGCGCAAGCTGAGCATCCTGACCCAGCCGTTGCCTTTGGCGCTGCTGATCTTGACCCAGCCGCCCTGGCGCGACATGACGTTCACGCTGGCTTTCTCACCCAGCGTGCCTACCGTTGCCGCATCGCTATATGGCAGTTGCTTGATCTCGGTGCTGCGAACGGTATAAGCCACCTGCCAGGCATAAGCCGGAGCTGCCAATGAAGCGTACAGGATCAGCGCATACAGGTATTTCGCATACTGGTATTTCATCGGGACACCTTGGCTGGGGTAAATAATTCCACTTCTTGCACGCGGCCTTTCACTTTATAAGAGCCGGTCGGGCTAAAGTCAAATGCATCCTTGCAATGCGCGACGGTGTCGCTGGATACCAGTATGCGCGCCACGCCCTTG
>JGI20214J51088_10002340_pt1 | contig 12654 bp, 13 predicted proteins | sample WetSurMetagenome_FD_51088 | JGI IMG/M metagenome (IMG submission 51088)
GAGCGGCGGGAGGCGTTGCGGGAGCGGCGTCGGGCCCGCGAGGTCGTCTCGCATCTCCGCGAAGACGCGTGGGTACGATACCGTGAGGCGGAAGCGCACGAAACGCAGGTCGCCATGGACGAAGTGGCGGGCGCGCGGCATAACCGGCGCCGCATCGAGAACGGAGAGTAGGCGATGTCCTTCAAAACGATCGGACTCTACAGCGGGTTCTTCGCCGCGATGCTCCTGGTGGCTCTTTTTGTGACCGGTGTGTTTCAGCAGGGAATCCTCCCGCGCGTCTCGGGAGCGGGAAAGGAGGATCCGAAGAAACACGAGACAGAGCGTGCCGGCAAGGAGCCTGCTGCGCGCGTGACGGCTCGCCCGCCGTTGGGGCCGGCGGCGGATCCGACGCCATCGGCCGAGCCGAACGCATCGCCCCCGACGGCGACGGCGCCGCAGACGGCGGCACAACCCACGGGCAGCGTGACCGAAGCCGCGGCCGACGCCAGCGCGCCCGTCAAACGACTCTCGCGGATGTATGAAGGCATGCGAGCGAAGGAAGCAGCCGGCGTCCTCGAGAAGCTGGAACGACCATTCGCCGCGCAGGTGCTGGCGGAGATCAGTCCCCGTCATGCCGCCAAGATCCTAGCCGCGATGACCCCCGCGGCCGCCGCGGAACTGACGCGTCTTCTGGGTCAGCCTGGAGGGAAATCAACAACATGATGCCCGTGCTCGCACCGCAACCGGCACTCGGCAATGCCCCAGGGCAGAGCGCGAATGGAATCGTTCCTGCGATGCCTCCCGGAGAGGGGGCCCAGGGCGGAGCGTTCGTGGATCTCCTCTCGCTCCTGATCGCGACCGCGGCAGTCCCGTGCGTGGAGGCGCCGTTTCCCCAGATTGTCGCCGCCCCAGACGCGACTGAAAGTCCCGAGGCGGCCGAGGCGATGCCGCCCGAGGACTGCGTGCCTGGATCCGCGGCACCACCGGAGTACGAGAGCAATCTGGTGGCGCTCCAACTCCTCTTGGCCGCGATGGCGGCGCCGCCTGGCGGCGGCGCGGTGCCGTTTCCACCGGCAGGGATGATGCCGCGCGGCAGTGGCGTAACGGAGGGCGTCGACTGCGCAACGACGGTTCTGGAGCCCGTCTGGACTACCGTGGCGGACCGGCGCGAGACGCCTCCTGCGCCCGTAGCTGTCCGGAACACCCTAACGGACGGAAGCGAGACCCCCCCTCAATCCGAACCAGAAATCCGGGCGGCGGGCCAACCGTCATTCGCGGTGGGTCCCGTACCCGAGCCCGCGCCGCCGATAGGGGAGCCCCTCACGGCGAATTCGGGATTGCCTACGGTCCAACCGCCAGCGCCGGAAGACACGATTCCCGCGGTGGCGGTCCAGCCGAAACCAAGCGTTCCGCTTCCGGTAACGGCGGAAGACCCGCGCGGGGCCAAGGGGGCGACGGAGACGACGCGTTCGACCGGCCTGCGTGAAGGCCTGGGACCACCGCCGGACACGGCGGCGGTGAGCGCGACCGTTCGGCGTGACGCGACGCCTTCCGACGAACCGGTCGCGATCGTACCGCANGGGAGCGCGGCGGCCGATCGCAGCGTTGCACCACCGAACCACCGCGCGGACGGCCGACGCGCCGATGTTCTCACGCCGACCATGGAGCGGCATGACGGTGGCTCTTTGGGGCGGATACCTGAGGCGCTCGCCGGTACGCCGCTTCCGGCCGTCGAGCACCAGGAGGCAGCACGCGATCCGGCGCGAGATCAGGAGGAGTCGCGCCAGCCGCCCACGACCGTACGGCGCGAAGCACCGCAAGGCGCGGAGCGCGTGGACGACGCCGTAGCGGCCCGGAATTTTCCGGTCCCACGAATTGGCGAAAAATTGGACTCGGCTGCGGATGCGTTCCCCGGGGCGAACGTGGAGCGCGTGGTGAGCGCGGCACGCGCCTCCCTCGGGCGCGGGGGCATGGAAGTTCACCTGCGGCTTCATCCCGAGTCTCTCGGTGAGGTGCGCGTGCAGGTGCGCTGGGAGGGCGGCACGCTCAGCGCACGTTTGGAAGCTGCCACCCCCGCTGCCCGGGACGCCCTGGAAAGCGGCGCACCCGCCCTGCGGGCCGCGTTACAAGAGCACGGGATTTCCCTCGATCGGCTCTCGGTCAATATGCGAATGGATTCGGAGGCACGGTCGCAGCACCGCCACCTGGCACCGGAGAACCCGATGCTCGAGGAACCGGTGCCCGAGCGCGCAAACCGGACGGTACCGATTCCGATCCCGGAACCGGTCTCCAGCGCGCGGGTCGACATTCGAATCTAGATGCGGCGAGACTTGCCGGCATCTTAGCGGGCGGCAGATGGTCTCATTGAAAGGAGTCACGCGATGCCCATTCCTGCGATTCTGGCTACCGTCGGGGGGGCGCTAGTATCGGGTCTCATCCAGGGGGTCACGGGATCCTCGACCGAATCTGCGACCGCCTCGAATACGCTGGGCAAGGACGATTTTCTTCGTCTCCTGGTCGCCCAACTCAAGAACCAGGATCCGTTGAACCCCATGGACAACAGCGCGTTTGTCGCGCAGACCGCGCAATTCAGCTCGCTGGAACAGCTGCAGAACATGAACAAGACGCTGAGCCAGTTGGCGGCGACCTCCGGAAACGGGGGCGTGGCGAGCGCCTCGGCGCTCCTCGGAAAGACGGTGACCGTGAACGGATCGCCCGTTGCCCTGGACGGAACACGATCCGCGACGCTGGCGTATGCGCTGCCCGCAACCGCCACATCCGTCGCCATCCGGGTGTACGATGAATCCGGCAAAACCGTGCGCACCATGGTTGTCGGACAACAGGGCGGAGGAACCCATCAAATGGCGTTCGATGGCCTGGATGACAGCGGGAAACGTTTGAGTGCCGGTGCGTACACCTACCAAGTGGCAGCCGTTGATGCGGCCGGCCTTGCCCTCCCGGCAGTTTACACCGGCGGTGGGCAGGTTACGGGCATCAACATGGAGGGGAACACGGTCATGCTCCTGTTGGGAAATCAGCGCGTCCCGCTCACCTCGGTGGTGAATGTGATGGCCGGTACCGCGCTCTCGTCGTAACCGGGTGCCGAGGTCCGCTCGGGCGGACTTCTTTTCAACAACAAAGGAGGGACCCATGGGCAGTTCCATGAACAGCGCCGTCTCCGGTCTGCGCGCCCACCAACTCATGCTGGATGTGACCGGAAACAACATCGCCAACGTGAATACACCGGGCTTCAAAGCCGGCCGGACCACCTTCTCCGATGTTCTGAGCCAGACCCTCGCCGGGGCAACGGCCCCCAGCCAGAACGTGGGAGGGACCGACCCGCAACAGGTCGGCTTGGGGGTTCGTACCGGTGCCATCACCAACCTGTTTACGCAGGGCGGCATTCTGACGACCAACAAACCGACCGATCTCGCCATCCAAGGCGACGGCTTCTTCACCCTGAGCGACGGGTCGGCCAATTACTACACCCGAGCCGGCGCGTTTGAAGTGGACTCGATCGGGAACCTGGTGGACTCCGTGACCGGGTATCGGGTGCAAGGGGCTGCCGGCGACATCACCATCTCGCCGACGGCGACGTCGGCTCCGGTGGCAACCGGGATCGCCACGATCACCGGCAACCTGGATCCAACGACAGCCGCCGGATCGACCTATGTCGCCACCATGTCCTTGTACGACTCGCTGGGCGACACGCACAACCTGACCCTCACCTTCACCAAGACGGCGACGGCCGGGGAGTTCACGTACGCTACCACCGAAAACGACGCGAGCATGAGCATCAATGCAGGCGGTTCCGGGACCATCCAGTTCAGCGGTAGCGGGGCGATCACCGCCGGCGGCACGGGCACCATCACGCTGGACTTCACCAACGGCGCCAGCAGCGCGCAAGCAGTCACGGTGGACTTCGGCTCCGCCACCAACGCGTCACCGGTCACCGGGTTCGCATCGCCCGCGACGCTGGCCTTGGCGAGCCAGGATGGGTCCGCGTCGGGAACGCTGCAGAATTTCTCCATCGGAACGGATGGAACGATCAATGGAACGTTCAGCAATGGCCGGGTGCAGTCTTTGGGTACTATTCGCCTTGCCACGTTCCCCAACGCCGCAGGTCTCTCCAAGCAAGGGAACAATCTGTATCGTGAATCGTCCAACTCCGGCGTGGCCAACACGGGAAATCCCGGAACCGGCGGACGCGGGACGCTCGCGCCGGGATCCTTGGAGGCATCCAACGTCGACTTGGCGGATGAGTTTACGAAGCTTATCGTGGCGCAGCGTGGCTTCCAGGCGAATGCGCGCGTCATCACCACCAGCGATGAAGTCCTGATGGAAGCGGTGAACCTGAAGCGGTAACCGGTTGGCATAACAATCGCCACGCGGCCTCGCCGGCCTGAACGCTGGCGGGGCCGCGCCCCCCCCCGGAGTACTTCGGCGTCTATCCTCCCGATCCCCTTTCGCCCGGCCACCTGAGACACACGCCATCCCGATCAAGAAGTTACCGACCGGTAACAATTCATCCACATTCTTACAAGACGACTTATTGGCGAAGAGTTAGCGTTTATCTCGTGTTCGAAAATATGGACGTCTGATCTCGGAATGGATGATTTGTGACCGGAGGATTTTCCGCCCGGAGACGCTCCCTCCGCCTGGAAGAGAGCATGACGCGCCGGATCGCCTGAAAGAACAAGTGTGGCGCGCCTTTCCGGTACCCATGAACTTCTTACCGGGTAAATTCGCTCATTGGTATGGGCCTTGCGTATACCGTTTGCCGAACGCAAAGGAGGCTCTCATGACACCAGATGTGCTTGTGGTCGACGATGATGCGATGGTTCGGCGGACGTTGCTGCAGCTCATTCGAGAGTACGGGCACGAGGGCGTCGGCGTCGGGACAGGCGAAGAGGCTCTGTCGCAGCTGGCGCGTGCGTCATTTCGCTTGGTGTTGGCCGACGTGCGCCTTCCCGGTCTTGGTGGTCTCGACCTCCTCCGGGAAGTGCGAGCGCGCCACACGGACACGTCGGTGGTCATGATCACAGGGTACGGCTCGGTGGAAATGGCCGTCGAGGCGATGCGGGAGGGGGCGCAGGACTTCTTGATCAAACCCTTCGGTATGGCGCGACTGGGCGAATTGCTGGAGCGCATCTTGGGCGTCCCAGCCGCGTCGGCCTCCACGTCGCTGGCCGGCATTGTGACCAGAGATCCACGCATGGCAACGTTGCTGGAGACCGCGACACGCGTGGCGCAGAGCGCGGCACCGGTACTCATCCAAGGCGAGAGCGGGACGGGGAAGGAGCTCCTCGCACGCGAGATCCATCTGCGGAGCCGCCGCAAGGATCGACCCTTCGTGGCCTTGAACTGCGCCGCAGTTCCGGAGTCGCTCCTGGAGAGTGAACTGTTCGGCCACGAACGGGGCGCGTTCACCGGGGCCATCGCGCGCCGGCTGGGCCGGTTCGAAGCGGCCCATCAGGGGACNCTGCTCCTAGACGAGATCAGCGAGACCAGNTTGCAGTTCCAAGCGAAACTGCTCCGTGCCCTGCAGGAAGGAGAGCTGGACCGGATTGGCCGGGACCAGCCGGTGCGGGTCGACGTGCGAATCATCGCCACCACCAACCGCTGCTTGCGGGACGCGTTGCAGGCGGGCACCTTCCGGCAAGACCTCTTCTTCCGGTTAAATGTGGTGTCACTTCGTCTGCCGCCGTTGCGTGAACGGCCCCAGGACATTCCACTCCTCGCGCGGTACTTCGCGGAAAAGCACCGCGGTGCCAACGGCAGCCAAGGGCGCGAGCTCAGCGAGGCAGCCATCCAGCACTTGCAGCGCTATGCGTGGCCGGGCAACGTGCGCGAACTGGAGAGCTGTATCCAGCGAGCCCTGCTGTTGTGCCCGGATCGGGTGTTGCAGCCCTCGCATCTGCAGATCGAGCCGGGACTCGTGGCCACGTCGGCAGAGGCCGGGACACGGTCCGAGATGGAACGGCGACTGATCTTCGCGACGTTGGAGCGCGTCGGAGGAAACCGAAGCCGGGCGGCCGAAGCCCTGGGTGTCTCCGTGCGGACGATCCGGAACCGTCTCCGACAATATCGTGAAGAGGCCGGCGTCGCACTGGCCGCACCCACCGCATAAGCAGGCCCGAGGAGTCACGGAATGGCGAACGTGAAAGAGGAGTCCCCCGCCGCTGCGACGGAACCCGCCGCGCCCGGCGCACCCAGCGCGATCAAAAAGGCACTGGCGTACCTGCCGACGGTCGGAATTTTGGCGGCACTCGCCGGGGGCGCGTTTGCGGTCGTGCTGTTCGTGGCGCGCCCGATGTTTCCGCCCGTGGCTGCCGGGGACGTGAAACCCAAACCAACCACGCACAAATTCGGGCGGGTGGTGGCGCTGGACTCGGTCGTGGTCAACGTGGCGCAGACCGAAGGGCGGCGCTATCTGAAGGCGACGGTGCACATCGAAGTTCCGGAGGAGGACAAGGTCGTGAAGGAGGTCGAATCGCGAAAGCCACAGCTCCTCGACCTCATCGTGGCCACACTGACCAAGAAGACGCTCAGTGAGGTGACGGCGCCGGAAGCGCTGGACCGGCTGCGAGGGGAGGTCCTGGAGCGGGTAACCCAAGCGCTTGGGCCGGACCGGGTGCGCCAGGTCTTTATCACGGAATTCGTGGTGCAATAGCCGCCATGTGATCGCCGAAAGGGCGGGACGGACGCGGTGTGGCCGACAGGGCGCGACTGTTTCCCGACCCGCAGATGGTCTTCCCGGAGGGACCGTGTCTGAACTATTGACGCAAGAGGAAATCGACTCGCTTCTGAGCGCCGTCACCAAGGGCGAGATGCCTCAAGAGTCGGGCGCCGAACCGTCGGCACGACGGCATCAGACGATCCTCCCGTATGACTTCCGGCGCCCGAACCGAATCGCCAAGGAGCAGGTCCGGACGTTGCAGATGCTGCACGACACCTTCGCACGGAGTGTGAGTTCCTCTCTTTCCGCGTATCTCCGTACCATGCTGGAAGTCCAGCTCACGTCGGTGGAGCAGCTCACCTATGGGGAGTTCATGACCTCCGTGGTGCCGCCCTCCACCCTGGGGATCTTCGAGATGGCGCCGCTGAAGGGCGGCGCCGTGCTGGATATCAATCCCCATCTCGTCTTTCCCATGATTGACCGGGTCTTGGGCGGCGCAGGACGGGCGTCAATTCACGTCCGGGAATTAACCGAGATCGAACGGGCGCTGGTAGCGCGCATCCTTCGAAAACTTCTCGTCGATCTCCAACAGGCGTGGGCACAGGTCGGCAAGTTCGACGTTCGGCTCCTGAATCTGGAATCGAACCCCCAGTTCGTGCAGCTCACCTCGCCCAATGACATCGCGATCCTGGTGACCTTCGACGTGCGCGTGGGGGAGGTCGAAGGCGTCATGAGCCTCTGCTTCCCGTTCGCCATGTTGGAGCCGATTCTTCCGAAGCTCATGACTCAGCGCTGGTTCGGCGCGATGCCGGTGGCAGGCGTAGGCGCGGTGACCCGGGAAATCGAGGGGAACCTCCGCACGACGTCGCTGGAACTGCGTGCCGTCCTGGACGCGGTACAGGTCCCGATCAGTCAACTGACCCAGCTGAAGCCCGGGGACATTTTGCCGCTCCCCTGGGGGGATACCTTGGAGGTAACCGTGGAGGTGGGAGGTCACCCGCGTTTTGCGGGTCGGGCGGGTCGAAAGCAGCGACGGCGGGCGGTGGAAATCACGGCCTCGCTGGAAGCAGAAGGAGAGCGGCATGGCTAACGCACACGAGGCGATTCCTCCCGACACCGCACGACGACTGGTGTCGAGTGTAGAGCGGCTCCTCGCATCGCTGGGCACGACGGCCAGCGCCTCTCTTCGTGAGACGCGCAGCGTGGAGACGCTGCGAACCCAGCCAGGCCCACTCGTGCTGCTGACCTGTCGGCTCAGTAAGGCCGTCACCGGTCGGGCTGCGCTGGTCTTACCGGGGCCGACCGGTCTGGGCCTGGCGCGGATTCTCCTGGGCGAGGCACTCGAATCGGCCCCACAAGCGCCGGGGCCTGAAGAGGAGGACGCGCTGCGGGAGTTGGCCAACCAGGCCGCGAGCGGGCTCGCCACGGCGTTAGGCGAAGTGGTCGGAAAGTCGGTGGGTTTCGAGGCGCCGGCGTTCGAGTGGGTGGCGGTGGGCGGCGCCGGGCTTCCGGCCTGGACGGATGCAGTCGGTCTCGCCATGGACCTCTCGGTGGGGGACAGGAGCACCGAGGGTACGCTGGTGGTCCCGCGGGCGGCCGTAGTCCCGGAACCCCCAAAGCCGATCGAGGCCACCCTGCCGCCGCTCGGCGAATCCCCTAGCCGAAAGAACGGGAACGGCATGGATCTGCTCCTCGATATCTCGCTGCCGGTCACGGTGGAGTTGGGCCGAACCCGCATGCTGATCCGAGACATTCTCCATTTGGCGCCGGGGTCGGTCCTGGAACTCGACAAGCTGGCGGGGGAACCCGTGGATATCTTGGTCAACGACAAATCCATCGCACGCGGCGAAGTGGTCGTCATCGACGAGGCTTTCGGTGTGCGACTGACCAGCATCGTGACCCCGAGCGAGCGGGTGGCGAGCCTGCGATGACGTCGCGGATTCTCGTCACGTGCTGGTGTGTCCTGTGTCTGGCAGGGCCGGCATGCGGCCTGGCTCAGGCGAAGGGGCGGCAACGGATCGTCCAGCCGGCCGTGGCCGCGGGCGCGCCGGAGTCACCGGGGGCGAGCGTTCCCTCGCCGACCGGTGCGGCTGACCCGCCGACCTCATCGCCCACCGAGGGCGCCATCATTCCGGAGTACCGGCTCGCCACCGGGGAGCCGGAGTCGTCGCTCCTGTGGGACACGACCCGGATGGGGCTGTCGCTGGCGCTGGTGCTGTTCCTGTTAGCCGTGGGCGTCAAGGTGATTCGGCGGTGGCCCGGCCTGACGTCGCGGGACACGAGCGCGGGGGCACTCCAGGTGCTCGGCCGAATTCCGCTAACCGGCAAAGAGGCGATCTGCCTGGTACGGGCGGGGACCACGGTCCTGGTGGTGGGCGTCAGCCCGGCGGGCATTAGCCTGTTACACCGCCTAGAGGGGGGCATCGCCGAGGCCACCCGGCCGGCTGCGGCCGGCGGGGGCGAGCGGCGAGACGCGGTTTCCGGCAATCGGTTGCGGGAACTGACGGCTAAGATCCGGGAGGTTCAAACGGCCTGGGGCCTCGGACCCGTGGACCCACGAGGGGACCGATGACCCCGCGGCGTGCGATCGGCGTGGCAACCCTGGTCATGGCAGCGCTTCTCCTGGGGGCCACGACGACGGCCGCGGCGACCAGCGGTCCGGGATTGGCCTTGCCGACAATCAGCGTCGGTGTCGGGCAGGTCAAGGGCCCGCAGGAACTGTCCAGCGCGCTGCAGGTAATGCTCCTCCTGACGGTGCTCGCGCTGGCTCCCTCACTCATCATCCTGCTAACCTCCTTCAGCCGGATCGTCATCGTGCTGGGCCTCCTTCGTCAAGCGCTCGGGACCCCCCAGATGCCGCCCAACCAGGTGTTGATCGGTCTATCGCTCTTCCTGACCGCGTTCATCATGGCTCCCGTGGCGACAGAGATCCGCGACACGGCGTATGCGCCGTACATGGGTCGACAGATCGGGCAAGATGAAGCCTTTCAGCGGGGACTGGAGCCCATCAGGCAGTTCATGTTTCGGCAAACCCGGGAACACGACCTCGCCCTTATGGTCCACCTGGCCAAGGCGCCCCGGCCGCGCGATCGGGCGGACGTGGCGACCTACATCCTCATTCCGGCGTTCATCATCAGCGAGTTGAAGAGTGGGTTCCAGATGGGCTTCGTTCTGTTCTTGCCGTTTATCGTGATCGATTTCGTCGTCTCCAGCGTTCTCTTGTCAATGGGCATGATGTTTCTGCCGCCCACGATGATTGCCCTACCGTTCAAGCTGCTCCTGTTCGTGCTGGCAGACGGGTGGCACCTGGTGGTGCGCTCCCTGGTGACCAGCTTCAACTGAGGAGACCGTCCGTTCCATGACGATGCAACAGGTCATCGACCTGGGTCAGCGTGCTCTGCAATTGGTCGTCATGCTTTCCGCGCCGGTACTCCTCGCGGGAATGGTCACCGGCTTAGCCGTGAGCCTCTTCCAGGCGGTGACGTCCATCCAAGAGGCGACGCTGACCTTCGTCCCAAAACTCCTGGCGGTCTTCGTAGCCTTGGTGCTGTGCATGCCGTGGATGACGGACCTGGTGGTCCGTTTCGCTGTGGACCTGTTCGGCAATCTGGGACAGTACGCGCGATGACGGTAGACGGGTTTCTTACGCAATGGGCACCAACCTTCCTGCTGATGCTGGCGCGCTGTAGCGGCGTGGTGGCGCTGGGGCCGGTGTTTGGAAGCCAAAACCTTCCGCCCACCCTCAAGGCGGGTTTGGCGGGGAGCTTGGCGCTCATACTCACCCCACTGCTGATCGGGGGCGGTCTGACGGTGCCGACGTCGGTTCTCGGATTGACCGCGACGTTGGCCGGGGAGCTCGTGATCGGCGCGGTCATGGGGCTCGCGGTCCGGTTCGTGTTTGCGGGAATCGGGATGGCCGGGGAACTCGCGGCCGTCCAGATGGGCATCGGTCTTCCGGCGGCTCTGGATCCGCATTCGATGAGCCAGGTCTCGTCGGTCAATCATCTGTTGGACCAGGTGGCCATCCTGACGTTCTTGACGGTCGGCGGCCACCATGCGGTCCTGGCGGCGCTGGCGCAAAGTGTGACCGTCGTCCCGCCGCTCTCCGTTGCGTTCCGCGGTAGTAGCCTGGAGTTCCTGCTGGGGTTGTTCGGCGCGGCGCTGGTCCTGGCCATCCGGTTGGCAGCCCCGGTTGGGGCCGCCATGCTGGCCGCCATGGTCGTCCTCGGACTCCTCAACCGCATCGCGCCCCAGGTGAATGTGTTCATGGTGAGTTTCGCCCTCACGCTCGGGGTTGGATTCTTGGTGCTCTTGGCGGCGCTGCCGCTCTTGGGTACGGTCATGACGACCACGTTCCAGCAGCTCCCCGCGACGCTGGGTGCGCTGCTCCTCCGGATGCGCCATGGCATCTGACGACGCAGAACGGACAGAAGCCCCAACACCGAAACGGCGCCAGGAGGCGCGCGAGCGCGGTCAGGTGGCGCGCAGCGTGGAGCTGAACTCTGCGCTGATCCTCCTGGGAGCGTTCGGGGCACTCTCCTTCGGTGGGGCACTGATGGGCGACACGCTGCTTCGGGCGTTTCGCGAAGGACTCCAGCTGGGCGGTCGGACCGATCTGACGATGGAGGCCGTACGGGGCCTGATCCTGTCGGCGGCATGGTCGGTGGCGCAGGCGATCTTTCCGGTGGTCGTGGCAGGCACAGTCATGGGCGTGCTGGCGAACGTCCTGCAAGTCGGGGTGCTGATGAGTTCTGAGGCCCTCGGGTTTCATTGGGAGCGCATCAGCCCCGCGCGAGGGTTCGGGAACCTCTTCTCGATGCGCGGAGGCGTGGAAGCGGTCAAGGCGCTGCTCAAACTAGCCATCCTGGGGGTGGTCGCATACCGGACCCTCCAGCCCGAGTGGGCGCGCTTTCCGTCGTTGGCAGAGATGGAGTTACAGGAACTCGTGTGGTGGCAGCTGGATCTCGCACTCCGCCTGGCGTTCCGAGTCGTCGGGGTCTATTGCCTGGTTGCGGTCGCCGACTACGCGTATCAGCGGTGGCACCATGAGAAGAGTCTCCGGATGAGTCGCGGAGAGATCCAGGACGAAGGCAAACAGCAAGAGGGCAACCCTCAGGTGCGCGCGCGAGTGCGCAGTTTGCAGCAAGAGCGCAAGATGCGCCGGATGATGCAGGATGTCGCGCACGCCAATGTCGTGATCGTGAACCCCACCCACATTGCCGTCGCCCTCCGGTACGACGGGCGATCCATGCGCGCCCCGAAAGTCCTCGCCAAGGGCAAGCGGCTGCTGGCGGAACGGATCATCGAGATTGCGCGCGACAAGAGGATCCCGGTCGTCCAGGACATCCCGCTGGCGCGCGCGCTGTACAAGCTGGTGGACGTCGGGGACGAGATCCCGCTGGCGCTATACCGCGCGGTGGCCAAGATCCTGGCGTACGTGTACGGGCAGGCGGCGGGCCGAGGTGTGGCGTGAATAGGACCGTCGCGGGTTCGCACGCAAGGAGTGTCCGGTTCCACGCACGGAGGCACGCATGATGAAGCGCTCGTTGGCTGCCCGCACGGACGTGGCCCTGGCAGTCTCGGTGCTGGGGATCCTCGGCGTCATGCTGGTCCCGTTGCCGCCGCTCCTGCTGGATTTGCTCCTGACGAGTAATCTCGCCCTGTCGCTGATGACGCTCTTGATCGGGATGTACATCCTGCGCCCGCTGGATTTCTCCCTCTTTCCCTCACTCCTGCTCATCCTCACATTGTTTCGGTTATCGCTCAACGTGGCCTCCACGCGCCTGATCCTGCTCCACGGCAGCGACGGGACGCAGGCCGCCGGCGAGGTCATCCACGCGTTCGGCCGGTTCGTGGTCGGAGGCAACTACGTGGTCGGGGCGGTGGTTTTCCTCATCCTGGTCGTAATTCAGTTCGTGGTCATTACCAAGGGCGCGGGCCGGATCGCCGAGGTGGCGGCTCGGTTCACCCTGGACGCCATGCCGGGGAAGCAACTG
>JGI20214J51088_10002341_pt1 | contig 12648 bp, 10 predicted proteins | sample WetSurMetagenome_FD_51088 | JGI IMG/M metagenome (IMG submission 51088)
CGGGGGCGGGCAGTAGTACGTCACCACGGGAGGGCCTTCGGCTGAATAGTAGTTATTGATGACGACCGGGTCGGGGTAACCGTCGCAGGAGGGCGGCCGGGCCAGGTACGTCGTGGTGCCGGTGTACGGTGCAGCAGACAGGCCGAACCCGGTGCAGACGGCAAGCAGTTGCTTCCGGGCCTCCTCCCTGCCCATGGATATCCTTCCGGCGTCAGCTGCATAACCAACCGATGCCTGCAACTCGCCTGCTATGTCGGGTGTAACGGGGTAGTCTGCAATCCAGCCGTTGCGCGGCGCGATGCCCGCCTTCCCCAGCCAGTATTCGGCCTCGATCTCGTCGTCGGTCTTTCCCAGGCCCAGTGCCGCTGACAACGGCACGGCAAAGTCGCCTTCCCGAACGACCGGGGCGCCCACCGGTGGCGGTCCGGATGATTGTGCATGAAGCAGAGGCGGCAGCAGGATCGCGAGAAAGATGCACAGGGCAACCTGTCGAACGGGCTGCTGTTTCATGGCCCCATTCTCCCATCTTCTCTCAATGCGGCGACTTTACAGTAAATCATCCTTCCGCCTCGGGATCATCACAATCGGGGAAAAGCATATCCCCCACGTGAAAGATGCTTAGGTCGAATCAGGGAAAGGAGAACGGCCGGGTGCTCCTCAGCCAAACACTCCCGCGGGAATCGCCGCGGTGATTCGTCCCAGGCAGGGCCGATCAGAACAGGATGTCGAGGCCAAGAAGTGCCTGGATGAGATAGAGGCCGAGGATGAGGATGCCGAGAATGAAATGCGGTGTCCGCCACCGGGACTCCGGCCCCTTGATCTCACGGGATATGAGAAACGTGAGGATCAGGCAGATGGCGATGCACAAACCCGTTGTCGCGTGGTAGGGAAATACGAAGAAACGCCCCCTGTCGATCCAGATCAGGGCAGCCCCGGCCAGGTATCCCAGAACACCCAGGACCGCGAGAACCGGCCCGTTGGCACGATGCCTCCGCACGAAGGAAACTCGTTCACCGCCCGTCTTTCTGCGCCTCCGGATCGTGAGTCCTAGCCAGCCCTGGTACAGCAGGCAAACGAAAATGATTGCGTTATAAGAACCGTGGGCAATCCTCAACACATTCATCCACTGCGAGTTGATCATCATGGGCTCACCACCAGCATCCCGACCATCCCCTTATCCCTGTGACTCTCGAGAAAAAGGAATTGCTTGTCACAGTAAAACGCATACCCGCCGGTTCGAGTGGGGGTAAAGCGGACGATCTGGGGCTCTTTTGTCAATTCCAACCGGATCTCCATTCCAGCGTCAGGGGCATGCATCACAATGTTGTGAGGCGTGATGCCCGGGTCTTTTCTTATTTTCAGCTCCACCGGCACATTCACCTTGACCACGATGTAGTCCGGATCGAAGAAATAAGAACCCCCGAGAACGTCGATTCGCTGCACTCCGTCGGGGTCGATCGCGGCATGGAATTCCTTCCTCTCCGCGGCCATGGCACCGGCAGAAGAGAGGACCAGGATCATGGCGATGATCGAAAACCGCCTGATTGAATTCATCTCGCGCTACCGTCTCCTTCATTCGTGAACCGAAGCAGGTTCGTCTCGTAGGATGCCGTGAACGGCCCGCGACGGCCGATGCTCTTGACCAGGAAATGGGGTTCCATCTTTGTCACCCAGTAGATGATTTTCGGACGGATCACGGGGATGTTCACGGCGACTTCCATGCGCCAGCAATCGAATTCCCCCGCGGGGACAACGATCTTTTCCCCGGCGGCCTTCCGAAGCGTCACCGTGATCGACGGGCCGGAGAAATCCACCATGAAAACGGGCAGGGCTTCGTCCGTTTCGAACGGGTACGACCGGATCAGGATCAGGAGGGAGCCATCCACGGCAAAAGCCTCGCCCTCCGGGAGGTTGTACGACAGGGCCTCCTTCATCCCGTCCCACAGGAGGAACGCCTTCCCGCCTTCCACCCGGAGCCGGGACTGATCCGCCGACTGCCCCGCGGCGCGGGATCGGGTTCTCACCCCGGACAGGACGCGGCCTGCTGGAGTCATACGGATGCTCACTTCCTCGGTGCTCCCCAGGGCTGTGACGCGGGTGGCATAGAGGATACCGCCGCCATCGCGCTGTACCTCCATGTCGACCGCCTCCGCATCCAACCCGCTGTGGACGGGCCGGGACTCGTACCGGTAGCTCTCCTTCTGGGCATGCGCAGCACCCTGGAAAGATAACAGCATGACGAGAGAGACAATGCATCGCAGGACCCTATCGTACATATTCCTGCACCAGGGAAAAGAGGGGGAGAATGCCGAACCAGATGATGTAGCCAAGCGACAGCCCCATGACCCCGTTGATCCTCCTGTCATAGAAGCCGGACCTCATCAGCCGGAAAAGCAGGAAAACAAGGAAAAAGGCATGGGGAGTGACCAGCAGGAACCAGAACAGGGGAAATCTCGTCACGCCGTAATACTCGAGGAGCAGACCCGAAAGCAGGGCCGACGACACAAACAGGATTGCCAGGATGATGGCGGAGCGCGAACCGAACATCACGGCGACGGATCTCTTCTTCACGGCCTCATCGGCTTGCCGATCGGGAATGCCTGCCAGGATGTTGGCCGCGAGGACGGCAAAAAACAGGGGTAGGCCCAGCAGCCAGGGCAACAGTTCGTCCCAGGAACCGCCCTGAAACACAAAACCGCAGAGAATCACGTAAATGCTGTGCGTCGCACCCACGACGATTTCCCCGACGCCCCGGTATGAAAATCTCGCGGGGGGAAGAGTGTAGCCGAGGCCGAGGCACAGACCGATCACGATAATGATCGCCGATGCATGGGATGCGGCGCCGACAAGACGAAGCAGCAGGGCAGATGCTGCGACGATGAGGATCAGAGCGAGAACGATAGCGGACCGCACCTCCCGGAAACTCAATTTGCCTTCCACAAGCACCCGCGAGCCCCCGGTGTAGATGCTGTAGTTTTGGTTGAGGCGATCCGTTTGATAGTCCTGGTATTCATTGACGAGGATCGTGCACCATTCGATCAGGAAGATGACCAGGTAGCCGACGGCGAAGTTGGGAACCTCGAATCGATGAAAGATCACCGATTGCGCCAGGGCCCCCATGGTGTAGGAAATGCACGTCATGGGAAAGAACTGGAGACGGGTGATCCGCACCCACGCCATGACTTTCGTTCCCGCCGCATGATCATTCATATCGCGATCCGGTCGTCATGCCTGTTTCAAGCTCTTCAATGCCTCCGGTATCAGTTCGGACAGGGCCGGGAAGATGTGCATCCTGTCGGTGATGGATTTGACGTTTCCCCCGGTTGCCACCGCGTTGACCACTTCCTGGATCAGGATCGACGCCATGGGGCCGATCACATGGAAGCCCAGGATCTTCTCCGTGCCTTTTTCCACGATGGCCTTTGCAAAGCCCTCCTCTTCCATCATGGCGTTCCCCTGGACCACATCGGAATAATTCGCCCGGCCCACGAGGATCTCATGGCTTTTCCTTGCCTGCTCCTCCGTCAACCCGACGGAGGCAATCTGGGGATGGGTGTACACGGCGTGGGGAACAGCCGAGAAATCCATTTTGATCTTGTCCGGCCCCGCGGCATTGTGCCAGGCGATCCGGTGCTCCATGTCGCCTGCATGGGTGAACATGGCCTTCCCGATGGCATCCCCGAAGGCCCAGATGTTCTCTCTGCTTGTCTGGAGCATGTCATCCACCTTGATATAACCGGTGCCCTCCAAGTCCACGCCGGTCTTCTCCAGGCTCAGCAGATCGGCATTGGACCTTCTGCCCGTTGCAACAAGGATTGTTTCGGCCTTGAGTCTTCTTGACCTGCCGGAGATCGTGTTCCGAACGGCAAGGGTGCACTCCTTCCCCTTCTTCGTGACCTCCAGCGCTTCGGCATTCGTGATGACGCTCATCCGCCTCGCCATCACCTTTCCCAGCAGGTCCGATATCTCCGGCTCTTCGACGGGGAGCAGTCGATCCCTGCTCTGAACGATCGTCACGGCAATGCCCATGGCCGAAAAGAAATGACCGTACTCGACGCCGATATACCCGCCGCCGATGATGATCATGCTCTGCGGTTTCCTCGTGATATCGGGTATGTTTTCGTTCGTGAGGTAGCTGATCCCGTCGAGGCCCTCGAGCGGCGGAATGACCGGGCGCGAGCCGGAGACGATGAATATCTTCCTTCCCCTGATCGTCCGGGTCTTCGTCTGCAGAGTGTAATCCCCGATGAACCGGGCCTCCTCGTTGTAGAAATCAAGCTTCTTCGAGTTGTCGATTTCCTCGAGAAGAAACTGACGGCCTTCCCAGCGCGTATTCCTCACGCGTTTCATCAGGGAGGCAAAATCGATGCGGGTGATTCTTGCGGTGATTCCAAGCTTCGTTGCGCTCTCGATCTCCCGGATCCGGTCGGCCGGGTAAATGAGCGTCTTGGAGGGGACACACCCCGCGTTCAGACAGGTTCCCCCGACGTGCCCTTTATCGACCAGTGCTACTCTATGCCCGGCTGCCAGGGCCTTGAAGACGATCCCCAGACCCTCGCCGGCGCCGATGACGATGACATCGTATTCTTTCATGAGAACACCCCTTGCGACCGGGAAGTCGAGCGCATGTTTCTTCCCATGGAATAACAGGACGGGTTGCGTCACGTTCAGAAGGGGAAAAGGCAGGGTCATCCGGGCCCTGCCTTTCCTCTATATAGAAAGGGAATAGAGGCACTCTCCGGTCGTCTCTTTCCCGGTATCTGCGGCAAGACAGCAGTCCGCACGAAGTATGCGCTGCCGGGCCCCCCGGTCGGGACGAGAGGTGTTCTCAGGGTCTGTCCAATTCAGCGGAAGTTCAGCACGAGGTGAAATGACAGAGGTGCGCGATCTCCACGATTGCACTATATCGTAAAGAGGAGGCCGGTTATATCGTCGCTTCCCCGATTGAGGGATTCGAAATACCTGAGAGGCGCTTCGGGAAACGGAGGTTTCCCCCCTGCACCTATGGATTCATAGGATGGCAGAGCCGCTTCACGCGGATTCAGCCGGATCCGGATTTACCGGCACGCCAGTGCTTTCCGAAGTTCACGGGATCGCCTTGACACGGGGAGGAAGCCGATTATTCATGCAGATCTCCAGGAGTCTCAATCGGCGAAACGCCTGATTTCAAGAATTAGATTGCCCTATCGCCTTCTTTTTTGCTTTAATTTTTCTGAAGAGCGATCCGTCATCCTAAGAGGGATTTCCATGCTCATTGCCGTGAACATCGTAATGATCCTGTGCGTGGTTCTATTCTCCGGCTGCCAGACGACGCTTCCGAATGTTTCGCGCATCCAGGAAGAGAGCGCGGCAACCCAGGCCCAACCGGTGATCGTCGGTCCCAAGGGTGAACTGCGCCCTTCAAAATCCAGGGAGCTGCTGGAGAAATTGCGGCAGAAGGCCGGCGCGACGGATCTCATCCAGGCCAATATCTCGCTGATGGAATCCCTCGGCGGGCCTCCCCTGACTGCAGGAAATCATGTCACCCTCCTGGTGGATGGTCCCGCAACGTTTGCCTCCATGTCGAAGGCCATTTCGGAGGCAAAGGATCACGTCAACATCGAAACCTTCATATTCGACGACGATGAGGTGGGACGGCAATTCGCCGATCTGTTTATCCGGAAACAGTCGGAAAACGTTCAGGTCAACCTGATCTATGACAGCGTGGGGTGCATGAAGACGCCATCGGCATTCTTCAAGAGATTGAAGGACGCGGGGGTCAACGTGCTCGAATTCAACCCCGTGAACCCCCTCAAAATGAGAAAAGAACAACTCCTCACGAACCGGGATCATCGCAAGGTCGTTGTCGTCGATGGAAAAGTGGCGTTTACGGGCGGAGTGAACCTCAGCAGCGTCTATTCCAGGGGGCAGTCTCTAAGCGGCTCGTCGGAAGGGGAAGCAGGAGAAGGGTGGCGTGATACCCATGCAAGAATTGCCGGCCCGTCCGTTGCACAGTTTCAAACGCTTTTCATCCGGACATGGCGCGATCAAAAAGGGCCGGAACTCGCCTCGAGGGATTATTTCCCCGCGCAGAAACCCGAAGGGGACGCCTATGTCGAGGTCATCGGGAGCACTTCGGGCGATCAGAATCGACTCACCTTTGTGATGTACATATCGGCCATAAAGCATGCGGCGTATTTCGTGCATCTGACGACCCCTTACTTCGTTCCCGATCGTCAGCTCAGGGATGCTCTCGCCGAGGCAGCCGGACGCGGCGTGGACGTCAAGCTCATCCTCCCCGGCGCCAGCGACTCGAAGCTTGCCTATTATGCAGGCCGGTCTCACTACGAGGATCTCCTGGAAGCCGGGGTGACACTTTACGAAAGGCGTGCCAGGATGCTGCACGCAAAAACCGGGGTCATCGATGGAGTGTGGTCCACGGTCGGCTCGACCAATCTGGATTCGTTGAGCTTCCAGGAAAACAACGAGATCAATGCCATCATACTCAATACGGATTTCGCAGGACAGATGGACGGTCTGTTCAGCCGGGATATCGACGCTTCCGACGAAATCACACGACACGCATGGTCTCAGCGCCCTCTCTGGGATCGGGTGAAAGAACAGTTCTCCCGCCTCTTTTCCGAATTTTTGTAACCCGGTTTTTCATTCGGGATTGCGCACGCCCAGGATCGAAAAGGTGTTTCTAGGAGTGAATCGTCAGCCGGCGATTGCTTTCTCGAGCAGCCCGATGCCGGCCCGGATGCGCCGCAGCGACTCTTCCCTGCCGAGCGTATCGGCCAGCTCGACGCCGCCGCCGGGGGTGAACTGCTTTCCGGACAGCGCGATGCGCAGAGGCCACAGGATCACCCCGCTCTTCACCCCCTTCTTCTCGATCAGGGCAAAGATCTCCCGATGCAGATTCTCGTGAGTCCACGGGGCGATGGATTCCAGGAGGGGCAGGATCGTCCGCAGGCTCTCCAGCGAGATCCTCTCGTCGGTTTTCATCTTCTTGCTGACATAGAGCGCAGGCGAATAGTCCGGCAGTGCGTCGATGAAATCGATCTGGCCGGGGATGTCGGAGAACTTCTCCGTCCTCTCGTGAAGCACCCGGCTGATCTTCATCAGGTCGATATCTTCCCTCTTCACAGCCTTGCGGATCCAGGGCAGCGCGATCTCGTGAAATTTCTCGAGCGGCATCTCCCGGATGAACTGGCCGTTGAGCCAGGTGAGCTTGTGGACGTCGAAGATCGCGGGCGAGCGGCTGATCCCGGAAAGATCGAAGGCCTCGACGAGTTCCTCCAGGGTGAACTTCTCCCTCTCCGTGCCCGGGTTCCACCCGAGCAAGGCGATGTAGTTGACGATGGCTTCCTTGAGATAGCCCTTCTCGATGAAATCGGCGTAGGAGGCGTCGCCGTCGCGTTTGGAGAGCTTGTGCTGCGCGTCGCGCATCACCTGGGAGCAGTGGACGTACTGGGGGACCTTCCACCCGAAAGCCGCGTAGAGAAGGTTGTACTTGGGCGTCGAGCTCAGGTACTCGTTGCCTCGGATCACGTGGGTGATTTCCATCAGGTGATCGTCCACCACGTTGGCGAAGTTGTACGTCGGCATGCCGTCGGACTTGACGAGCACCTGGTCGTCGAGCATCGCATTCTCGACGGTGATGGAACCGAAGACCTCGTCCTCGAAGGTCGTGGCGCCCATGGTGGGAATGCTCTGCCGGATCACGTGGGGCACGCCGGCGGCGAGCTTCTGCTCGATCTCACCTTTCGAAAGTTTCTTGCAGCGCCCGTCGTACCGGAAGGGCAGCTTCCGGAGTTGCAGGCTCGTGCGAAGCTCCTCGAGGCGCTCCTTGTCGCAGAAGCAGCGGTAGGCCACCCCCTTTTCGATCAGCTGGTCGGCGTATTTCCTGTAGATCGGCTTGCGCTCGTGCTGGATGTAGGGCCCGTAAGCCCCGCCCTTGTCCGGTCCCTCATCCCAGATGAGCCCCGTCTCTTCGAGGGTGCGGTAGATCAACTCTACGGCGCCTTCCACGATTCGTTCCTGGTCCGTATCCTCGATCCGGAGGATGAAGGTGCCTTTGTTTTTCTTTGCCCAGAGATAGGCGTATAGCGCCGTGCGGAGGTTGCCCACGTGCATGTAACCCGTGGGGCTGGGCGCAAACCGCGTTCTGACTGTCATGGGACTCCTTTTCGAAAACCGCTGGATTGCCGAAGGAATTCCCTTCGCAGAAATGATATAGAATGATCGCCCATTCGTGTCAATGGGAACCTGAACGCCTTGCGAGGAGTCCGCCCACCGCGTCTTTCTCGTAAAAAAATTGAAAGGCAGGGTTTCCCCTGCCTTGCGAGGTTGGTTTCAAATACGTGGGTCATGCGCTTGTCGATACCGGGTTCAACCATCGAACCGGGCTCCGGACAGGTCTTGCACGATGCGGGGATGAATCCATCCCCGTCAGCCGACCGATCAACCCCGATCGCCGTCTTTTCCGCCCTTCGACGGTTCTGTTTTTTCCGCCGAGCAGGCCTCCCGGAGATTCATGAACAACCGCGACTGGTCCGACACGAAGGACAGCCAGTCATTGGCGAATTGCTGTGAGATCTCGCCGCAGGCCTTCAGGGTCTGATCGGGACGGTCTTTCTCCCCGACGCCGGACCTGCACGTTTCTCCGATTCTCTGCACGCTCTCCATCCAGGTCCGATACATCCGGGCATACCCCTCGAGCCACCCTTTCGAGAAGCTCAGGAATGCCTCCGGGGTCGTGGGCGGCGCAGAGAAAGGATTTTCCGCCATCTCGAGCCAGGCGCGGTTCATCCGGTTGAACATGTCCAGACCTCCGGACATCATGCCGAAGGATTCCTTGGACCACCGCGAGTAAAATTCCGAGTACGGTTCCTTTCCCTCGAATAAATTGTATGCCATCGTGCACCTCCGGTTTCCTTGATTTCATCCGCGGTTCACTCACAGCAAGTTTCGCACCACTTTTCCGAAAAGATATCATCGGGTTGCGAATTTCATCGGGAGCGGGCGACAGGCGGCCGGTTAAAATTCCTCGAGGATTTTTGCTTTTTCGAGCTTGCGGATCTTTTCGAGGGCCCGGTTTTCGATCTGCCGGACGCGTTCGCGGGTCAGGCCGAACTTCTTTCCGATCTCCTCGAGGGTGCGCGGCTCATCGTCGGTCAGGCCGAAACGAAGGCTCAGGATTTCCTGCTCGCGGGGCGCGAGCTCATGGAGAATCTCCGTGAGATGTCCCGTCAGGGCCCGGCGGTCCATGGGCAGAAGAGGCATGAGACCGCCGTCCTCGAAGTTTTCTTCCTGGACGGGGCTCTCCTCGCTTTCTTCCAGGAGTTCCGCCATCAGCTGCACATCGTCGATGTCGACGTCAAGCGATTCGGCCACCTCGTCCGGAGCGGGCTCACGGCCCAGTTCCCGCTGAAGCTTCTCCCGGGCATGGGTGTAGCGGGAGATCACCGGGCGGACATCGGGCGCCTGATGCCGGATGGCCTGGGTGACGGCCTGCCGGATCCACCACCGGGCATAGGTGGGGAAACGGACCCCCCGGCGCCAGTTGTACCGTTCGACGGCCTTGAACAGCCCCAGGTTGCCTTCCTGAATGAGGTCCAGAAGCGACAGCCCGTAGCTTCGGCTTGCGTAATGCTTTGCGATGTAGACGACGAGGCGCAGGTTGGACTGGATCATCTTTTCCCTGGCAGCCTTGTCGCCCTGCTCGATGCGCCGCGCAAGCTCGATCTCCTCCTTGGGGGTCAGCAGACGAACCTTTCCGATCTCTCGCAGGTATTGCTGGACCGGGTCGAGGGTGGCCTCTTCCCGCAGCGGCGCCTCGCGGCTCTCGGGCTCCGGGGTCTCCTCGTCGGCAACTACCCTGACATTCTCCGACTCGAGGGAATCATAAATCTGGTCGAGCTTGCGTACGCCTTTTTTCGCTTCACGCTTTTTCACCGTATGACGCTGCCTCCCTGTCTTGCCCGTGATCTTGCAGTCTGCACTCAGTATAATATCTTAACGCATTGCATCGCCGGATGGAATGCCCCAGTTTCAGACCGTTTTCCGTCTTTATCTTCTCTTCGCTTTGTAGTAGAAAACGCTCAACGGCGCCATGAGGAGACAAGATTGCCACGAACCAAGCCCCCCCAGATGAGCTTTCGCGCAGCCGCGATGATCGCGGAAGGAAAGCGAGGGCCCAGCCGGGTCGCCGATGCGGCCCAGGAAAGCGAGCACCTGTTCCGGACGCTGACGGAAAAGTCCGTCGCGGGCATCTATGTCGTCCAGGACGGCCGGTTTTGCTTTGTGAACGACAACGCGGCCTCTTACGCCGGCTATTCCGCAGAGGAGCTCATCGGGAAAAAATCGGACTTCATGGTTCACGCCGAAGACCGGCAGGCGGTGAAACAGAATGCCCGGGACATGCTTCGGGGCGTGCGGTCATCCCCTCACGAGTTCCGGCTCACCACCAAGCAGGGAAAGGTTCGCTGGGTCCTGGAGACAGTTGCCTCCATCAGCTTCGGCGGCCGGCCGGCGATCCTGGGAAACTCGATGGACATCACCGAGGAAAAGCGGGCGCAGGAGCGGCTCCGGGAGTCGGAGACCTGGTACCGGTCGCTCTTCGAGACGACGGGCGCGGCGACGATGATCCTCGAGGAGGACACGACGATTTCGCTTGTCAACCGGGAGTTCGTCACGCAATTCGGCTACACCCGCCAGGAGACGGAAAACATCAAGAGCTGGACGGAGTTCATCAACCCCGACGACCTGGACCGGATGAAGGAGTATCACCGGCTGCGGAGGATCGACCCCGAGGGGCCGCCGAAGAATTACGAATTCCGGTTCATCCGAAAAGGGGGGGAATCCCGCAATGTTTACCTGACGGTGGATCTCATCCCCGGGACGCGCAAGAGCATTGCTTCGATGATCGACATCACCGATCTCAGAAGGGCCGACGAGACGGTCAAAATCCGGGGGAAGGAACTGGAAAACAAGACGCTCGAGCTCGAGGAGCTCAACGCGGCGTTGCGGGTCCTCCTGAAGCGCCGCGAGGAGGATCGCAACGAACTGGAGGAAAAGGTCCTGACGAACGTCAAGAAGCTCGTCCTGCCCTACATCGAAAAGCTCAAGAAGGGCCGCCCCGATGCCATGGCGCGAACGAGTATCCTGATCCTCGAGTCGAACCTCCGGGACATCATCGCCCCCTTCTCCAACAAGCTCTCAGCTCTCCACATGAACCTGACACCGCGGGAACTCCAGGTCGCCGGCCTGATCAAGGAAGGCAAGGCGACCAAGGAGATTGCCGCATTTCTCAATGTGTCGCAGAGCGCCGTCAATATCTGCCGCCATCGCATCCGCCACAAGCTGGGCCTCAACAACCGCAAGATCAACCTTCAGACCTACCTCTCGCAGCTCGCCTGACATATTACATTTAATGTGATATTCATGTAACATTCTTCTAATATTGCTTTTTAACCCGATTCACCATAAAGCGCAATGAGCCTCTGATTTTCGTGCTGATTCAGCGGCCGGGTTGCCAGGGGGGATCCCATGGGGGAGAAGGCAACCCGGCCCTTCCACACCAGATTTGATGCAGGGGCCGTCAGGGTAATACAGGGGGACTTCTACTGTCGTCTAATGACAGGGGCCGGGATAACGCCACCCGGCCCCGCCTCCTCGCCACGGGACAGGCACGAGGAACGAGGAACGAGGAACGAGGCTCACAAAAGAGACCCATCCTTTCACCCCGGTCCACGATCCTATACACATCGTATCCGGTTTTTCACCCATAACGATCCAACTGTCAGAATCAAACATATTCAGGAGGGACAGGTTTATGGCAATCAAGAAGATTTGCGTATTGGGAGCGGGATTGATGGGCAGCGGGATTACCCAGGTTTGCGCCCAGGCGGGCTACCAGGTGGCCATGCGGGACATCGAGCAGCGCTTCGTCGACGGCGGCATGAGCATCATCAAGAAGAACCTTGCCCGCGAGGTGGAAAAGGGCAAGCGAACCCAGGCCGACATGGATGCGCTGCTCGGCCGGATCAAACCGACGGTGGACATGAAGGAAGCCGCCACCGATGCCGACGTGATCGTCGAAGTCATCATCGAGTTGCTGGAAGTCAAAAAGAAAGTCTTCCAGGAGCTCGAGACGATCGTGAAGCCCGAGTGCCTCTTCTTCAGCAACACCTCGGGCGTCAGCATCACGGCCATGGCCGCCGTGACCAAGCGGCCCGACAAGTTCATCGGAACCCACTTTTTCAACCCCGTGCCGGTGATGAAACTCCTCGAGGTCATCAAAGGCTATGAGACCTCGGAGGAAACGCTCAAGATCGCCCTGGAGTGGGGCAAGAGCCTCGGCAAGGAAACCATCATCGTCAACGAAGCGCCGGCCTTCGCCGTCAACCGGATCCTGTGCCCGATGCTCAACGAGGCGTTCTTCGTGCTGGGCGAGGGCGTGGCCTCGGCCGAGGACATCGACAAGGGGATGGTGCTGGGCTGCAACCACCCGATCGGCCCGCTGGCTCTTTCGGACCTCGTTGGGCTCGACACGCTTCTGCACGTGGTGAACAACCTTCATGCAGAACTGGGCGACAAGTACCGTCCTGCACCGCTGCTGGTGAAACTCGTTCGCGCGGGTCGCTTCGGCCGCAAGAGCGGCAAGGG
>JGI20214J51088_10002342_pt1 | contig 12646 bp, 14 predicted proteins | sample WetSurMetagenome_FD_51088 | JGI IMG/M metagenome (IMG submission 51088)
CAGCAGCTTCTGAAGCAGCCACAGCAATAACGAATATGCTGAAAAACATCCCTTCAAGCTTATGAGGAAAGAGACAGCGGTTAAATGCCAGGAAATTTATATTTACTGAGTTTAGTATCAACTCAACCGACATCAGGATTGTAATCAGGTTCCGGCGTGTAAGGAAACCGTAAACACCGGCAAAAAACATGATTGTGGCCAGAACTAAAAAGTACTGTAATGGTATTCCTGAGCTCATTTTATATCTGATTTAATGTTGGTGACTTTGTTTTGGCAGGACCTGCTTTTTTTGCAACTACTATAGCTGCTATCATCGCTGCCAGAAGCAGAACCGAAATAACTTCAAATGGCAGAACATATCCGTCCTTTTTGACTGAGAGTAAGCTTGTTCCGATCAAATGCATATCAACCTCCGCAGCTGCCTCTTTGGTGGCTGAAAAACTGTAATCAAGGATTGTTACAATTGAGAGAATTGCACCTGTTGCTGCAGCTAAAGCTGAAAAAACATTCTTTTTCCATCCTGATGGTTCAAATTTCTGGCTGATGTGACTTGTCAGTAGTATTGAGAAAATGATCAGTACAACAATACCTCCTGCATATAGCGTGAGCTGTATTGCAGCCATGAACTGGTAATTAAGCATAAAATACAGTCCCGATGTAGATACCAGTACAAACAGGAGGTACACGGCAGCACGTAGTATTTTTCGGGTGGTAACTGTCAGAACAGAGAAGACAGATATCATCAGTGCGAATAAAATAAACATAATCTGATTAGAGGCCATTATTCAACTCCTTTCATTAATTGAGAACCCGGTTTATTTAAAGTTTTGATAAGAAGGGCACGGTTAAAGACAGCATGCTCGAATTTCTGACCAAAAGCCAAGGCATTTGACGGGCATGTCTTTACACATAAAGCACAGAATGTGCACATTCCCAGCCGATATATGTGTTTATCAATTGCTCTTTTCTTCTTGCCGTCTTCAGTGGTAATAGTTTTCGAGATAATTTCTATCGTGCCATTCGGGCAGTTTATTTCGCAGATCCCGCAACCGGTGCATTTATGTTCATTCTTTTCATTATGCGGCATCACAACCTCACCTTTGAACCGGTCGAACATTACGAGATCTTTCCGGTTGTTCGGATATTTCTGTGTCACAATGGTGCTTGGTCTGAAAAAATAAGAACCAGTAACTTTCATACCAACAAGCAGTGATTTGACACCAAAAAATACTTCTTTAAGATAATTTATTATACTTCTCATTCAGAGATATATATTAAGAATTACATATTATTAAAAATGCCAGCCCATAAGAACTATAAATGCCATAATCAGTACATTGACGAGGTTTATCGGCAATAAATACTTCCATTCAAGGGTAAGCAGCTGGTCAATCCTCAAACGGGGAAATGTCCATTTAAACCACATCATCAGAAAGATCACAAAGAATGTTTTTCCTATATACCATACAAATGGCGGAATGAAATCCATAACATGATTGAACCCATCCCAGGAACCCACATGGAAAGGCATCCATCCTCCCAGGAAAACAGTGGCTGCAATTGAGGCGACGATAAACATGTTCATGTATTCAGCCAGGAAAAAGAAAGCGAATTTAATACCTGAGTATTCAGTGTGATATCCTGCTGTAAGTTCCGATTCAGCTTCCGCTAGGTCGAAAGGTCCCCTGTTGGTTTCAGCTGTACTTGCAATAAGGTAGATGACAAATGCGATAAACGCAGGTAAATGTCCTTTGAAAATAAACCATCCATCTCTCTGGGCTTCTACTATAACTGATAATTGCATCGAACCGGCAAGAATTACTACTGTTATGAGAGCAAGACCTACTGATAATTCGTAACTCACAATCTGCGCACCGCTTCTCATTGCGCCAATTAAGGAATACTTGTTATTGCTTGACCACCCTGCAATCAATACTCCGATAACACCCATTGATGATACTGCAATAACATATAAAATCCCTATATTCATGTCAATCGCATGCAGTCCGTTTGCAAATGGTATTGCAGCCAGTGCCATGAATCCTGCAATTATTACAATAAAAGGGGCCAGGTTGAAGAGAAAACCGTCAGCGTTTTTAATGGGTATCATCTCAACAAAGAGCAGTTTTACAAGGTCTGCTATAGTCTGGAAGATCCCGAAGGGGCCTATTCTGTTTGGCCCGAGCCTGTTCTGCATGAAAGCACACACTTTCCGTTCTGCATACACAAGAAATAATCCGATAACAGCATAAAACAGCAGGATCAATACTCCGATTATAACCATCTCTGTCAGGATAGTCCAGAAGGGTGACATTGCATTTCGGAGACCTTCATCGATCGACTTTGTTAACGATGAAAAATCGTAGAAGACTTTCCACCAGGGAGCTGAAAGTATTACAGAGGAGTTTGCAGCAATCATATTAAACAGCATATCTTATTTCTTTTATTTAAATCTTGTCCTGTGCTCCCGACGATCCCTCATACTTCGGGATGTCGGGATTTTGTCTCCGCCAACTGGCGGATCCTCAACCTGAGCCCTGTGCCTATAATTTTTACCTTTAGGCACTCCAGGTACTCTAGGCACTCCAAACTTTTACCTGTCAATATCCGGTATTACCAGGTCAAGTGAACCTCCTATGGCAACAAGGTCAGCAATCTTGAACCCTTTGGCTATATGATTAAGTACAGATAAATTAACAAAATTTGGTGATCTGAATTTAACACGGTAGGGGTTCTTGTTTCCATCACTTATAATGTAGACACCCAATTCGCCCCTGGCAGTTTCAACCCTCTGGTAATATTCGCCTTCGGGAAGCTTGATAATTGGCTTCATCTTTACTGCATAGGGACCTTCAGGAATATTGTCTATAAGTTGTTCAATGATATTCATCGATTCCCACATCTCCTGTATCCTTGCAACATATCTGAAATAGGTATCACCTTCGGTAAAAAGGATTTCTTTAAATTGTACCCTGTCATATGCGCTGTATGGTTCGTGTTTCCGGACATCACATGAAAACCCCGAAGCTCTGCCAGATGGTCCTGTAACGCCATAGGATATTGCATCTTCAAGTGATAGTCTGCCAATCCCTTTACTGCGTTCATGGAAGATAACATTGCCGGTAAGAAGTTGATCGTATTCAGGTAAGATTTTTCTGAAGTATTTAATGAAGTCCTTAACTCTCTGTTGAAAATTTGGATGAAGATCGTACATAACACCGCCAGGACAGTTGTAGCTTACAAGCATCCGACCTCCACATGTTTCCTCAAAAATATCCATGATTTTCTCCCTGTCACGCAGACCATAGAAAAAACAGGTCAACCCGCCAAGGTCCATACCGAATGAAGCCCACCAAAGCTGATGTGACTGGATACGGGTAAGTTCTGACATGATAGTACGGATAACTTTAATCCTGTCAGGAATTTCTACCTGGAGTCCCTTTTCAACTGCAAGACACACTACCTCATTATTGATATGGGCCGAGAGGTAATCCATTCTGTCCGTAAGATGTATTATCTGAGGATACGTGATGCTCTCACACATCTTTTCAATTCCTCTGTGAATATATCCGATATGGGGCTGAACACTCTTAACCATTTCCCCTTTAAGAGAGACAACAAGCCTCAGAACACCGTGAGTTGACGGATGTTGCGGACCCATGTTAATAATATATTCCTGCTGTTCGTCAGCTGTAATATTTTTTACCTGTTCTTCCATAAATTACTTGGTAACAATATTAATATCATCAACATAGTCTTTCCTCAATGGAAATCCCCATGAATTATCAAGAAATAGTCTCCTCAGATCGGGATGATTTGCAAACTTTATTCCGAGTAGATCATATACTTCGCGTTCAAGGAAGTCGGCAGTGTACCAGATATCTGATACTGAATCAAACTGAGGAGTAATCCTGTCAGAAGTGCGGGTCTTAAGAACAACCATGTGGTCAAATTTTGTTGAGCGAAGGTGATAAACAACTCCGAGATCCTGACCATAATCCACTCCTGAAATGCATACCAGGAAATCAAACTGTGTTTGTTCTGTCTCCCGGAGTATTTTTGCGAGCGAATGTAATTTTGATGCAGGCACGATGACCTCGGTATACTGATTGCCTTCCTTTATTTCAAGATCCTGATCGGTTGACTTTATAAATGCTCCTAATTCTATTTTATTCATTGAATATCAGATTTCTGAAAAATAGCAGTCTATTATTTTGAGTCGTGGGATGTATTTCTCGCCTTCCTCGATTTTATTGTTTGGGTTTCAATCAGACGCTGAAGCTGAAGCATACCATATAATAATGCTTCAGGACGGGGGGGGCACCCCGGTACATAAACATCCACAGGTATTACATGCTCAACACCTTTTACCACGCAGTATGAATTGAGAAAGAACGGGCCTCCTGAAATAGCACAGGCACCCATAGCCACAACGTACTTCGGTTCTGACATCTGGTCATAAAGCCTCTTCAAAACAGGTGCCATCTTATTTACAATTGTTCCGGCAACCACAATAACATCAGCCTGGCGTGGACTGGCCCTGTAAACTTCCATTCCGAACCGCGCAAAATCGTGACGTGGTGCCCCGGTTGCCATCATTTCAATTCCGCAACAACTTGTCGCAAAAGTGAGTGGCCATAATGAGTTCTTCCTTCCCCAGTTGATCACATCATCAATAGTGGTCAAAAGAACATTTGAACCTGATTCCTTAAGCAGATCGAGACTTTCATTGTCCCCGAACTCTTCTCTCTTCATTCCTTTTATTCCCATATCAGAGCATGTTTTTTCCAGGCATATAACAGACCTAGACCCAGTATAAAAAAGAAAATCAAAATTTCAATAAAAGCTGCCATGCCTACTTCTTTCATAACAACTGCCCATGGAAATACAAGGACTGTTTCTACATCAAAAACCAGAAAAAGGATAGCAAAAAGATAATATCCGACATTAAACTGAAGCCATGTTACTCCCTCAGTCGGGACACCACATTCGTAAGGCTCAAATTTCTGAGGATTTATCGATTTTGGAGCTACAATTCCTGAAAAGATAAGAACCGCGCCTACAAAAATGGCTCCAACCAGGAAGAACAAAACTAACCATTCATTACTCATAGAATCAGGTTTTAAGTTTTAGCTTAAAGTCGGACAAAAGTATTATAAAATTTGATTATTGTGAAAAAATTAACAGCATATAAAAGTGATAATTATCACAATGAACCAGAGAATAAATCTAAATAAATATCTCATCAGGATACTCAATGTCAGTCAGAAACAGACCCTTTGCCGGTGCGGATTTTCCTGCCCTGCAGCGGTCTTTCGATAGTATTATTTCTTCGAATTCCTTAATATCCATCTTCCCGTATCCAATCTCGACCATTGTCCCGACTAATGCCCTCACCATATTTCTTAGAAAACGATCTGCCCTGACAGTAAATATCGTGCGGTTATCAACCTCTTCCCACCCGGCATGGAAGATTTTGCAGATGTTGGTCTTTGTATCTGAATGAAGTCTGCTGAAACTTGTAAAATCAGAATGGTTAAACAACAGTGTGCAGGCTTCATTCATTGAAGCAATGTCTATTTTTCTGTTTATGAGCCAGCTTGAATTATTAAAAAACGGATCCTTGAGCCTGGTAATGAAATATTTGTAAGTTCTGGAAAGTGCACTAAATCTTGCATTTGCATCAGGGAGAACTCTCTTTATTGATTTAACAGAAATATCTTCAGGTAGGTATCCGTTGAGTCTGAAAATCAGGTTATTTTGCGCAGAAAGATTTGCTGATATACTATCAAAATGAGCACAGAAAAATTTTGCATGTACTCCGGTATCGGTTCTCCCTGCACCGGTGGTGGAAATTTTTTCATTGAGAACAACACTCAACGAATCTTCCAGAATCTGTTGAACTGTGACAGAATTTGGCTGGATTTGCCAGCCATGATAGGAGGTACCTTTATAAGTGATAAAGATGAAATATCGTGTTTTCACAGGAATCTTTCGGTAAATATAATATTTTATGTCTGAATCCGATTGAATAAAATTTCCATGAATGGGGGGCTCATGCAAAGCCTGATATTTATGGTCATATGATTAAATTCTTGCTTAACTTTTAAATTTATTTCTGAATCTTATTCAAAAACCGAAGTTATAATGTATTTTTACTTTTGTCGTTAAGTACCCAATGACAGTTAGAATCTAACCATAACATTAATAATGAATAAAACCCTAAAATCCTTTAACTATGAAAGTTGATTTGAGTTGGATAGATTATCTGATCATGATAATCTACTTTTTATTTGTATTAGGCATAGGCTGGTTCCTGAGAAAATTCATGAAAAATGCCAATGCATTCCTTGAAGCCGGAAGATCAATGCCTGCCTGGGTAGCCGGATTAGCATTTATTTCTACTAACCTGGGGGCTCTTGAGGTGATGGGTATGACAGGTTCCGGTATGAAATACGGGATGCTGACAACACACTTCTATTGGATAGGTGCCATTCCTGCCATGATCTTTCTGGCAGTGTTTATGATGCCATTCTATTATGGTTCAAAAGCACGATCAGTACCCGAATTCCTTAAATTAAGATACGATGAAAAGACAAGAGGATTGAATGCAATTCTTTTTGCAGTTATGACCGTACTCGCTTCAGGGATCTCCATGTATGCACTCGCCATTCTTATGGAGAATGTCCTTGGTTGGAATTTTAATCTGAGCCTGTGGGTATCAGCTCTGATCGTTCTTGGATATACCTATCTGGGAGGGCTCTCATCTGCAATCTATAATGAAGTACTTCAATTCTTTATAATAGTAATAGGTTTACTGCCACTTGTATTTCTTAGTTTGAAAGATGTTGGAGGCTGGTCGGGATTGAAAGCGCAATTAGCGCCAATTGCTACTGCAAAAGGTTATGCAGCCGACACATTTACAACAACATGGAGGTACGCAGGTGAAGCATCAGCCAATCCCCTGGGAGTAGAATGGTTTGGTATACTGTTTGGTCTGGGATTCGTGCTTTCATTCGGTTACTGGTGTACCAACTTTCTGATTGTTCAGAGAGCATTTGCTGCAGAATCAAAAGCAGCAGCAAGAAAAGTTCCGCTCATCGGGGCTCTGCCTAAAATGTTTATACCTTTTCTTATAATCGTTCCCGGGATCATTGCCCTGGCTCTTTTCAATGACCCCACCAAAGGTTTCACTTTACCACTCGATGCAGGAGGAAAACCAATTTATGACTATACAATTATTATGCTGTTAAAGCAATACCTCCCGGCAGGAGTTCTCGGACTTGGTATCACTGCATTGCTTGCATCTTTTATGTCAGGAATGGCAGGCAATGTTTCAGCTTTCAATACAGTATGGACATATGATATCTATCAGAGTTATATCAGACCCCGGACCGGAAATGAGGAAGCTGACGGGAAACATTACCTGAAGGTTGGCCGGATTGCAACAATATTCGGTATTCTTCTGAGCATCGCATCTGCCTATATTGCAAGTAAGTTCGGTAATATCATGGACTTTCTCCAGACAATCTTCTCATTGATAAATGCACCACTGTTTGCGGTTATTTTCCTGGGAATGTTCTGGAAGCGAACCACAGGTCATGCTGCTTTTACAGGATTGCTTTCAGGGTTTCTTCTGGCTTTGCTTCATCACGGGCTCACGATACCCGCCGGTGCAACAACTCTTGTTAAGGGCGGCTGGATAGCAGTTTTGCATACTTATCCCGTTGAAATGGCTCAGAACTTCTGGACTGCAATAATTGCATTCACTGTGAGTACTTCAGTTACGATAGGACTGACCTTTTTGACAAAGCAGAAGAAGTCTGATGAAGAATTGCACGGACTTGTATATTCTCTCACCCCGCGTGAATTGGATGATAGCCATTTACCCTGGTACGAACGTCCGGCTGGTCTGGCAATCCTTGTTGGTGTGATATGTTTAGTATTAACAATAATGTTTTGGTAGGAGGAAATTAAAATGGTAGATATAAGAATCCCAATAGGCCTGATGTTTTCAATCATCGGAGTATTAATTTCAGTATTCGGGCTGTTTACAATGTCAAATACCGAAATGTATCATAAATCACTGGGTATCAATGTAAACCTGATAATGGGTGTGTTGATGCTTATCTTTGGTCTCATTATGCTTTACTATGCACGAAAGAAAAAGAAGGTAGAATAAACAGCCTGACTCAGATTTGAGCCGGAACGGATAAACGGGCTTGAAAAACTTTCCTTATTGTCTTTGAAAGTATTTTGAATTTAATCCAATTAACCAATGGACCGCAGAAAATTCATTGAAACCTCCGGTGCAGCTGCCGGAGCTGCCATGCTTGGCAATGTTACACCTGCTGTAAACCCTGTTAATCAGGTTGTTTCAGAACGAAAAAATGAAATGAATGGAAAGATCAAATTAGGATTATATTCAATTTCATACGGAGGAATTTGGTATAAAGGTCCAGCCCTTTCATTTGATGAATTATGCCGGTTGGCAAAGGAATATGGATTTGAAGGCATTGAACTGGATAACAAACGTTCGATGGGAAATCCGATGGATCTTGACAAGCGGAAAAGAGACGATATGCACAACACTCTTGCAAAATATGGTCTGGAAATGCCGTGCGTAGCTGCCAATAATGACTTCTCAAGCCCAATTCCGGAACACAGAGAGTGCCAGCTTCTGATGGTCAGGGAGACAGCCAAACTGGCAAAAGACATGGGGGCCAGGTTTGTACGTTTATTTGCGGCATGGCCCGGTGTTCCAATTCATGAAGGAGTAGGCACTTATGATTTTGTCCATGGTGATGGATTTTACACTTTCCTGAGACAATACCCTTATTCGACATGGATAGACAGATATAACTATGTGAAAGAATGTCTTATGGAAGCTGCAAAAATTGGAGAAGAAAATGGTGTCGTAATGGTGCTTCAAAATCATTCACCGCTGATCAGGACCTGGAAGGATACTTACGACCTTGTAAAAGAGGTGAATTCTCCCTGGCTTAAGGTATGTCTTGATCTTCCTATATTTGATAAGCAGGATAAAGAATATATTGCAAATGCAGTTCGTACAGTTGGAAGCCTGCAGGTGCATTCACATTTCGGCGGAGAATATTACCGTGATGAAAACAAGGTCATCAGGCCAAAAATGCTCGATTATTATGCGGGTGGAATAATGCCTGACTATAATCATTACATTCAGCTTATGAATGAAATAGGTTATAAAGGCTATTTTACCTTTGAACTTTGTCACCCCTTATTAAATAAAGATCATTCAGGTGCGGGTATTGATTTTGTGCATGAGCAGGTAGCTCTTGCCAGGGAGTATATGGCCAATATTATTAGTAAATAACCCATTATATCCGGTATTGCTATTCTGTTAGTGTGAGGTATATTTTTGATTTATGAAAGACAAAATTGAGAAGAGAGGATTCGCCAGTGATAATAATGCGGGAGTCCATCCTGATATTTTAAAAGAGATAGCCTCCGTAAATTTTGGACACGTAATTGGTTATGGTTCTGATGCTTATACAGAACAAGCATTATCGGTTTTTAAAGAACAATTTGGACCCTCCACTGAGATTTTCTTTGTTTTTACCGGAACTGCAGCCAATGTGTTGAGCATTTCCGCAATTACAAGGTCATGGAATTCAGTAATAACCGCAACTACAGCCCACCTGGAACAGGATGAGTGCGGGGCTCCCGAGAAGTTTGCAGGATGTAAAGTTCTAACGGTTGATACTCCGGATGGAAAGATTGATGTGGAACTTCTTGCAAGGCACATGCATGGCTTTGATTTTGAACATCATTCACAGCCCAAAGTGATTTCAATTACACAGGCAACTGAAATGGGTACTGTATATAGCGTCCAGGAAATACGAAAAATTGCTGATTTTGCTCATAATAGCGGAATGCTTATGCATATGGATGGTGCGAGGTTGGCAAATGCTGCAATATCTCTTGATCTTCCGTTTAAAGCATTTACTACAGATGCCGGAGTTGATATTCTTTCATTCGGTGGCACAAAAAACGGTATGATGTTCGGTGAAGCGGTATGTTTTCTAACACCTGGCCTTTCCGGTGACTTCAAATATATAAGGAAGCAGGGTATGCAGCTTGCTTCAAAAATGAGATTTATTTCAGCACAATTTAATGCATATTTCCGCGATGATCTTTGGAAGAAGTGTGCTTCCCATTCAAACAGGATGGCAGGAATTCTTGCTGACAAACTTAAGCAATTCAGAGAGATTAAGATAACACAGTCTGTGCAATCAAACGGAGTTTTTGTAATAATGCCGCATGAAGTCGCAGAAGCTATGCGGAATCATTATTTTTTCTATCCATGGAATGAGGAGACATCGGAATACAGGTTAATGACAAGCTGGGATACTCAGGAGGAGGATATTGAAGATTTCATATTTCTTCTGAAAAAAGAACTTAGCCTCCTGTCCAGCTAGGGCGGGACTCATCTGTATCAGTACAGAACTTTCAGAAAGCTGGTGATAAAAAAATCAAACAAAAAAGGCTGAATCATCTGATCCAGCCTTTTCTTATAATCTTAAAAATGAGATTTTACTTGAGTGTAAAAGTTATTGGTACCATGTACCAGACAGGAACAGGTTTTCCACCCTGTTTCCCTGGTTTAAAGGCAGGAAGTGTGTTTACCACCCTTATAGCTTCTTTATCAAGTTCTGGGTCAACTCCTTTAAGAATACTAACCTGGCTTACACCACCTTTGGAAGTAACACAAAACCTTACAATTACTCTACCCTGGATATTATTTTCTTTTGCAACTTCGGGATAAGTTGTGTGTTCTGCAATATACTTCAAAAGCTCCGGATCACCTCCCGGGAACATTGGCATTTCCTCTACAACAACAAAAGGTGTTGCTTCAGGATCTTCTTCCTGGACCTCTTCTTTTACTTCAACAACTTCTTTTACCTCTTCGTTTTGAACTTCAACCTGTGCCTGATCTGCAGTCATAAACTGCTTAACATCTTCAGGTTTAACAGAGTCAACGACAACCGGAGGAACGTATTTCTGCTGTTGAACAACGTCTGCCGGAGGAGGAGGAGGAGGGGGAGGAGGAGGCGCCACTTCATTTGGTGTATCCAGATTCTCCAGCTTAATCTCTACCTGTCTGTCAGCACGTTTTTTCCTGTTTTCCGAGGCTTTTGCATTCAGGTAAGGAGTAATAATAGCTGTTGTGAGTATAATTACACCTACCAATAATGCAACAAGTACAGTACGATTGTACCTTTTACGTAGTTTATAAGCTCCGTATTCCTTATTCCTGTCTTCAAACACAATATCATCAAAGGCAGGAGCTTTTACTTTTTCTTTTGCCATTTTCTTATAGGTTTACGGTTTATTTCGGAGTTGTGGCAGGTTGTTGTGCAATTCCTGCTGCAGCCTCGACCATTTTCTCTTCATACCAGGCGATATCAACAAATGTGTACCTGGCTATTCCACAGATATTCATCTCATCGAGAATATCAACAAAATTGCCATAATTTGCTTTCTTATAAGCTTTTATAAGAACAATAGGGCCTGTATCGTCATCAGTTTTCAGCTGTCTGATTCCTCCAAGAACCGAATCGGGAGATATAACAAGTTTTCCTGTTACAACCAGCTGAGTATAATCAGCTATCTTCTTGGCTAATGTTCTGTTTCTTTCAAGAAGCATCTCACGAATACCGGTTGGACTAAAATCAACAGGTGTAACCGGAGGCAGATTGCTGTAATCTTCCGGTTTAACAGCTCCGGGGTACCAATATATTACATTATCGGGACCAAGGATTATGTTAAGAGTACGGCTTGCAGATATCCTGGGAGCTTCCTGTTTGGTCGGATCTTTGATCTTCTCAGGAAGGTTTATCTCCATAATCTTCGGTTTATTGAAGGCCGTGGTAAGCATGAAGAACGTGATCAGCAGACACATAAGGTCAACCATTGGTGTCATGTCTATATGCGGGGCATGTTTCTTGGCTTTCTTCTTCCCGCCACCTTTTTCCTCTTGAATTATTTCTGCCATATCACTTTTGTATTTCTTCAAGGTTTAATTTAGCTGCTTCAAGGCTTGTGATCAGGTTAAACTTGAACACATTCTTGTCCGCCATAATATCAAGGACTTTCTTAACCAGTGGAAAACCGGTTTTTGAATCACCTTTAATACAAGCCTGGGCATTCGGGTTTTCCTGACGTATAAAGAGAATCCATAATGCAAGCTGATTATCTGTGGAATCAATCGGAATGCCTGTCTGGAAAACACTCTTTTCCTTGGCGTCCTTTGCTGCTAAAAACTCTTTCATTTTCAGCATAGGAACACCCATCGACGATGGATACTTTTCGAATTGTCTTAACTCTGCTTCATCAAATTCAATATTATACCTCTTTCCCATATCAGCAAGTACCTTTGGTCTGAATTTAAACAAAGTATCAGAGCCGTTATCGAAATTTAAAAATACCCTGTCGTCTTTTGAAAGAATAAGCGTCATTGTATTAAAATCAGGTGTCGGTTTTTCTGATATTGAATAGGGCGTATCAACAGGAGCCGGTTCCGTTTGTCTCATTGTAGCAGTCAGCATAAGAAATGTCAACACTACAGAGAACAGGTCAACCATCGGCGTCATGTCGATATGTGGCG
>JGI20214J51088_10002343_pt1 | contig 12645 bp, 10 predicted proteins | sample WetSurMetagenome_FD_51088 | JGI IMG/M metagenome (IMG submission 51088)
GGAATGTCTCCGCCCAGCGTCTTCATCGGTAGAATTGGATACCCAAACGTTTATGCAGGGCCTCTGGTGCCGCCAGTACAGGAAGATACTTCGGTTTATGATTTGCCAGAACATTGGTTTGGCAAATCCATAGATGAAATTATAGGTTTTCGAAGCCTACTTGTGCGTGGCAAACATAGGGTTAATGTGCAAAAATTCATGCATGCAGGCAAAATTTTGGATCAAACACGCGAGCTTGCCCTTGCAGATAGCAGCGTTGAGATCGAACTTAACCTTACGAAAAAACCAAGAGGTTCGATCACTCTTAGCGATGATGTGCAACCATTTGGTCCATCAGCACCCATTAGAGACTTGCACGTTGGGAATGCAAGGTACGATAATAAAATTGAGAAGGCATATTATGATACTGATTTGCGTGCAACACAGGCGGTAATCGACCTATATAACCGGGGTGTCATGGTTTCAAAAATTCAAAAAGCCTTCAGCGTTGGCGCCTTTGGCATCGAAAAGAAAAGGCGTTTGGTTCCTACCCGCTGGAGTATTACCGCAGTCGATGACATTCTATCGAAGAGCCTAATGATCCAAGTAAAAACATTTCCGGAAATCAACGAATTTAGGGTTTATGAGTCAATTTATTTGGATAATCTATTTGAGATTCTGATGATTCCGCAGCAGTGGAGTTATGAGTCAATGGAGGCATGGTATCCAGGAACCGTTTGGAACCCGGCTGGAACCAGCATTGCTATTTATTCCGATTGGGAAGACAACAATGGACGAACTACTTATGCAGCGATAGGCGGCTGCTATTACTCAGCAAGATTGGCAACTTGTGAATTGCTTACTAAAGAACAACGTCAAGCCACTGTTGTCGTTCTCAGAGAAGCAAGACCAGGATACATTATGCCTATAGGAGTTTGGCAGGTAAGAGAAAACGTGCGAAACGCCATGCGACAAAAACCCTACCAATTCAAGAGCTTGGCAGAATCATTGCAGTTTATAGGCAGTAGATTTGAGATTCCAATGCAACGATGGATTTTACAGAGCGAACTACTGAAGCGAGCACTGTTTCAAAAAAAAATGACTGATTTTTTCACTTCCTAACGCCATATAGCTTAATATGCTAAAGAGCAAAAAAGATTTTGAACGGTAAATTTTAAAAAACCAGTCAGCCATATCTGCAGTCGACTTAAGAATGATTAACTCTGCGCCTAAACGATTGATTCTGCCCTTCTCACAAGAAAAAAATATGGAACCGCTTGGGGTAGAAGTTGAGTTAGCATCTGTTTTTGCAATTGCAGAGTTTGAACGTTCAAAAGGTAAAGGTTTAGTAACACGTCAACCTAACGAAAAACTACAGTTTATGGCCCAAATAGCTTATCCCTTATGGGTTTACCCTAAAAACGAAACAGCTTATATTTTTGACACATTAAACCAAAATAGTAGCACCGTTCTGCAGGTTCCACAGTTACCTTCTGCAAAAGCATTCTTGGAGACTTTAGAGAGCCAATCAAAAACCCGCCAAGAGTACACAACCTTTCTCTTGGATAACCAAAGTTATTATGAACAGCCAAAAAAAGAAAATCAATTTCTAATCAAAGGATTAATCGCAGACGCGGAATTTAAGAAAGAATTCGGTCCTTATCGCCGAGAAGCCGTTGAAACCACGACGCCTAGCCTAGCACTTCTAACACCGAAGTTGGGACAATCCGAGGTTTTAGTAACTCTTTCTGAGTTGGAGAAGCAGCAGACCACATTTGAAGAGGATGCCAATGCTCTGCCAGAATGCCTCAGACAAATAAACAAGCTAACCAGCCAATATGTTACTGAATTGGATTATGCGGCACAAGCCATCAAAGACGAGGCAGCTGCAAAAATTAAAGCCCAAGAAGAAATTATCAACCCACAAATAGCCAAACTTAACAGCGACTACAAAAAAAGAATCACCATGGTCGCTAAAGGCTACGATGAAGAGATTGAGAGCTTAAAGAAAGAAAAAGATAGGACAGAAAAAACGATTAGTAGTAACGAAGAAAAAATCAAATTCTTTCAACGAGAAGCGCAGAGTCAAGCAAGACAAAATCATTTTGCCTTTGAAAAGAGATGGAGAATTAAGGGTGATAAAACCAAAAAAGAAGTCGACGGTCTTAGAAAGCAGCTCTCAAAACTGGGAAAAAACATTAGTAATTTAAACAGACAAAAGAACGATGAATTAAACAGACTTAGCATAAAACTGGATATCGAGATTAAAGTTGCCCGTCAACCTCTTGTGGACCTTCAAACGGCTTGCGATGCAAAAATGCTTTTTTTTAAGCAGCAAATTGAGCATCTGTTTAAACTGGAAAAAGCCGTTGCTGAAGGGGTTTATGACGCAATAAAGGAGCGAGAAGTACTAAATAGCAGATTTGAAATTTTAGGCATTAAAGATTCCCAGCTAAAATATCCTGTGTTGTTTTATGTTCCATTCTACCTGGTTTGCTTTCAGGCTGGTCTTAGCCGACGCTATTTTTTCGTTCCACCGTCTCAAACAAACCCTGTTGGTTTTTCAGTAAGGCTCAAAGGCGCATTTGGCATGTCAAAAATCAAAGAATTGTTTGTTCCTCGCTTCAAAGCCATATCTGCATTGATAGATGGATGTGTACTCTTAATCAGACAGGATACCGCTTTTGAAACCGAAATTGACTTACTTGGAGAAAAAAACAACTTCTTAAACAAACCCGGAGACGTGGATAGCATTTCGAAAGGCTTGGTTTATTTGCAACACGAAGGCAAACTCTCAGAAAAAGAATATCAAGCGTTAAGCAGCATCCTTAGGAATCCGAAATGAAAGGCTTTCTCTTTTCAGAATACTTATTGCACTCGAAACCTATGATATTTTGACCGAAAATGAAAAAGTTCACTGGCAAAACAGCAACCGCTATCATCCCATACCCAGACAACAAAATTTTACTTATCAAACGCAACACCGTACCCTTCAAAGGTTATTGGGCATTGCCAGGAGGCAGAATGGACCCAGACGAAAGCATTGCGAAAACCATTGTGCGTGAATGCAAAGAAGAAACAGGGCTTGATGTGACGGTTCTCCATAAATTGGGTGAATACGTTGAGAAGGGCATTAAAGATGATGTGGAATACGAGTATTATCCAACCTGCTATGTGGTTAAAGTAACTGGTGGAGAAATCAAGTGCCAGGAAAGCGAAATCCAAGACATCCAGCTATTCAGCATTGACTCGTTGCCTGCATCGTTGGCTTTTGAACATGACAAAATGATTGCAGATTATTTGCGTTCAAAATGAAAAGATAAGAATTACTGGAATTCAAGCACTGGAACCGAGGTTAAATTGTATATGGGTGCTTTTGCTGTGTCAGCTATAGCTTGAGCGAAGCGTTTGGTGTTTGCCTGTTCTTGAAAAATAAACTACACATGCATTTATAGTCTGACTTAGCGTTTACTCAGCTAATATAAGCTACTATATGGACGGCTTCAAAGAAGAATTGGACAAGATTAGTTTAGCCTTCATAATCGCCGATGTTAATTTTATAAGCGCTGCAATCAGTATTCCTTCTGTGCCACCTATGGACTATGCAATAATCGCTGATGCATACGAAATAATCGAAGCCACTACTAAGCGGCTTGAAATGACCGATTTTCTAGTTGATTTACTAAAGAAAACACCCAAGGATATCATTGCACGGGTTGTTTACTTGACACAGGGCAAATTGTACCCTGATTTTATGGGTATAGAGATGGGTGTAGCAGAAAAATTGGCGATAAAAGCATTAGCTAGAGCGTCAGGACAAAGCGAAAGTGCAATCCTGCCTGAACTGCAAAAAAGCGGAGACATAGGCCAAACAGCACAAACCATGCTGTCAAAGCGCAAACAATCAACCTTCTTCACAAGAACATTAACAGTTGAGCAAGTCTATGAAACGCTTGATAAAATGGCTAAAATATCTGGATCAGGTGCAGTAGATACCAAAATGGCGCTTCTTTGTGGACTGTTAACAGATGCAACTCCTAAAGAGGCAAAATGGATAGTTCGCACAGTAACCGGTAATCTGAGGTTAGGCATTGCCGATATGACCGTGCTTGAGGCGCTCGCTATAGCCTATGGGGGTGGAAAAGAAGCTCGAGAACTCGTTGAGCGAGCCTACAATATTTCTTCAGATCTTGGCAGAGTAGCAAACGTTGTAGCTAAACAAGGATTGGAAGACATTAAAAACTTCAAAGTTATGGTTTTTGAGCCAATCCGGCCAATGCTTGCTGAGCGATTGGCATCTCCTGAGGAGATTTTGGAGAAGTTTGGCGGTAAATGCGCTGCCGAATACAAATATGACGGAGAGCGGATACAAGCTCACAAAAAAGAAGGTAAAGTCGTTCTTTATTCACGCCGCTTGGAGAATATTTCCAGTCAGTATCCTGACGCAGTTGAGTTTGTAGCGGATAAGATTGATGCTAAAGAAGCGATATTGGAAGCAGAATGCGTCGCTATGGACATAGAGACTGGTGATATGCGCCCCTTCCAAGAACTTATGCACCGTCGACGAAAGTATGGTGTTGAAGCGGCAATTGAGCAGTATCCAATTTCGCTTTTTCCCTTTGACTTGCTCTATGTTGATGGCAAAGACCTAACCCTTGAATCTCTCAAAGACAGACGCAAAGAACTGGAAAAAATCACCAAGAAAACCGATCGAGTTACCCCAGCAATCCAAAAAATTGTAAACAACCCTAAGGAGCTTGAGGACTTTTTTGAGCAAGCCATTGAAAAAGGCTGTGAAGGTTTAATGTGCAAATCAGTTGCCAAAGATTCTGTTTATCAGGCGGGTAGTAGGGGTTGGCTTTGGATAAAATATAAACGTGATTACAAGAGTGAAATGACTGACACGGTTGATCTTGTGGTTGTCGGCGCTTTTCACGGCAGAGGCAAACGAGTAGGCACATACGGTGCCCTACTGCTTGCAACCTACAATCCAGATGACGACACTTTTGAAACCGTTACTAAATGCGGCACTGGTTTTACCGACAAGGATCTCATACAACTTCGAGATATGCTGGTTAAACATATTATTCCACGTAAGAACAGCCGCGTCCAATCAATGCTGCAGGCAGACGTTTGGTTTGAACCGATAGTTGTGCTAGAAGTTTTAGGTGCAGAAATCACACTTAGTCCGATACATATGTGTGCAATGGATTCGATTAGAAAAGGCAGCGGCTTAGCTGTACGCTTCCCTAGNTTCACGGGCAAATATCGAACCGACAAAGCACCGGAAGATGCAACGACATCAATAGAAATCGTTGAAATGTATAAAGCACAGCTAAAGAAAATCAGCGAATCTGCTCAGGCGTAGAAAGGCTAAAGCACATAAGCATCTACCGCTAAAATACACAGCGAGCGTGAGTCTGTTTGGCAGTAGACCCTGAAAAAATGAAGTCGCTTATTGCATTCAAAAAACGTCTTGAAGATCAACTTGAAAAATTAGCAACTGAAACCAAAGAGGTTCAAGATTCTCTGGATACAGTTAACTCTATTTTGCTTGATAAAGGGTTCAAACGTTGCGACATAAAAGAAGTGTCGGAAGCGCCTCCATCGATGACTAAAGAGATTGTTTTGCCAAAAGCTGAGTCTGAGGCACCGACGGTTTTTGTGCAACGTAGCCCCCCTTCATCAGCGTCCATTCCGATTGATAGGGAAAGCGTCATACCCCTCAAAACCATGACGGAAGAGCCCTTAGCAATAATATATTTTGAAAAACAAAGTGTGCATGTTTTGCCCGATCAAAGCAAAAACTTCAGTGTTAATACGCCTCCATTTGAAAATTTCTTGGTGGAAAAAGTGTTTGAAAAGATGCGAGAGAAAGACGCTGAGCTGGTTAAATCAAAACAACTGTCACAAGAAAAAATGTTTGCTTATAACATTGCAAGGGAAGGCGAACATATAAGGGAAATAGTGATTCATAACGTGGACGAGGAAAGATTAAAAGAGCTTAAATCAAGCATTCGCTGGACATTGGAAAAAATGTATGAAAAAATGAAAAGCCAATAATTACTGTGAATGCTTGCCTATTGCGTCAGCGATTTTGCCTTTTGGGCACAAACCTACGAGGCGTTCAGCTTCTTGCCCATTTTTAAAGAATATCATCGTTGGAATGCTGAAGACCTTAAAACGTTCGGCTATGGCTGGATTTTCATCAACATCTAATTTGCCTATCAAAATTTTGCCGATGTTTTCTTTTGCAAGCTCCTCTATTGTAGGCGCTAATGCTCTGCATGGACCACACCAATTAGCCCAGAAATCAATTAGAACTAGGTTGTTCTTTTTGATTGTTTCTTCAAAATTTTGATCTGTTACATGAAAAGGTTGAGTGCTCATTCTTTTAAGACTCCTATATAATAATTAAATGGTTAAGATTTGCTTGATATAAACCGTTTGCATTTGCCTTTTGACAGTTTATGCATCTAACGTGTTTATTGGAGTTTGAGAGAATTGGTTGAAGGGATATAATTATTTGTCTATTTCTTATTAACGTAACACTTTTTTAAAAAATCATGTTACTGAATGTATAAAAGCTTTTAGGCGCAAGAACACATTTTACTACGACCAAGCATGTCCAAAGTTACCAGAATAGGCGTGACAATTTCTCCGGAATTGCTCAAGGATTTTGACGAAATAATAAACAGAATGGGCTATGAAAGCCGAAGCAAAGCAATCCAAGACGCAGTACGTCTCTATGTTTCCGAGCGAAAGTGGCTTAAAGAAGAAAACGCTAATCAAACAGGCATAATCCTAATGGTCTACGATCACGACGCCAAAAACCTTGAAAGTGAGTTAACCGAAGCACAGCATGAACACTCAAACATAATTACGTCAACTATGCATATTCATGTTAGCGAACGTGATTGCTTGGAAGCCATAGCAGTAAAGGGTAAAGCTTCAGAAATACGTCACTTAAGCGACGAATTAACGACAAGAAGAGGAGTAAAAATCCTCAAAACCACGATAGTTACTGTTTAAACCTCAAACATGCGTTCTAAGCTACCGCGGGCTTTCTTGGCAACTGCTTCAGGGACCTTTATCAAGTTCTTTTCCTCTTTCAAAGCTGAGTATAAGCGGTCAAGCGTTGTTAGCTTCATGTTGGGGCAAATTGCGCCTTCATAAGCTAANAAAAAGCTTTTTTCAGGATTTTCTTTTCTTAGACGATGCAGAATACCTTCCTCGGTGCCGACTATGAATTTTTTAGCATTAGATTCTTTCGCGTAACGACACATCTTCGACGTGCTGCCGACGAAATCTGCGACTTTTCGCATTTCAGCGCTACATTCAGGATGAACAATAGTTATAGCAGTTGGGTGTTGGATTTTTAGGACTTTAACGTCTTCAGGTTGGAAAAGCAGATGTGTTGGGCAGAACCCGTTTTGCGGTATAGGAATAAGTGTTTTGCCTGTCTTTTCGGAAACGTATTGAGCTAGGTTGCTGTCAGGTCCAAACAGGATTGTTTCGGCATCAAGTGACTTTATGACTTCTACAGCATTGGCGCTGGTGCAGCAAACGTCACAGTGAGCTTTGCAGGAAGCCAGTGTGTTAACGTAAAGCACAACAGGAGCTTCAGGGTATTGGGCTTTAGCCCGTTTAATCTCGTCAACTGTTAGCATTTGAGCCATGGGGCAACGTGCACCCAAACAGGGCAAAAGCACCTTTTTATCCGGGTTTAGAATAGCGGCTGATTCAGCCATGAAATCCACAGCAGAGAAAACTATCATTTCTGCATTTTTTTCCTCTACAGCTTTACGGCTAAGTTCAATGCTGTCGCCGACATAGTCAGCGATGGCTTGGATTTCTGGCCTCTGATAATTATGAGCCAGAATTATGGCTTTCTTTTCCTTTTTAAGGTTCAGAATTTTTTGGGCTAAATCCACTGTTTTCGCCTATTGCATTAAAGTTGAAAAATAATGAGAAATAGTTAACAGATATATGTTTTTACCTTTATAGGTAACGTTTTATCCTTAAAAAAAGATAAAGAAGTCAATCAAATCCTTTTTTGCTAAACAATCTATCGAGCTTATCCTGCCTGCAAATAGGAGCCCTGTTAACACTATAGCAAATCCCATATATTGGAAGAGCATAAGTGGATTATTGGTACTTATTGGCGTACATGCACTAGTAATTAACTACGCTATCAGTTTAATATAACGCCAGCTAGAAAAATATTTTAGGAAATCCTAAAATGTCTCACCACACATTTTTTCTAAGAGAACTATGCCTTACAATGAACTTAGAAAAGATTATTTGTTAAACCGATGGGTGGTAATCGCAACAGAACGCAGTCGACGTCCAACAGATTTTAACAAACAACGAGCACAGGACGCCAAAGCCTCGATTTGTCCCTTATGTGTGGGTAATGAGCAGATGACGCCGCCTGCTACATTGCTATATCTTAAAGAAAACAGTGGCATCGTAAAGGCACAGGATCCAGTGGATGGCGAACGTACAAAAAACTGGCTTATTCGAGTCGTCCAAAATCTTTACCCAGCGTTTGGACCACCAAAACAGGCAGGGGACGAAAACCAAATTTTTAGCGATAAAGCGCTTGGCAAAGCAATCGGTGGCCATGAGGTCATTGTAGAATCGCCCATTCACGATGAGAACCCAGCTGATGCCGCGCTACCCCAGCTGGAACTGCTTATTCTATCCTACATCGACAGACTCAAAGAACTCAGCGCCAAACCCTATGTTAAATACGTCTCAATCTTTCGCAATTACAGACAAGAAGCTGGCGCCTCACTTACTCATGCCCATAGCCAAATAATCTCGACGCCTATGATTCCACCGCTAAATCAGGAAGAGATTGATTCAAGCAAAGCCTATTTCGAAGACAAAGGCAGATGCATTTTCTGCGACATCCTTGAACGGGAAGTTAAAGGACCTCGGTTGGTTTTTGAGAACAGTGACTTCGTCGTTTTCACGCCTTACGCAAGCATAACACCAATGGCTTATTGGGTTATGCCCAAAGAACATGCTATGAATCTGTTTGGCATGGATTCATCAACAATTACTGAGTTTGCTAAAACCCTGAAAGCCAGTTTAAAAGCTTTGAAAGAAATTTTAAATGACCCACCGTACAACTTTGGCTTTCATATATCAATCGACAAAGCGGCAGAAAAATACTATCATTGGCATTTAGAGGTTTATCCAAAACTTTCGATTTGGGCAGGATTTGAAATTAGCACAGGAGTATACATAAATACGGTTACACCTGAAGCCGCCGCTGAAAGCCTTAGAAAAACTCTAAGCATGTAAAGCGGAGAATTTCGGTTTAATCATCATTATGTCTTCTATGTATGCGCGCATGGGTTCTCCTACGCTCCATGCCTGGGAAATGCAGCCGCGTGGCTCATTTGGTGGATCGCAGTCAAAGATTTCACTAATCGTTCCTAACCCACCTTGATGAATACCAGTTTTAAAAAATGGTAAGATCCAAGTGTTAAAGGCAAAATCTCTTGTCTCCTTTGTATATCCATTGACTCTTAGATACGCTGTAACGTAGGGTCCAAGCAGCCAAGGCCAAATTGTTCCATTATGGTACGCCGCGTCTCTGCTTCGGCGGTTACCCAAACATTTTCCCATGAATTTGGGGTCGTTAAGCGACAATGTTCTCAAACCGAAAGGTGTTACAAGTTCCTTATTTACTATATCAACAACTTTACGACTTTTCTCTAAGTCAAGCATAGAAAAATCCAATGAAACAGCGAATATCTGGTTTGGACGCAATGATTTGTCTACACCTTCGATTCCAAGAACATCGTAAAGACAATCAAAAGATGGGTTCCAGTATTTTTCGTTGAAGCTTTTGCGTGTCTTTTCAGCCATGCCATTGTATTTTTGAGATAAATCTAAGTCTCCAAACTTGTTAGCTAACAGCGACATAATTTGGAGAGAATTATAATAAAGAGCTTGGATTTCAACTGCTTTTCCAGCTCTAGGAGTGATCGCATCACCCTCAACCACAGCATCCATCCACGTTAAACGAGGACCATGCATAATCAAGCCATCATCATCCAGTCGGATGCCATATAAAGTGCCCTTCTGATGATAGTTAATAATCTCCTGTAACTTCTGCCAGAGCTCGCCCTTTACAAAACCCCAATCCCCAGTGTACTTGAGGTATTGGAGAACAGCGTTAATGTACCAGAAGGTACCGTCGACTGTGTTATAGACTGGCTGACCCGTTCTGTCAGCGATAAAATTAGGAATTAAACCTCCCTTGCAGTATTGACTAAAATTTTGCAATATTCCTTTAGCTTGATCAAATCTTTTAGTGATTAACATGATGCCCGGAAGGGAAACGAAGGTATCTCGACCCCAAGGTTCAAACCAGAAGTAACCGGCAATTATAGATTTTCTTGCAGTTGCATCTTCGACAACAAAAGAGTCGGCAGCAAGCAAAACCCAGTTTAGCCAATCACTCATTGGAACTTCCGGATGCGAAGCATAAAACCCTGTTAGCAAATTGCTGTGCATCGTCAATTCTTGGTTGAGTGCTTCTTGAATCCGCTCGGTTGAGTTTCCGATTGAATTTAAAACTTCATTAGCGATCCGCTCTTCCGAATCAGCTGCGACGGCTACAACAAATTGTTTTTCAGTGTTTGCTTGTATCTTAACCATGAAATAGCCTGGTTGGAAGCAATCATCTAAATTAGCTTCACCCCGTTCAGTTTCATTTCTGTAATGTAACCGCTCGATCCAATTTACACTTTCTCGGTAAGAACCTTCAGTTATATAAGACATTATTGTAGCTTGGGGGCGCTCAAAGGTTACTTGAAACCCGTTTACAACGCTTCTCTGTGTGAAATTCAAAGGCAGTTTTTGGCTGTCAACCACAGTGTGATAGTAACGACATGTAAGAAGAGGATAAATTACAACTGCTACCTCTGAACTGCTGTTATTCAAAATATGGTAGATAGAACAAACGACGTTTTTTTGTTTAGGCATGAAAATAATTTTTTTTATCTTGACGCTGCCTAAAACATAATTAAATGTTGGGTTTGGAGAGATTGAAAATTCTTTTAGATATTTGTAACCCTGAGGATACAAGGCATCTTTGAAGTCATTTGTTCCTAACCTGTAAATTGTGTTACCAACGATAACATCTTCATCAAGTTTAGTGAGACAAATGGTTCTATTTCCGGGTGGATGTAACGCTGCAACAAGCAAACCATGGTATTTTCTGGTATTGATACTTAAAACAGAGCTTGAAGAGTAACCGCCCAACCCATTGGTAATCAGCCATTCTTTGTCTATAACCTGATCAAAATGCTCTAAAGCATCTTGAGTATAAGTTATAGAAGGGAGCTTCATTACATCATCAGCTTTGCAATGTTTTTGTTGAGTATAAGTTATAGAAGGGAGCTTCATTACATCATCAGCTTTGCAATGTTTTTGTCTCTTGGGACACAGAAATAGTTTGCTACCGGCACACATTTCGTACGAAATAGAAGAAGATGAGGTTTTGTTAGCTTGTATTCTGTGAGCGTTTCAGCATAACCCATGCCTTTAGCAAAGACTAATTCAGCAGTGTCATAAACTTTGAGGAATTCTTTTGAAACCTCTTTTTTCTGCAAGCCGACAGCATCACAACCGGTCGTGATAACTTCGTCGGCAAGCCTATCCATCTTTGAAATCTCAGCATCCTCTAAAGTAGCGTCGTTAATTACTGGTCCACCTTTAACAACGTAGATTACTTTTAACCCCATGTTCTTGAGTTGCTCCACTAATAAGGTATCAAAAACGATTTCTCCAGCATTATCTGCTAAAAATAAAACGGCGTTTGCTTTCTTTGCTAATTCATAAGCTTTGTCAATGTCATCTATGACCAAGTCTCTAGTTGCTTCCCTGAAAGCACCAGACAAATTGTTGAGGGTGAACTTATGACCTGGGATATCAAACTCCATAATGTTACCAACAATAGCACAAAGGCAGGCTTTTTTGAACCGTTCCTGTTGTGTGTAACCTTGTTCAACTATTTTTTTTGCATGCGGGAGCATTTTAAGCGCTTTTTCATTAGCGGTTTTTTTGCTTCGTGAATAGGGATCATTATTGCCCGTTAACTGCCTAATTATCCGGTCTCTCTTTGTTCCTATTTCAGCTGCATTTGATGTAGACCTAAATTCTCTATTTAGCAGTTTGGTAACTTCAGCTATACACCTAAAACGAAGAGCAGGGTTTGTTGTTGCTTGATAGGTTGCTATTGTCGCACGTGAGAGTAAACAAGATTCGCATTCTGGTTCAACTTTCAAGGTGTTATCACACAAATTTTTTATTGTTTGGTTGAGTCGGCAAAAGCACGCAGAATNTTATATGGATCTTTCGCCTTCACTATGCCACTTGCAACAAGCACACCATNTGTTCCCAATTTCAAAGCAACCGAGACATCCTCAGCTTGGCTAACACCAGCTCCACAGAGAATCGTAACATCAGCGTTGACTTTGCGCACAAGACTAACAGTGTTTGTTACTACTTGTGGCTGAGCTTTAGAAACTGCAATACCAGTGCCTATTAGTTCAGGGGGTTCAAATGACACAATATCTGGATGCATTGCGGCTACACCTGCGCTTGTGTTTGGGTTGTTGGCGCATACGCAAGAAATCAAGC
>JGI20214J51088_10002344_pt1 | contig 12641 bp, 14 predicted proteins | sample WetSurMetagenome_FD_51088 | JGI IMG/M metagenome (IMG submission 51088)
GATGAGATTCCCTACTCCTGGTGGATGCTGCCGCCGGCAAGGCTGGTGAAGGGGTACAGCGCCACGCTCAATTTCTTCGGCGGCGTCGGCCCGATCCCGGAGGGGATGGATGCAACGGCATCACTGCGTACACTCGAGCTGGACTCCATGCACAAAAAGATCAAGGCCCGTGTCCTTGCCGAGGCGGCCGCCTTCCAGGAGAAGCAGGGCTACAGGCCCCCCTACTGGGAACTCGTGCGCATGGCCAACAAGGCCAGGGTGGAAATCAATGCAAAAGGTCCTAAATCCTGAAATGAATTACGGGTCCCGATCACCATGGAAAATTCGGTTGACAGGAACATCGATCTGTTTTTTCATGAAGACGAATTGCCGCACAGAGAGTCAGGCCATCCGTTAACTTGAATCCACCCAATCGCGATAATATCGTCATCGGAAGGCAACATGTAGCGCAACCGCCAGTCATTCAAGACAAAACCCAGGGGCTTTCCATGAGAAAGAACAGGGAAAACAACGGGGCGATTCACAGGCCGCTCATTCCAGACGAACAGATCCTCACAGGCTTGATTCAGGGCTCGCCGATTCCAACCTTCGTCATCGGCCGCGATCACCGCGTGCTGTACTGGAACCGGTCCCTGGAGGAATTGAGCAAAATCCCCGCAGTTGAGATCATGGGGACCCATGAGCACTGGCGGGCCTTTTACGGTTCGGAAAGACCTTGCATGGCCGATCTGCTGGTGGAGGGACAAATCAATAAAATCCCGGACTGGTACGAGGGAAAATACAGCAAGTCGAAGCTGATCGACGAGGCTTTCGAGGCGACGGATTTCTTTCCCGACCTGGGGACGGCGGGCAGGTGGCTCCGGTTCACCGCGGCAACAATCCGGGACCATCACGGAGAGATCGTCGGCGCCATAGAAACCCTTGAGGACATTACAGAACAGAAGCTGGCAGAGGATGCTCTTCGGGACAGCGAAGAGATGCTCTACAACATCCTGCACGGTTCCCCCATCGCGGCCTTCGTCATTGACCGTGACCATCACGTGATCTACTGGAACCGGGCGCTGGAAGAACTCAGCCGGATCCGTGCCGCAGACGTACTGGGGACGGATTATCACTGGAGGGCGTTTTACGGATCCAGGCGACCCTGCATGGCAGACCTCATTGTCGACGGCAAGTTGAACGAAGTCCAAAAGTGGTATGCCGAAAAAGGACACCCGTCCCGGCTGCTCCCGGAGGGCTTTGAAGGAACGGATTTCTTCCCGGACCTGGGTGAGGAGGGTCGATGGCTGCGCTTCACTGGCGCAGCCATCCGCGATCGCAGCGGGCTGCTGATCGGCGCCGTGGAGACCCTGGAGGATATCTCGGATCAGAAGATGGCCGAAGCGTCACTTCGGGACAATCAGCTGAGACTCCAGAGCATCCTGCAGGGCTCTCCGATCCCCATGTTCGTCATCGACAAAAATCACAGGGTATTGTACTGGAACCGGGCGCTGGAGGAGTTGAGCCGGATCCCGGCAAAGGAGGTCATCGGCACGAATCAGCACTGGCGGGCCTTTTACAACGAGAAGCGGCCCTGCATGGCTGACCTGCTCCTGGATAAAAAAATTCGGGAGATCCCCCAGTGGTATCAGGGCAAGTACAACAAGTCGCGGCTCATCCATGATGCCTACGATGCCAGGGATTATTTTCCATCGCTGGGCTCGGGCAAGTGGATGCAATTTACCGCCGCCATCATCCGGGATTCACAGGGCCAGGTCATCGGCGCCGTCGAGACGCTGGAGGACATCACCGAGAGAAAACGCGGGGAAATCGCCCTGCAGAAAGCCCACGACGAGCTGGAGCAGAGGGTTGAGGAGCGAACCGTGGATCTGGTGGAGTCCTCCGAGGCACTGAAGTCGGAGATTGCCGAAAGAAAGGAAGCGGAGAAAAAGCTCAGAATAAGGGAGCGGGAGCTGAAGATCAAATCGGGAAACCTCGAAGAGATGAACACAGCCCTGAAAGTTCTCCTCGAGCAGAGAGACAAGGACAAGCGGGAAGTCGAGGAGATGGTTCTCAATAATGCCAAGGAACTGCTGGCACCCTACATCGAAAAACTCAAGAAAACGAAACTGACGGACACTCAATCTGCTCAACTGAGTATCATCGAGTCTAATCTCGAAAACATGATTTCTCCCTTTTTGAAGAATCTCCAGGGAAGGCATCTCAATCTGACACCGAAGGAAATCCGCATCGCCTCCCTGATCAAGGAAGGTCGTACAACGAAGGAAATTGCCGCGCTACTGGGCATGTCCACGCCGGCCGTCGAATTCCATCGCAACAATATCCGAAGCAAGCTCGGCCTGAAGAACAAGAAGGCCAATCTCATATCCCACCTTTCCTCGATGATCGAGAGCTGATGCGGCATGCGTCCTCCCGGATAGAAAGGCGCCGGTTGCTCTGCTTGGAGGGGCGCCCGTTTCGCTCCTGAGTCCATCCCCGTGAATTTCCAGTAACTCAACCCCTCCACGAACCGCAATCTGTATTAGGAAATACCTCATAATAACCTATCGATCTATTCATATTGAATACGTCGCCCCTCTTCGATAAGTTAACAACAGAGAGAAGTTGTCCGTAATTCGCCCACATGTTCGCTCCCATTCTCCACATTCTCCTGCTCAAACGACCACTCTCTTTGAAGTCCTGAAGCGGATCAGGCATTCCAATTTACGCCGGCGAGTATCCACGAGTACTGAAAGGAGGGACGAAATGCAAAACGTGGCGGCAAAACTCATTGAGGTCACGGAAGCCAACGCGGAGAAAATCGCAAGACAATGGTATGCCGATATCCGGAAAAACCCCAAGACGCCCTCCTATCATGACCTCTCCGAAGACAGGGCCGTGCCCATGGCCGTCGATTTCTACACAAAGTTTCGCCAGGTCTTTTGTGCGAAGAACTGCTTCGAGGAAGCCGGACGGGTTTATGCAAAGTACGCCGATGAATGCTACGAGAAGGGAATACCCCTTCAGGAAGCGATCTACGCCCTGACGCTCATGCGCAGGCACCTCTGGCTTTACGCCGAATTTCAGACCCTCTTTGTCACGGCCGTGCAGCAGCAGCAGGCCGTCGAGAGTCTTAATCGGACCAGTTTGCTGTTCGACTATGCGATTTACGTCATCACGCAGCGCTACCAGGAGCTGATGAAAGGGGAGATCCAGAAGCAGATGGTGGCCCTTCGGGCATTCGGTATGGAGGACAGCTTTACGGGTAGCAAAGTCGGGATCATGGCCTGCCTTCTCGTGGCCTGCGGGTTCCTGACGTATTACTACCACACCATTATGACCAGCGGGGTGATCTTCACCCACCTGTTCTATATTCCTATCGTGCTGGCAGGCATATGGTGGAAGAAGAAAGGGATCTTCGTATCCGTTATTCTGGCTATGATCCTCATTCTGAGCCATCTGCTCTTTATGAAGGCGGTTCCGTTGACGGACGACATCATCCGGTCTGTAATGTTCCTTGTCGTTTCAACTGTCGTGGCGATGCTGGCGGAAGGCCTGACGAGAATAGAAATTCTTTACAGGACTGCCCCGCACACCCCCCAGGCACTCGAGGCATAATACGCGGAGAAGAGCAAAACCGAATGATTCGGAAAAGATCTGCAATGAAAGACGATCCGGATCACCGATAACGCGCAAATACAAAGGGTCACCGTCACTGGAGATCGAGGAGGTTAAACATGAAAGGACATGCAACAAAGCTGATCGAGATTACGGAGCTCAATGCAGATAGGATCGCCAGGCAATGGCTCAAGGACGTTCGGGTGAATCCCCGAACCCCGACCTATCATAATTTTTCTGATGAGAAGGCCCTGGCCCAGGCTAACCAGTTCTACACGAACTTCAGGGCGCTTTTCTGCACCGACAAGCCCTTTGACGCAGCCCGCAAGTTTTTCACAAAATACGCCGATGAGCGATATTCCGAGGGGATTCCTCTTCATGAGGCGCTCTATGCCCTCATTTTAATGCGGCGGCATATCTGGCTGTATGCCGAGTTTCAGGCCATATTCGTAACTGCCGTTGAGCAGCATCAGGCTGCCGAGAGCCTCACGCGTACCATCCTCATGTTCGACTACGCCATCTACGTGATGTCGATGAGATACGAGGAACTGATGGAGCTCGAAATGGAGGAGCGCTTGAGCACAGGGGTGAAGCCCGGTGCATTCCGGCACAGGGTCATCTTCGGTGGGAGGTCGAAGTAAGTGGGTAGTCCGAGGCTGAAACCTGACACTCAACGAGAATTCGGGGGAAGAACGTGGAACACCGTGGAACAGTCATATCCATAAGGGGAAGCGTCGTCGATGTCCGTTTTCAGGATCAGCTGCCGGCAATCCGCCATGTCCTTCTTGCCGGAGATGACGACAGGGTACGCATCGAAGTCGCCGCACACCTCGACGCACATGTCGTACGCGGCATCGCGCTGACGCCCACACAGGGTCTTTCCCGGGGTTCGGCGGTCTTGGACACGGAGCAGCCATTCTGTGTGCCCGTCGGAAAGGTACTGCTCGGGCGGGTTTTCAACGTCTTCGGCGAGAACATCGACAACCTCCCTGAGGCAGAGGCAACGGAATACCGTCCCATCCACAGCAAGCCGGTACCCATCACGCAGCAGTCGACGATCTCGGAGATCTTCGAAACGGGGATCAAGGCCATCGACGTCCTGTCGCCCCTGGAACGTGGCGGGAAAGCCGGACTCTTCGGCGGAGCCGGCGTCGGAAAGACGGTTCTTCTCACGGAGCTGATCCACAACGTCGTGAGCGGCCACGAGGGGATCAGTATCTTCTGCGGCATCGGAGAGCGATGCCGCGAGGGGGAGGAGCTCTACCGCGAGATGAAAGACGCGGGGGTTCTCAAGAACACCGTCATGGTTTTCGGTCAGATGAATGAACCGCCCGGGGCCCGATTCCGCGTCGGCCATTCCGCACTCACCATGGCCGAGTATTTCCGGGACGACGAGCGGCAGGACGTGCTTCTCCTGATGGACAACATCTTCCGCTTCATCCAGGCAGGCCAGGAAGTCTCGGGACTCATGGGGCTTCTACCCTCGCGCCTCGGCTATCAGCCGACGCTGGCCTCTGAACTGGCGGAGCTCGAGGAGCGTATCTGCAACACCACGACGGGCGCCATCACCTCCATCCAGGCCGTGTACGTCCCGGCCGACGATTTCACCGACCCTTCTGCCTCGCACACCTTCAGCCACCTGACGGCCTCCATCGTGCTCTCGAGGAAGCGGGCGAGCGAGGGATTTTACCCGGCCGTGGATCTGCTGCAGTCGGGCTCCAAGATGTTGATGCCCAACATCGCCGGCGAGCGGCACTACCGTATCGCCCAGGAGGTGAGAAAAAACCTCACGGTCTACGAGGAGCTCAAGGACATCATCGCCATGCTGGGCATCAATGAGCTTTCCCGCGATGACCAGCGCACCGTCTTCCGGGCGCGGCGCCTGGAGCGTTTCTTCACGCAGCCCTTCTTCACGACGGAGCAGTTCATCGGCAAGCCGGGCCGCATGGTTTCCCGCGATCAGACGCTCGAAGGCTGCGAGCGGATCCTCAACGACGAGTTTGCCGAATACCCCGAAAGCGCGCTCTACATGATCGGGAGCGTAGACGAGGCGAAGAAAGATGCAACTTAAGATCCTGCTTCCGGCGGAAGTGTTTCTCGTCGAGGAAGTCTCGAAGGTGGTCGCCGAGGCCGACAACGGGTTCTTCTGCCTGCTGCCCCAGCATGTGGATTTCACGGCGTCGCTCGTGCCGGGTGTCTTCGCGTACCAGACCGGGGATGGGGAGCATTATCTCGCCGTCGATGTGGGCACTCTCGTGAAGAAGGGGCCCGACATCCTCGTATCAATCCGCAATGCCGTAAAGAGCGATGAACTGGGCCAGCTCAAGGACATCATCGTGAGGCAGTTCGAGGAGATAGACGAGCGGGAAAAGAAGGCCCGGTCGGCCGCGGCGAAGCTGGAAATCGACCTTCTCCGACGATTCATGGAGATGAGGGAAACATGAGTGACGAACATCTGACTCCCCGCGAGAGGCGGCTCAAGATCGCCGAAGCTTTCACCAAGAAGGTCGGTTCGAAGGAAGCCCGGCGCGTTAAGGGAAAGACTCAGAAAGACGAAACCATCTGGTTCGGCCTGGGGATGGTCGGCGTTGTGGGTTGGTCCGTCGCCATTCCGACGCTGATCTTCACCGCCATCGGGCTCTGGATCGATCGGTCCTGGCCGAGCCGGTTTTCCTGGACGCTCATGATGCTCATCATGGGTGTGGCTCTCGGGTGCATGAACGCCTGGTACTGGGTGAAGAAAGCGCAGCAGGATATCATGAAGGATTGATTGCCCCCTATGTCTGTGAGGTCCGGGGGAGATGGACAGAGAATGGTCCGAACCCCGGGCCCACGGGCCGAATATGTGTGAACGACATGGGAGAACTCATTTTGTCATTTTTCACAGGAACGGCACTCGGCTGGGTGTACTTCGCCGGGCTGTGGGAGACGGTAAAAAAACTGCCCGACGTGGAGAAGCCCGTTCGGAGAGTGGTCCTCAGCTATGCCTTGCGAATGGCGCTTGTCCTTTCTGGCTTTTACCTTGTCATGCGGGGTGGGTGGGAGCAACTGGCGGCGGCCATGGTGGGATTTCTGCTGATGCGGGGATGGCTCCTTCGCCGGCTTGGAAAGACGAACAATACGTGCATGAGAGGAATGCCCTATGGAAGTCGTGGCCATTGACCAGATCAGCCCGGATCAGGTCATCCTGTTTGCCTGGGGATTCGTGACCATCAATGCCACGCTGGTCTACACGTGGCTCATCATGGGACTTCTCGTCGTCGGGTCCATCGTGATCACCGGGAATCTCTCTTCGGAGCGAACCATGAGCCGCTGGCAGAACATGCTGGAGGTGATCGTGGGCACCATCCGCTCGGAGATCCGCGACATCGCCCATGAAGGCTCCGACACCTACTTTCCCTTCATCGCGACGCTGTTTCTCTTCATCCTGTTTTCCAACGTCTTCACTTTCATCCCGGGGTACGTGGCTCCCACGTCATCATTGACGACGACGTCGGCTTTGGCCGTCATGGTCTTCATCGCCGTCCCCATGTACGGGATCTCGAAAAACGGGATCCTGGAATACCTGAAGGAGTACTTCCGTCCCACCTTCATCTTTTTCCCCTTCCACATCATGGGAGAATTTTCCCGAACACTCGCCCTGGCCGTCCGTCTCTTCGGCAACCTCATGAGCCACGAGAAGGTCATTGCCATCCTGCTCGCGGTCACCCCATTGTTTTTCCCGGTCGTGATGCAGGTGCTGGGGCTACTGATCGGCCTAATCCAGGCCTACATCTTTGCCATTCTCGCCATGGTGTACATTGCCTCGGCGACGCAGACCCACGAGGAAACGGAGCACAAACAGAATAAGGAAACGGAAACCGTTAAAATCTAGAAGAAAGTGAGGAGGATCAGTATGGACAGCGTGAGCATCGTTGCAATGGCGTCGATCATAACGGCAGGCATTTGCATGGGGATCGGAGCGATCGGACCCGGCCTCGGTCAGGGACGGGCCGTACAGGGCGCGCTGAACTCGATCGCGCAGCAGCCTGACGAACGGAACTCGCTGACCCGGACTCTTTTTGTGGGCCTGGCGATGATCGAGTCCATCGCGATCTACTGTTTCGTGATCTCGATGATCCTCGTCTTCGCAAACCCGTTCTGGGCCTATGTGATCAAAAAAGCTGGAGGGTGATCCATGCACATCGACTGGTTTGTTTTCCTCTGCCAGATCGTCAACCTCCTGTTGCTGCTCTTCCTGCTGAAGAGGTTCCTCTACGGGAGGATCATCGGGGCCATGGACGCGCGGCAAGCCAAGATCAGTGCCACCTTCGCCGATGCCGAATCGGCCCGTGAGGCGGCCAGGGAATCGGCGGAGAAGTTCGATCAAAGGCTCAGGGACATGGACGTCCAGTACGAGGCGGCAATGAACAGGGCGCGCGATGACGCCGAGGCCCACCGAAAGGAGTTGATGGACAAGGCCAGGGAGGAGGTCGACCTGCTCCAGGCCCGGTGGGTCGAGACGCTGAAATCGGAGCGTGACGCCTTCCTCGCGGAACTCCGACGGCTCGCCGGGACGCAGATATACTCCATCACGCGCCAGGTGCTCAAGGATTTGGCAGACGTGGAACTCGAGCAGCGGATCGTGGAGATTCTCATGGAGCGAATCCAGACGATGGATGACGAGGAGCGCGGAAAGTTCAGGGACTCCCTGGCCGAAGGCGGGATGATCACCGTCCAGAGTGCCTTCGACATTCCCGCGGACGAGCGGAAGAAACTCGATGATGTCATCCACCGCTACATCAACGGTGACACCCAGGTGGTCTTCGAGAAGTCGGAGAACGTCATGACGGGCTACGAGCTCAAGACGGACGGCCACAAGATCGCCTGGAGCATCAAGGATTACCTGGATTCCCTGGAAGAGAAATTCTACCACGCCCTGCACGAGGAAGCGCAGGATAAAAGATAGGAACCCACAACGAGGGGAACTGACATGACCATGCCGGGACAAAAGGAAGAACTGAAGGATTTTCTCGACGATACGTTCAAAACGATGGACGCGGTCCTTGCGGACCAGCATCCCGAGCTCACGCAGCGGGAAGTGGGTATCGTCAACTATGTCGGGTACGGCATCGTGCGGGTCAGCGGCCTGCCCAATATCAAGGCGGAGGAGATCGTTCTCTTTCCCAAGAATGTACAGGGCCTCGTATTCAATATCGACCCCGATGAAATCGGTGTGATCCTCCTCGGGGCGAGCGAGCACCTCAACTCGGGTTCCGAGGTGAGGCGCACCGGACGGGTTCTCGATGTGCCCGTCGGGGAAGCCCTCATCGGGCGAGTCGTCGATGCGATCGGAAGGCCGCTGGACAACCAGGGGGAGATCCGGGCCGCAAAACGGCTTCCCGTCGAGCGCGAGGCGCCGCCCGTCATGGCAAGAGACCCCGTCACCGTACCCCTGCAGACGGGCATCAAGGTCATCGACGCCCTCATCCCTATCGGGCGAGGACAACGGGAACTCATCGTCGGGGACCGAATGACGGGAAAAACGGCCATCGCCCTGGACACTATCATCAACCAGTGGGACAAGAATGTCATTTGCATCTACTGCGCCATCGGAAAGAAGGCTTCCGACGTGGCCAAGGTCATTGCCGACCTCAGGCAACACAACGCCATGAAGTACACCATCGTCGTAGCCGCCGTAGGCGAAGACCCCCCGGGGCTGCAGTTCATCGCGCCCTACGCGGCGACCTCCATGGGCGAGTACTTCATGTCCAGGGGGCACGATGTTCTGGTCATCTACGACGACCTCACCTACCATGCTCGCGCTTACCGGGAGATGTCCCTGCTGCTGAGGCGCCCGCCTGGCCGGGAGGCTTTTCCCGGGGATATTTTCTATATTCACTCCCGGCTCCTGGAGCGCTCCACGCACCTGCGCAAGGAGCACGGCGGCGGGTCCCTGACGGCTCTTCCCATCGTCGAGACAGAGGCCCAGGATATCTCGGCCTACATCCCGACGAATCTCATCTCGATCACGGATGGGCAGATCTATCTGTCGCCCAGGCTTTTCCAGAAAGGGATCCTGCCCCCCGTCGACGTCGGGAAATCGGTGTCGCGCGTGGGAGGCAAGGCCCAGCTTCCGGCTTACCGGGCCGTGGCGGGCGATCTGCGCATTTCCTACTCCCAGTTCGAGGAACTGGAGACCTTTTCCCGCTTCGGGACGCGCCTCGACGAGGCGACCCGGCGGGTCCTGGAGCGCGGCTGGCGGGTCCGGGAGATCCTGAAGCAGCCCCAGTACAAACCCATCCGTGTGGCCGAGCAGATTGCATCGCTTCTGGCCATCACAGGGGGGGGCCTGGATCAGATCCCCATCGGCAGCATTGGCGCAGCCGAAACGGCGCTGCGGGCCATGGCGGTTTCGCAGGATGCGGATCTCTGCGGGCGCATCGAGTCGGGAGACAAGCTGACCCAGGATGACCGCAAGACACTCCTCGACACGTCAGGCAAGGCTACCGAATCCATGAGGGAAGAGACGAGCCATGCAAACGAGTGAGTCGCTCAAGCGCACAATACAGAGTGCCCAGGATCTCCTGAGCGTCGTGAAGACCATGAAGGCCCTGGCAGCCGTGAGCATTCGGCAGTATCAGAAAGCCGTCGAGTCGCTGTCGGAATACAATCGTACCGTCGAGTTGGGGCTCCAGGTCGTCCTCAAGCGCAGCCGCGGCAGTTTTGCACCGACGCGGGCGTCGTCGGCAAAGCGGGCAGGGGCCATCATTTTCGGCACCGATCAGGGACTCTGCGGACAGTTCAACAACATGATTACCGCCCATGCCCTCCAGGAGATGAACGCCCTGGGGATCGCGAAAGAGAATCGCATCGTTATTTCTGTCGGTCTGCGGGCGGCCGACATCCTCGAGGATTCGGGGCAGAAAGTCCTGGAAATTCTCAGCACGCCCAGCTCGACATCCGGAATCACCCCCATGGTGCAGGACATCACCTCGGTGCTCGAGGACTGGCGCTTCAGGAAACAGATCGAATACATGTATCTTTATTACAACGAGTATATCTCCGGGGCAAATTACAGGCCGAAGACCCTCAAGCTTCTTCCAGTCGACAAGGAGTGGCTCAAGAGCCTGGAAAAGCGGAAATGGGAGTCGCGGACGATTCCCATGTTTACCCTGGATTGGGAGACGATGTTCCGGTCCCTCATCCGGGAATATCTGTTCGTCTCGCTCTATCGGGCCTTTGCCGAGTCACTGGCCAGTGAAAATGCAAGCAGGCTGGCCGCCATGCAGAGCGCAGAGAAGAACATCGAGGAGAGGCTGGAGGAACTCTTCAGCCAGTTTCACCGCCAGCGTCAGAGCACGATCACGGAAGAACTGCTGGACATTGTCGCCGGTTTTGAGGCACTCGGAGGGACGAAGAAAGCGGACGGGCGGGCGTAGAATATAGAATCGATCCATCATCATCGAAGGGGGTGCATACCATGAGTTACAGCGTAACAGCCTGTTTCCTCTGCGCCTGGCGGGAGAAGTGTCAGAAGCGTTTCAGCATCGGTACTGACTTCGCCCTCAACGTGAATTGCCCCGATTTCACCCGGGACGTCACAATCAAGGAGAGCGAACTGGACGACCAGAAGGTGAAATTCCATTTGGAAAAATGGCGGCAGGCGACAAGCAAGCCGTCACCCTACATCATCACCATCTCCCGGGAGACCGGCGCCGGCGGCAGCGAAATTGCCAGGCGTCTTGCCGACGAGCTGAAAATGGATCTCATAGGCGGCCAGATCATCGAGCGCGTGGCCAAGAATGCCAAGATGAGCACGAAAGTGGTGGAGACGCTCGACGAAAAGGCCGTCAGCCGGGTGGACAGCATGATCAACTCACTTTTCGTGTCCCGGCACCTGTCGCCTGACAGCTATCTGCGACACCTCACCTGGGTCATCGGGGCCATCGGCGAGCACGGCAATGCGATCGTTGTGGGACGGGGAGCAAATTTCGTCCTGCCGAAGGAGATCACCTTCCGTGTCCGCTTCGTCGCCCCCAAAGAGTTTCGTGTTCAGCACTTCATGACGTCCCGGGGGATGACCAAGGAAGAGGCGATGAAATACGTGGAGAAGAGGGATAAAGACCGGATGGGCTACATCAGGAACTATTTTAAAGCCGACGCGTCGGACCCCTCGCACTACGATATTATCATCAACACAGAGATGACCGGGATCGAAGGAGCTGCGAAAATTGTCGTTAATGCTTTCCACGACTGGGTGAAGAAGACGGAACAGGCCGCTCCGACCAGGAAGAGCGCCAGCGCAAAGTGAGATGCCGGCAGGAAGAGGAATGCTTATGCCGACGCTTCCTCTTCACGGGCAGCTTGCGAGGGTTGGTGTATGTGACGGAAGTGTGCGATGGTGAAGAGGGAAGACTCGCTGTGTCAGAAGTGCGGTGTTGGGAAGGTCTTTACACCCTGTCTCGGCTGCGGGATAAACGTATGCGAGAAGTGTGTCCGATTCGAGCTGATCGGGTCGGGTTGCGGGTGCGTGTGGCCGGCTTATTACTGTTACACCTGCGCCTTCGACCCTGCCGTCAACCCGAATGCGTCCTTTCGCGAACCTGAATCCTGAGTCTCATCTTTTCTCCTGTTACCTTTCTCCATGGTCCTTGGACGTGGCGCTGCGTGGCTCTTTCGGGAAATGGGTACTGGGTATTGGGTATTTTCCGGACGCCGGAAGCCCGAATCCCGAAGCCCATTTATTCCAGCCCCGCCCGGCGGAGGAGGGGCAGGGGGCTGACCAGCAACCTGCCCAGTCTCATCTGCCTAGTAGATAATCCGCAAGCCACACCCATCAGCTGAGTAAAATAGACGACGGGCAGGTTGTAACGGGCGCCACGGTCCTCTTCGATTGCCTGCTGCCGGGCATCCAGGTTCACCTGGCACATGGGGCAGGCCACTACGATCGCATCGGCGCCAGCCTGGCGGGCTGCCTCCAGCACCTGTCCCCCCAGGTCAATGACAATGCCCGTTTCCGATGCGGCAAAGCCTCCCCCGCAGCACTCGGCCTTGTGAGACCA
>JGI20214J51088_10002345_pt1 | contig 12638 bp, 10 predicted proteins | sample WetSurMetagenome_FD_51088 | JGI IMG/M metagenome (IMG submission 51088)
GTTCTGATGGTGCGCCAATTATACTCATTACCGACAGAACTGGCTGTCAGTATAATTGCGAGTACGATGCCGAACGATGATATCAATGAAAAAGCAAAGGGAATCGCCACCGGTAACCCAAGTAAATTTTGGATATTTCCCATTGCTGGTCCACCGGCAGGTAGATCGTACTCGACTTTACGGTCAACCCTGTGTATTGGGAATATCAGGATATCGATAATGCTGAGCAAAGATGGTGAATTCTTCATCAATATGACCTCTAATAGGGTTATCATTCACGATATAGCTCTGAAGATCATCATACTCATGAATTATTTCAATGTATTCCAGCTTTGAAGATGGGGTATTAGACAAGATATAATGAATGAATTTTAGTGTAAACAATAGAATAATGGGTGCAATAATGAATTCTAAGCCAAACGTATTTAGCAAGGCTCTTTCTTTCTGGAAAAGGCAAGATAATGATTGGAAAATCACGGTCGCCAGAACATCATTGGACCGGTTTGGCTACCAGATAATCTTACCATATCTCTCAATCTACATCGTGGCGCTTGGGGCAACAAAGACACAACTTGGCCTGTTAAACAGTATCGGACTGATTCTCGCCGGTTTGTTGGGGCCAATTACCGGGTGGATTATAGATCGGAGCGGTCCCAAAAAAGTATATCTTGTCGGTATTCTGCTTCTAGTAATAGCCTATTTGACTTATGGCTTCGCTCAGAACTGGTTAATCTGCATCTTAGCGATCAGTATCTACTATATAGGTAATGGTACCAGCATTCATAGTTGTGCCACTATTTGTGGTAATTGTCTGGTAAACCGGGACCGGGCCACCGGCATGATGATTTGTGAAACGGCAGCAGCCGGTTTACTGGGGATGGCCGGCCCCATGATAGGGGCATTTCTGGTAGTGCGATTTGGAGGTGTCAACGTTACTGGCATCCGTCCTTTGTTTTTTGTGGCGGCAGTAATTACCGTTGTCACATTCCTTCTTGTATTAACACGGCTCTCAAATCAGAAATGGGCAACGACAACTCAGTCCGGGTTTAATGTATTAAAGAACAGCATTAGTATACTTAAAGGTAATCGTAACAAAAAGAAATGGATTGTAATCGGTGCGCTTTCCCAATTACCGGTAGGAATGATCATTCCTTTTACTCAGGTATTCGCCAATGAGCAAAAAGGAGCCAGCGAATTTATTTTAGGAGGAATGGTAACCGGAGCTGCCGTAGCGTCGATAGTATTCGGGGTGTTCGCCGGAACGATGGCCGATAGAGTCGGCAGGAAAAGAACTCTATATGTACTTATACCTTTATTCTGGGCTGCGAACCTGATATTGATATGGGCGCCTTCGCCATTCTTCCTGATAGTTGCCGGAATCTTAATGGGATCGTATTACATCGCAGGGCCAATCGGGGCGGCGATAGAGCGGGAGTTGGTCCCAGCTGAACAAATGGGAAGATGGATTGGGATTAACCGGCTTGTCAAGGCATTATTTGGTGCAATCATGGCCTTAATGGCAGGTATTATCTGGGATAAAATGGGACCTCAATACATATTTATTATCTTTGTGGGTCTTGATTTGATGGTAAGAATACCGCTACTAGTTAGTTTGCCCGAGACCCTGCATAATAATACTGTAACTAAGGCATAATGATTAGGTTTGTTGCAGCGGGGTCCAGGGAAAAGCACAACGAGTCTACTATGTTCGCCATCGTGCATCTACCTAAAGTACTTCGCCCGCATCAGTTCCGAGACCTCTCGGGTCAACTCATAGACCCGTTCTCCACGTTCTTCAGAAAGCGAGGCGATGTCACAGCTCGGAGTAATCCAGGAAGAATCCATTAACAGGTTTCGATCCACCCCTTTCTCAACAACATTAGTTAACGTGCACTCAAGCTTCTTCGCTAGACTCGCGGCATTCTCTGCATCAAGAACCGCAGCGTTATGTGTCGGGACAATACCCCAAGCCACTGTACCCCCGCGAACAAGGAACTCTTTCAAGGCCGGCCCGTACAATGCCATCGTCTCCCCATATCGGTAAGCATCGAAGTTGATCGTGCAGGCCCGGCTACTCATGAGCAGGGACCAATCGAAGTTTGCACAGCAGTGTACACCTGCGCCGCTGTCGACGGCACTTATCACCTCGTCGAGAGTATTCTTAATGTCATCCCAGGTACCTATGCCCACTGAAGAGGTGTACACATTCAAACCAGGTTCAGCAAATAATGTTAGTAACTGAATACCAGGGAATAGTCTACTAACTTCTTTTGTTTGCCACTTTGCCTTCATAGCCAAATATTTTACAATGATGTCTCTCATTTGGTTGTTGTAGAACGCAGCCACACTGTTTTCGTCCTTGAAAGTCAGTCCCATGGTATACGGCCCTATGCTAAGGCAGTGGACGAATTGAAGTTCCGGCCATGGTTTGTCCCTGTACATTTTGGCCAACCTGTATAATCCTGGATTTTGTTCCGGGCTGGTGGCAAAGTAATCTATATCATCGGCTTAGTAATGCTCATAGAAGTTCAGTAACTCAGGCTGGTAATCCGCAGAAAGGTCAAAGATAACGACCTTTCGTTCTTCGTCAACCCTGGTGCAAGGAATCTTCATCGAACTCCCCTGTATGGGTTGACGTAAAAGAGATGCCGCCGGTGCCTCTGGAAAGCAGTTTACTACTACTTGGCAAGCTTTTTGTGTATCCTTCTGGTAAAACATCGGGAGTGCGGTAGCCATGAACCTANGTTTCATCTGATGCCCTCCTTTTATCCTGAGAGNACGCGCCGGTCTTGGATGTTCTAGACTATGAAGTATATGCCAATGCCAGTGTTATCNTGGTTATAAGCGGCGTTATTCCGCTAGAATTACCTACCATTGAAAATATATCGGGATGAAGAGAAATTAAAAGTATATTTAAAATTCGANCGTAACTGTCAGGTTGAATCTGTCACTAATGATAAATCCTTCTTATTTTAAATACAAGTGGGGTATCATTTGCTGGAATTAGTGCTTGGATAAGATAGAGATTAATGTGATTAATTATCTAAAAATATGTCTACAAATGAAACATGAAAATAGCACAAATATGGACCCAAGGGGATTCGTAATCCGGAATTATGTGACATAAACTGCTAAATCGAACACTCCGGTTATGTGGCGTTATCGTCAAGTACCGCCCAGTATATCAGGGTATCGAAATCGATACTGCCATTTAAGTGTAAAATAAGGTAATTATCAAGGCTAATTATACTGACGAAACTCACGACGTTGTTATATGGAACCATGAACAGATAATTTTTTATACCCATTGTCCTTGATACATAAGACTTGACATGCAAACATATGTTCTGTATATTATTATCTGTGGAAAAAAAGCCGGGTTTTATTTCTCTCAAATCATTAAACGAACCGGAGCCGATTCCGGTAAGGCAAAAATCTGAAAGGATATCCAGTCCGGATTGGCAAGGATAATCTGCTTATGAAAAGTATTGAGGACCGGTGGAGAATTGATGACGAATGGTGGCGCATAGAAACTGTATCGCACATGTATTTTTCGATCGTTCTTGATAATGGGATGCGAATGGTGATATTCAAAGACTTGATTAAGAATAGCTGGTATCAACAGACCATTGGTGGGATTTAAAATAAGTAATCAATCAAAAACAATTAAGCTCCGCATTTTTGTTTTGTAGTCTATTAAACTGGTAAAATTTATTAATGGTAGTTTCGCAGCAATGGCTAGAATCCCTTAATCCGCAGCAAGTTACGGCAGTGACCTATGGTGATGGACCTCTCCTGATCGTAGCGGGAGCAGGTACCGGGAAAACGCGTACCCTCGCTTCTCGTGTCGCCCACTTGATTTCTAAAGGAATCCCTCCCGAACGTATTCTCTTAGTGACCTTTACCAGACGAGCAGCGGAGGAGATGCTAAGTAGAGCTGCCAAGGCAATTAACCAGGAAGCCGTCAATAGCCGGGTCTGGGGCGGGACTTTTCATGCTACAGCCAACCACTTGCTGCGCATCTACCATCAGGCAGCGGGACTAACCCCGAACTTTACGATAATGGACCGGGCTGATTCTGAAGACTTTCTTAATGTAGTAAGGAATAACCTTGGCTTAGCACGAACAGAAAAGAGATTTCCACGCAAGAGCACCTGTATCGATATTTATTCCCGCAGGGTAAACGATGATGATGATCTGAATACGGTCCTGAAGAAACATTTTCCCTGGTGCCAGGAATGGAAAGATGAGCTTAAAATACTTTTTAAAGAATATGTCGAGCGAAAACAGGAAAGGAATATCCTGGATTATGACGATCTACTGCTTTACTGGTACCAGATGCTGCAGGACGATTCCCTGGCCAGTGTTCTGAGTAACCGGTTCGATCATATCCTCGTTGACGAATATCAGGATACCAACCGTATTCAGGCAGGGATAGTTCAGGGGATGCGGTATACGAACAAGAATGTCACCGTAGTTGGTGATGATGCCCAGAGTATATATGGTTTTCGGGCGGCGACTGTAAAAAACATGATGGATTTTCCCACCCAGTTTCCCGGTACCAAAATAATAACGCTGGAGCAAAATTACCGGTCGGTCCAACCCATCCTCGATACTACCAATGAAATCATCTCGCAAGCCCATGAGCGCTATACGAAAGACCTTTGGTCAGACCGGAAGGAAGGACAAAAACCCCAGGTGATCACCTGTATCGATGAGAATCACCAGGATGAAGAGGTGATCAAACGGGTACTTGAACATTACGAACAGGGAATTCAACTGAGAAAACAAGTTGTACTGTTTCGGGCTTCGTCCAATTCAGCGTCACTTGAACTGGCCTTGACCAGGCGCAATATACCTTTCCGTAAATATGGAGGTTTGCAGTTTCTCGAAGCAGCTCATATCAAGGACTTGATCAGCATTCTGCGGATCCTGGAAAATCCGAAAGATGAAATTGCCTGGTTCCGGGTGCTGCAGCTTTTCAGCGGCGTAGGTCCATCAACCGCCGCTTCTGTTTACCTGCACTTACAGAATAGTGGTTTCGACATCCGTTCGCTTTCCTCCTTCCGGGTGCCACCCGGTGCCCGAAATGACTTTACCGACTTTATCAAGTTGATCGAAGACCTTTCGGAAGCAGGTGATATTCTACCGGCGGTGCAACTGGAAAGAATCGCCAAATTCTATATCCCGCTGCTTGAAAAGAATTATGAAAACTCCGTACCCCGGAAAAATGATGTCGAACACCTTGGTGAGATCGCTTCCCGGTATGGAACCAGGGGGGAGTTCCTGACCGAGATCGTGCTGGAACCGCCAACTTCGACCGGTGATTATGCCGGGCCGCCCACGATTGATGACGACTGGCTGGTGTTATCGACGATCCATTCGGCGAAAGGCTTGGAGTGGGATGCCGTATACCTGATACACGCGGCAGACGGCTGCATCCCGTCGGACCTGGCCACGGGGGATGAGGGGGAGATCGAAGAAGAACTCAGGCTGGCTTATGTGGCGATGACCCGGGCACGTGATTTCCTGTATGTTTTATGGCCGATGCGCTTCTATACGAGGACATTTGCCGATAACCATGTTTATGCCCAGTTATGCCGCTTCTTCACGCCGAAGGTGCTGGCTACCATGGATAAGGTCGAATACAAAGACACTGGTAGTAAGAACAATGAAATTATTTCTAACGGTCCGGACCGAAACATTAAGGACAAGATCAGAAGCATGTGGGACTAAATAGGAAAAGGTGAAAAATGGGGAATGAGAATTTAGTTGGCGTTTGCGGACTATATTGTGGGGCATGTTCGATATACCGGGCTACTCAGGATAAAAACGAAGAGAAATTACAAGATTTTGCTGAAGGAATGACTAATAAAACCGGGCAAAAATTTACAGTTGATGATGTGCGGTGTGATGGCTGTCTGAGTAACGGACGGCTGGATCTGTGGTGTCGAAATTGCCAGATACGGGTGTGTAGTAAACTGCAATCAGGTAAGGTTCGGTGTGCAGATTGTGATGAATTACCCTGTTCCCGACTCACAAGGTTTCAAAATGATGGCATGAAGCATCATCTTGAGATTGTCGATAATCTAAAAATATTACAGCGAGTAGGTATCAGAGACTGGGCTTTAACGGAAGAAAAAAGGTGGACCTGCCCGCATTGTAAAGCGAACCTATCGTGGTATGATGCTGAATGTCCGGATTGTAAAGCTCCCCGGCCTGTTGATTTATTCCGACTCTAGAAGTCCCTGATAAACAGTAACCTGAATGATAGCTCAAGGTTTTATCAGTGATGTTTGCTGGAAGCACAACTGATTCTATTCACCTCTACCCGAATATTAATTGTCAATGATGATCCTGGGCTACTAAATCCCTGGAGAGAATGCGATGCAGCTTGGTTGGGATCAGGACACCTATATAAAAGCATATCGATATGCCGCTGAAGCCCATAACGGACAGAAGATGCCCGGTACTGATTTGCCCTATATCATGCATGTCAGTTTAGTCAGCATGGAAGTGTTGGCTGCTTTACAGGCTGATCCGGGGCTTGATAGAGACTTAGCTTTGCAGTGTGCACTGCTGCATGATGTTATGGAAGATACTGGAAAGACCTATACTGAGATTAACAGATTATTTGGTGAGATGGTGGCTCAGGGGGTATCCGCTTTGAGCAAGAACAAGGAAATACCTGATAAAACTATCCGAATGAGAGATAGCTTAAACAGGATACAACAGCAACCTCGTGAAATCTGGGTAGTCAAGTTGGCCGACAGGATCACCAATCTTCAGCCGCCTCCAAAAGAATGGACAACCCCAAAAAAGGAAGAATATCGTAAGGAAGCTATTGAGATCTACAATACATTACATAATGCGAGCAAATTGTTAGCAGATAGGTTATTAATGAAGATCGATAGGTACAAAATATATATTCAGTGAAAGTATCTTTCCACTTCGAGGTACTCCATTGTAATGTTGCACTGGCGTAAATCAGCTAAATATACAACGGGGGTTATTATAGATGAAAAAGATCAGTGTCGGAATTTTAAGTCCCGGAGATATGGGTTCTGCCATCGGAAAGGTCCTGGTAGATGCGGGATATCCTGTTTTTACAGCTTTAGATGGACGCAGTGACCTGACAAAACTGAGAGCCCGGGAGGCCAATATATCAGATTTAGACACCATCGATAAACTTGTAGCCGCCTCAGATTTGATAGTTTCAGTGTTAGTGCCTTCCGAGGCGCTTGGTATAGCTCAGAAAGTCGCTGACAGTATACATCGTAGTAACCACCTTCCGGTTTATGCCGATCTTAACGCCATCGCCCCAGAGACCGTACAGAAAATCGACGAATTGATGATAGGTCTGGGAGTCACTTTCATCGATGCCGGTATCATCGGGGCACCTCCGATGGCCGGTAAGAAGAATACTCGTATCTATTGTTCGGGACCCCAAACTGAGATTTTTGAATCATTATCTCAGGCAGGTCTGGATATACGTAAGGTGGGAGAGGTTATCGGACAAGCTTCGGGATTAAAGATGGTTTTTGCTGCTTCTACTAAAGGGATAACAGCACTGTGGACGGAATTACTAGTAGCAGCGCGAGCTCTCGACCTTGAAGAAGCCCTGATGGCTGAATTGAAAATGGGAGGAACCGGCACTGAAGAACTCAGTGGCAGGATCTGTTCCATGCCCAGACGATCCCGGCGTTGGGTGGGTGAGATGGANGAGATCGCAAAGACTTTTGAAAGTGTAGGTTTGACTCCACGAATGCTGCTGGGTGCCGCCGACATGTACCGTTTGGTGGGATCAACTACACTTGCCGACCAGAATTCAAGACAGCCTAATCCATCACTTGATTCAGTATTAGGAACTCTTAACATTCAAATTTCTGAGAAATAACTCATCAGCATCAATAAAATTCAAGTAATATCACTTCAGGCAGGTTTAATTACCTGTACAGTGAAGATGAACTCAAAGAATGGGTCCCGCGAATAAAAGACATGGCTTTAAAAACAATGCATCTGCATGTTTTATTCAACAACTGCTTTGATTTTAAACCCGTGATCAATGCCCGTACCATGGGCCTACTGCTGGACTGAGGAAAAGATGAGTAACTAATTACATGAAAGGAAAAAAACGCCTTTTTCTGATTATTGTGTCCCAAGTACTAATTGGTAATTTCGTCATATTAAGGATTTACGGGGACACCCTCCAGAGTACTCACCTTTTCATTGTCCGTGGTACGGTGTTTTATCCGGTAGCCTGGCTAAATCTCATACTAGGGATATCGTTAATCATTTTTCTAATATGGGAATGGACTAGAAAACGATAACTATCTAGTTAATGAGAAGTCCGTGAGCTTGACCAGGCAGAGAGCAGTTATGAAACACAATTATGAGAATCTCGGGGTTAATCTCTTACAGGTTGAATTATCCGATTTACTGGTACGGTAATATCAGAAGGGACCATTGTTTTCGATTGATTAGTGGGATGTAATATTGCATAAGAATGGATGGCCGAGACGCGTTCGATTAGGTTAGCTGGAATGACCTTTGTAAAGGTTATAATATATTTTTTTGTGCGCATATTTACTTTTAAGATATGGATGAAAAATCCAAATAACGGCTTTGTTTTCTATCGATAATAAACCCACTCTTCATTACGCATGCCTGCAGATTATTTCCAAACCAGTACCGGATTGGTGCCAGTTTAGTGCCAGATTAGCTTCAGATATGTGAATTAACCGGATGAGGTATTGACAGGTAATTTGTAGATAAAATTCCTAAAGAGGATCCCGAGGCTGGGCTAATACATGGGGGGATTTAGTGGATATTAGATTAGGTGAAACGGGAATTTCACTTACATGAGATGTAATCCCGAACTCGTGGCGTATACAGCCAGGGGAAAGATGTTTTTATCTGAAAAATATGGATTTCGTCTAAAATAAATGTGTCTTTGCGATTAGATAAGAAAACTTGATTTCAGATACGTGATTATTCGAACTTAGCCGAAAGGCTGGGTGTAGTGAGTCACATAAGGTCAGATATTGTCTTTATAGTCAGAAATCAGTTTTAGTTAATCACCCTATTTTCCGATTCTGACCCAACGGTGAAAAATTTAAGGTTTACACCATCTTGAATATAATATTTTTCCTCTCTTTATATATGGGGGTGTGGGGGCACCCCCTCCCCCTCTCTCTAATTCTATCCCGGCGGGACCCATATTCATTACCTAGTCTGATGAAATTAGCAATTTAGCTACGGGGATATTCTTTTTACCAGGTTAAACAAATAATTTCATGATTCTCTTAAAACATATGCTATACTGTTGCCTGGAAAAATTACGGTCCGGTACGTAAATTAATTAACATTATGTCCAGATATGGTTGATTGCAGTTTATTGGTAAATCCGAATTCACGCCATTTCAATTGTAATTCCCCTTTATTACTTGATAAGGAATAATAATTTGAAAAAGCCTCAAATCATAAAATTCTGGACCGCATTGCATGATAGTAACAGTGTGAAAGCGGTGATAGCTTCCTTTGCCAATAAGATTGGATATGAAAGTGAACGTACACTTGAGCGTTATTCCCAGACTGACAGTGGTTTCAGAGAAGGATTGACTTCAGCTGAAATTTCAAAAAGTACCGGATGGGTTCAGAAACGGATAGATCAACTTCGTACATGGTGGGAAGAAGAATTCAGTAATGCAAACCAGACTGAGGAAGAAAAAGGTCAGAAACCTCCTCAGGAAACAAATATAACCTCTACTAAAGAGGAACCATCAAAAGGATCGTTCTGCCAGTCATCTCCGGAAGGGATCGATGTATTACAGCTGAGGAGATGGGGTGTGCCAAAAAATCAGGCAGCGGGATTACTGGGCGGTTGGATCATAAATCATACTCACGGCAATCATGAAATCTGTGCATTGTTAGGAAAGCTTAAAACCGATCTCGCGGAAAGGGAAATACCATACCAGCAGGCAGTATCTGCTTTTACCTTGGGACGTAAAGCGATAGAGTTCGAAAACCAAAAAATTCACCGGGATATTGAGTTGGGACGGCAATTTCGCCCTTGGGAGAGTACAACAAATAGCCAAACTTTTATTAAAGTAGTTCAGGAACTGGATAAACCTGATCCCGTAAAAGCTGAAAAGATTAAGAAGCATCTTGATGAATTAGGGGATTCTCTACAGAACCTGCAAAACCAACTGGAAATTGCTTTAGCAAATCAAGAATATTTCTCTAAATTCGATATCGAAAAGACTGACTTTATACAAGCCGGGTGTACACATTCCTGGGAAGTGTCTCATGACTTGTGGGAATATCTCCATTTACGTATGGAATATGACCGGTGTGAGAATTCGATAATCGTTAACTATCGGAAAGATCTTATCGGTGAAGGGATAGAAGAATTTTACCGAACTGCAGCTGATTTATCGGTACTTTTAGAGCTTCGAAAGCCGGAACCCGAATATCGTAAGGTCAAGCTAAACAATGATAGATGGGTACTTGAGGTAGAGATTGGAGAACGGTGGTACAACCTTGGATCAGGTGACCAGGTATTGTTAGACAAAATACAAGCATCTCACCTTCAGTTAATTGATAATTTCAGGCACCATATCAAAATGAATGAACTGATTAAGTTAAGAAAACAAATGCTTCAAGCTCTCAAGGATGTTCGCGGTAGCGTAAAAGAAGCATTACAGAAACAAACCTACTTAAAAGGTTTTTGCCTCAAATGTTTGGAACTGATAAATAGAAACCCATAGCCTGTCTGCATTTATTCAGAGTGGAAAAACAATTTCTTATACCCAATAGCAGCTCGAATTATCTTAGCAGCATTACTAAAATTATGATGGCGTTTTTCATAATCTGTAATATATATCACGGAAGGGGTATATAAGGGGGAACCACCCTACCCCCCTTCCCCCCTTAAATCTGTTTTTTTATTGTAGGAATAATACACATACCCCCATGACAAACTCAGTGAAATTGTGAAGATTTTTAAAGCGGGGATATGACTAATAATGAATTAGGGCATATGAACCAGGATACCGAAGTGTCTCACTTTATTTGCATCTAATGAAACGGAAAGGTACATGCGCATTAATTCGGAAGGATCGTAAAATAACTGAATATCAATGGTAACTAGAAGGCCTACCCCAGACACTTAATACTTCCGAACATTGCAGATACCATAGATATCCGAAAAGATGAACGCACTATTGTCGATGGTACGAATGCGGCCCGCAGGCCGACATGGAAAAAGCGCCCTAACGGGAGCTTTCAAAGTGTAAGTAGTAGTTTCACTTGATATATTATTGTGGTTTGAAGGTATCGGGTATCAGTACGGGGTATGTTTGGGATGCGTTCCCGATACGAGAATAATCTTCCATGGTTAGTTTCTGCACTCCCCGCCAAGTAAGGGTTTTACCAATAATTCTCTCGGCTTCGTCGAACGGGACACCCCTAGCATAGATTTTAATGGATGCCGGATCGAATTGGACTCTGCCTTCGTATGACATACCGGTTACAGGACTTTTCTCACCCTTATTATTAGGCATCAAATCACTCAATAGCTTGCCTTCTCCAATGATTGTTTTGTTTTTCTGGAACAGGCACATTGATCCTCTGGACACGTTACGCCAATAGTGAACACTGGCAACATAGTACCACCCACCCCTAAACTTAAGCTCCTTGGATAGGAATTCCTTCAAGTCATTGATGCTTTCGAATTCTTCTTGGGCATGCGGAACAAGATAGACAGCAGGTTCGGCGACATGCTGGACTTTGACTGGAAGCCCGAGAAGCTCGCGAATGACCTCGTTGGGATTTCTGCCGTTACCCCTTTTCTTAAGTTCAGCCATAACTTTGTCGTCTACATGTATAGTCGGTACCATACAACTCTCCTATTCAAGATTTATGATTAGAAGATTATAATATTCTTATTTTCTTGTCAACATAATGATTGAATACAACATATGGTTCTCTGTGCATTTGATAGAATCGGCCTTCTTCCTTATGATAGTATTCGCGCAATATGAAAGCTCTTCACTGGATTTTTGAACACATCGCCATCTTNGTAGTCTTGACTCTTATTGGTGAAGCCATTTAATTTTTTTATTNTGTTTAGTAGCGGTCACATCTACCTGAATGTCTATGACCCCACTATTACTTTTTTCTTGGGTATCTGGAATCTTTTTATATTGGTTGTTTGGATAGCACGACTTATACAANAAGAGCGAGAAGAGTAAAGTAGAAGATAGGTTAGCCTTATTCACCTAGCTATGGTATAGAATTCGGCGTTGCTGCCAGAGACATCTTTCGAACTAGTTTTGATCTAAACCATCGGCAGAATTCATCACTTTCACTAAAAATGAATTCTTGACCATACCCCCTCAGTTGTCCCTGTAGGGAAGGATTCCGAACCTTTATTTGAAGCTACCTAGCCTGGTTGGAAGCATTCACAACTCTTGTTTGATAGGAAATCGCTGATTCCAGCTGTTCAGTAGTTGCTTTTGCCTCAATCTCGACTTTGACTAGATAGCATTTTCGAAAAGAGTTCGAATCCACGATGGTGGGCGGTACTGGATAATAGGCAAAAACCGGACGTTCGAAGTGGCCGTAATATTATGAAC
>JGI20214J51088_10002346_pt1 | contig 12632 bp, 9 predicted proteins | sample WetSurMetagenome_FD_51088 | JGI IMG/M metagenome (IMG submission 51088)
CGGGACCGCCCGGTCCACCAGGAACGACAGGTCGCGGACGACGGCCGGGAACTTGGGCAGCGGCGTGTGCTCGAACGCCTTGGGCTGCTTGTCGAAGAGCGAGGCCAGGTCGATCTCGGCCGCGTAGACCGGCCCCCCGATCCCGTAAGCGGCCGCGATGCGGCCGTCCACCCGGCCCAGCGCGCCGACGGGCATGCCTTTGTAGACGACGGCCGCGGCCGTGCCGGCTTCGAAGAACGGGTGCGTCGTCTCCTGGAACGACAGGGCGGCATAGCGCAGCCCCTCGAGCGCGGACTCGAGCGCGCCTTTCAGGTAGAAATAGCCGGCCGGCTCGGGCTTGTCCTTCCAGTGCGGGACGCCGATGGTACCCGTCAGGCAGACGGCCAGCGACAGGCTCTCGGCCGGGCCGTCCTCGCACTGGGCGTAGGCGTTCCCGACCTCGAAGATCGGCACGCCGGCCAGGCCGCGGTTGAGGTTCCAGGCTGTGTTCTCGAGCAGGCCGCCGAGGAGGGTCGTCCGCAGGACCGCCGTCTTCGACGAAAGCGGGTTGCGGATCGCGACGGGCGCCCGGCCGCTCGCCAGGATCGCCTCGCGCTCGGGATCGGCGAAGCTCATGTTGATGACCTCGTCGAACCCGTAGTGGAACAGCCGCTCGCTCAGCCGCCGGACGCGGTCCGTCTCCCCCGGCGCGGGCTCGAGGACCTCGAGCGGCGGAACGAGCGACGGGATCCGGTCATAGCCGTAGAAGCGGGCGATCTCCTCGATGAGGTCGGCCTCGTGCTCGATGTCCACGCGGAACGAAGGCGCGGTCACGCGCCACACGCCGGAGGCGTGGACCTTGAGGGCGAAGCCCAGGCTCTCGAGCGTCTTCTCGATAAACGGCCCGCCGGGGTCGACGCCGAGGAGATCGAGCACGCGCTTCTCGCGGAGGATGACCTCCTTGGGCTTGCGCGGCTTGGGGAAGACGTCCACCATCTCCCGCGAGGCTTTTCCGCCGTCGGCGGTCAGGAGCGAAGCCGCCATGAGGGCCGCCTGCGGGGCGAAGCCGACATCGGCCCCCCGCTCGAAGCGGTAGCTGGCGTCGGTCGAGACCTCGAGGGCTTTGCGCGTCCTGCGGATGGACACCGGGTCGAACGTCGCGCTCTCGATGAACACGTCCGTCGTGGCGTCCGAGACGCCCGAGTCCTCGCCGCCCATGACGCCGGCCACGGCCACGGGCCGCTTGTCGTCGGCGATGACGAGCATGTCGGGCTGGAGGGCGATGTCGCGCCCGTCGAGCGTCCGGATCGCTTCGCCTTTCCTCGCCCGCCGGACGAGGATCCGCGGGCCGTCCAGGCGGGCCAGGTCGAAGCAGTGGATGGGCTGGCCGGTGGCGAACAGGACGTAGTTCGAAACGTCGACGATGTTGCTGATCGGCTTGAGGCCCATGGCCTCCAGGCGGGCTCTGAGCCAGTCGGGCGACGGGCCGGACTTGATCCCCTTGACCACAAGGCCGCAGTACCGCGGGCAGAGGTCCTCGTCGAGGATCTGGACGTCGACGAGGTCGCCCGTGCGCTGGCTGAGCTCGACGACCGGCCAGGTCCGCTCCTTGAGGGGCCGGCCGAGCATGACCGCGACCTCGCGGGCCAGGCCCAGGTGGCCGAGCGTGTCNGGCCGGTTGGCATAGGTCTCGACCTCGAGCACGGCGTCGCCGCCGCGCTCCTCGACGCTCTCGACGACCAGGCCGATCATGGTCAGGCGGTCGAGGAGCTCCTGCAGGGGGAGGTCGACGTCGACGTATTCCTTGAGCCAGCCGAGACTTATTTTCATGATGTCATTTCAGGTGGAACTGCCGGACGAACCGGAGGTCGTTCTCGAAGAAGGAGCGCATGTCCTGGATCCCGAAGGCGAACATCGCCGTCCGGTCGATGCCCAGGCCGAAGGCCCAGCCCGAGTACTTCTCGGGGTCGATGTTGACGTTCTTGAAGACCTGGGGATCGACCATGCCCGAGCCCAGGATCTCCTTCCAGCCCGTGCCGCCGCAGACGCGGCAGGCCGGGTCCTTCTGCCCGCAGGCCAGGCACTCGATGTCGACCTCGGCCGAGGGCTCGGTGAAGGGGAAAAAGCTCGGCCGGAAGCGGATCTTGAGCTTCTCGCCGAACAGCCGCCGGAGGAAGTGCTCGAGCGTGCCCTTGAGGTGGGCGAAGGTGATCCCCTCGTCGACGACCAGGCCCTCGAGCTGGAAGAACATGGGCAGGTGGGTCGGGTCGGCCACGTCGCGGCGGAAGACCTTGCCCGGGATGATGATCCGGATGGGGGGCTTCTGCTTCTCCATGACCCGGATCTGGACGGGCGAGGTGTGCGTCCGCAGGAGGCGCGTGTCGTCGATGTAGAGCGTGTCCCAGGCGTCCCGCGCCGGGTGGTGGGGCGGGAAGTTGAGCGCCTCGAAGTTATAGTAGTCGGTCTCGATCTCGGGCCCGGCGGCGATGGAGAAGCCCATCTCGAGGAAGATCCCCTCGAGCTCGCGCTGGAACAGGCGGACGGGATGGGCCGCCCCCCAGGGCAGGCTCCGTCCGGGGAGCGTCAGATCGATCTCGGTCCGGGGCTTCGCCGGAGCCTTGAGCCGGTCCTCGATCGCGGCCAGGGCGTCCTGGATGGCGGTCTTCAGGCCGTTGACCAGCTGGCCGGCGGCCGGCCGGTCCTCGGCCGGGAGCTCCTTCATCTCCTCGAACAGGAGAGTGACGTAGCCCCGCTTGCGGCTCAGGAACAGGTTGCGGACCTCATCGAGAGCCTTGAGGTCCCGGACGGAGGCGGACTCCTCCGCGAGCTTCGTCCGATAAGCCTCGAGCGTGGCCGAGAACTTATGCAGGCTGGGAGAGGGCATCTTTGGCCTTCGCGGCGATCCGGCCGAACGTGTCGGGCGCGTTCACCGCGAGATCGGCCAGGACCTTGCGGTCGAGCTCGATGCCGAGAATCTTGAGACCCTGGATGAACCGGCTGTAGGTCAGCCCGTTCAGGAGGGCGGCGGCCTTGACCCGGATGATCCAGAGGCGGCGGAAATCCCGCTTCTTGGCCCGCCGGTCGCGATAGGCGTACGTCAGGGCGTGCTCCACGGCCTCCTTGGCCGTCCGGTAGTTGGAGCTTCGGGCGCCCCAATAGCCTTTGGCCCGGCCGAGGACCTTGGCCCTCTTGTCGTGCCGCTTGAATCCGCGTTTTGCTCTAGGCATGGCAGTCTCCGATAAAGAAAATCAGCGGGCGATCAGAACTCGTAGGGCAGCATGGCCCGGACGGTCCGGATGTCCGCGTGGCTGACGAGGGTCTTGCGGCCGAGGTTGCGCTTGCGCTTCGAGTCCTTGCTGGTCAGGATGTGGCGCCTATTGGCTTTGCTGCGGACCACTTTTTTCTTGGCCGTGACCTTGAACCTCTTGTGGGCTCCCCTGTGTGTTTTTAGCTTTGGCATCTTTTCCTCCTATCTTCGCGGGGATGAGCAGCGCCGAGACGGCCCAATCCTGCTTCCGCATGTCTCCGTCCTGCTTGCCGACCCCCTGGATGTCCTGGAGGACCCGATCGAGGATCTGGACACCCATTTCCGGGCGCGATTTCTCGCGGCCGCGGAGCATGACCGTGATCTTGACCTTGTTGCCCTCGTCGAGGAACCGCCGGACGTGCTTCATCTTGAAGTCGTAATCATGAACGCTGATCTTCGGCCGGAACTTGATCTCCTTGACCTGGATCGTCTTCTGATGCTTCTTGGCCTCATGGTCCTGCTTGTGAAGCTCGTAAAGGAACTTCCCGTAGTCCATGATCCGGCACACGGGGGGATTGGCCCCCGGGGCGATCTCGACCAGGTCGAGTCCCCGCTGCCGGGCGACGGCCAGCGCGTCGGACGCCGACATGACGCCCAACTGCTTCTTCTCTTCGTCGATGACCCGGATTTCTCCGTTCCGGATCATCTCGTTCGTCCGATGCGGCTTCGGCTTGCTGCTGGGCGGATANGGCTGTCTTCCTCTAAAAATGTTGGTCCTCCGTCACAGATTCACGGTCCGTGATTTATTTTCGACCAGCGCTTTCACGCCGGCGATGAACGCGGCGATGTCCACGGAACCCTTGTCGCCCTGGCCGTGGACGCGGAGCGAGGCCGTCCCGGCGGCGACTTCCTTGTCGCCGGCGATCAGGATGAGCGGCACTTTCAGCCGCTCGGCCTCGCGGATCTTGTAGTTGAGCTTCTCCCGCCGCAGGTCGGCTTGGGGCCGGAGGCCCGCCCGGCGGAGCGTGTCCTCGAGCTGCTTCGCGTAGTCGTCGTGGCGCTCGGCGATGGGCAGGACCATCACCTGGACCGGAGCGAGCCACAGCGGGAAGTTGCCGTTGTAATGCTCGATCAGGATGCCGAAGAAGCGCTCGAGCGAGCCCATCAGGGCCCGGTGGATCATATAGGGCTGATGCTCCTGCCCGTCGGCGGCGATGTAGGACATGCCGAAGCGGGCGGGCTCGTTGAAGTCGAACTGGATCGTGGTGCACTGCCAGGAGCGGCCGATGGCGTCCTTGACCTTGATGTCGATCTTGGGGCCGTAGAAGACCGCCTCGCCTTCCATCCGCTCGTAGGCGTAGCCGCGGCTGTCGAGCGCCTGGACGAGCGAGGCCTCGGCTTTCACCCACATCTCGTCGCTCCCGGCGTACTTCTCGGCGTTCTTCGGGTCCCGGACCGAGAGCTCGATCTTGTAGTCGGTGAAGCCGAAGTCGCCGAGGATGCTGGTCGAGAAGTCGAGCACCCGCAGGATCTCGGCCTCCATCTGGTCGGGCGTGCAGAAGATGTGGGCGTCGTCCTGGGTGAAGCCCCGGACGCGGAGCAGGCCGTGGAGGACGCCGCTGCGCTCGTAGCGATAGACGGTCCCGAGCTCGGCCCAGCGCAGGGGCAGGTCGCGGTAGGACCGCATCCGGGACTTGTAGATCAGGATGTGGAACGGGCAGTTCATCGGCTTCATGTAATAGTTCTGCCCGTCGATGTCCATCGGAGAATACATGCCGTCTTTGTAGAAATTGAGGTGGCCCGACGTCTGCCACAGGAGCTCGCGGCCGAGGTGCGGGGTGTAGAGGACGTCGTAGCCGCCCGCCCAGTGGCGCTCGCGCCAGTACTGCTCGATGATCGCCCGGATGCGGGCGCCCTTGGGNTGCCAGAGGATCAGCCCGCCGCCGAGCTCCTCGGCCGTGCTGTAGAGGTCGAGGTCGATGCCGAGCCGGCGGTGGTCGCGCTTCTTGGCCTCCTCGAGGAAGACCAAGTGGTCGTCGAGCTCCTTTTTCGTCGGGAAGGCCGTCCCGTAGATGCGCTGGAGCTGGAGGCCGCGTTCGTCGCCCTTCCAGTAGGCGCCCGAGACGGAGAGGAGCTTGANGTGGGCCAGGGCGCCCGTCGAGGGCAGGTGCGGNCCGAGGCAGAAGTCGATGAACGNGCCCTGCCGGTAGCAGGTGACGAAGTCGCCGCCCTTCTCCCGGATGAGCTCCACCTTGAGCGTCTGGCCCAGGCCCNGGAACAGGCCGATGGCCTCCTCCTTGGGCAGGGNCAGCTTTTCGATGCGCTGGTCGAGGGCGACGATCNGGCGCATTTTTTCTTCAATGGCCGCCAGATCCTCNGGGGTGAACGGGGTCTCGCGGAGGAAGTCGTAGAAGAAGCCGTTGTCCACGGCGGGGCCGATCCCGGCCTGGGTGCCGGGGAAGAGCTCGAGGACGGCGTGGGCCAGGAGGTGGGCCGCGCTGTGGCGCAGGATCTCCAGGGCGTCCGCCTTCTCGGCTGCCGTCGATTTCGAAGTGTCAATGGCCATTATCTACTCGTATCACTCGTCCGGGAAAAAAAGAGAATGGTAGGCGCTGAGGGGATTGAACCCACGGCCTCTTCCGTGTCAGGGAAGCGCTCTCCCACTGAGCTAAGCGCCTAGGATCGCCGTTAGAGCGCGTATATATTAATGAAAACACTAGGGAAGGTCAATCGAAATCGGTGACGCGGCGAAAACCGGCGACCCGACAGGAAATTGGTGACGCGATCCCAATTCTCTTGATTTGGGTTCGTGTCACCGATTTCCGCGCCCCTAATTGACCAGCCGGATCGCCAGGCGGATTTCGGGGCCGCCGGCCAAGGCCTTGGAAACCGGGCAACCCTTCTTGGCGTCCTCGGCATGCTTGAGGAGGTCGGCCTCGGCCAGGCCGGGGACGGCTGCCTGGCAGTTGAGCTCGACCAGGGAGATCGTCGGACCGTCGGTCAGGTGGACGGTCGCGGTCGTCCGGATCGAGGCAGGGATGAAGCCCGCTTTGGTCAGCAGGGCGGAGAGAAACATCGAAAAGCAGCCGGCGTGGGCCGCTCCGATGAGCTCCTCGGGATTGGTCCCCTTCCCCTCCTCGAAGCGTGAAGCGAAGGTGTAAGGGCCCTCGTAGGCGCCGCTGGCCAGCTTCATGCGGCCGGCGCCGTCCTTCAGGGTGCCGTTCCATTCGGCGGATGAGGTTCTTATGGCCATTTTGCGTCTCCCAATTGATTAAATCGTAATTCGGTTAATTCGGTGACAGTTAACTCAATTCACTTATTTCAAGAACCGGACATACAATTAAGTGAATTGAGTTAACTGTCACCGAATTATACCAGACTGAGGCCGTTTTGGTATAATCGCTTCTATGCAGATCGGGATCCTGNCGGACTCGCACGACAACCGGCCGNCGATGGCCCGGGCGGCCGCCCTCTTCCGGGCGGCGGGCTGCGGATTGGTCATCCACGCGGGCGATTTCGTCGCGCCGTTCGCCGCCCGGGAGCTCGAAAAGGCCGGCTGCCCGGTCCGGGCGGTTTTCGGCAACTGCGACGGGGAAAAAGGCGGGCTCGAGGCGGCCCTGGCCGGGTTCGGGATCATTCAAAAGGCACCGTTCGGCTTCGCCTGGGCGGGGCTCGAATTCCTGGTCACGCATCTCGACGCTCCGGTCCTATCCTATATAAAAAAAAAGAAATACGATGTTATCGTCTACGGACACACCCACAATCCCGAGGTTCGAAGAGCCGGGCGGACACTGGTGATCAATCCCGGCGAAACGGGCGGCTGGCTCACTAGCCGCTCGACCGTAGCGCTGCTGGATACGGACCGGAAGGATGCGGAGATCGTGGGGTTATAAGTCACCACGAGCCCCCAAAGGGGGCGAAGTAATCGACCCCTTGGGTCGTCCCGAGCTTTGCGAGGGACCTTGTCGGGAAGAGGACAAGCGAAGGAGACACCCTTCTTGGGCGCCGCGATTGCTTCGTCGCTAGGCTCCTCGCAAAGACCTTTATCGAGAGGAGATCCCTCGCTTCGCTTGGGATGACACATCGGGTTCTCTCTCCCCTGTTACAAAGCGAGGGGGCGCGGCATAATCGTCAATGCGGAAATTTCGCCGGGCCGGGCGCGGGGTACGCCGCCCCTGAAGCCCGGTCCCATGCGATTGGTTCGCTCCCAAGGGTCGCTTGCAAAGACGTTGTCGAGAGGAGGTCCCTCGGCAAGGCCTCGGGACGGCCTTTCGGGTCGGTTTTCCACAGACGCAATAAGTATAAGTGGCCCTTGAGGATACCCCCGATTTGGGGTATACTAACGCTTTCTTTGCCCTGACAATTTACGTTTTTATCCGTTTTTAAAGGAGAGGTATCTATGAAAAAGGTCATCATCATGGGCGCCGCGGGGCGGGATTTCCACAATTTCAACACCTATTTCCGCGATAATCCGAACTTCCAGGTCGTGGCCTTCACCGCGACCCAGATTCCCGATATCGACGGCCGCAAGTACCCCGCCGCCCTGGCCGGCAAGCTCTATTCGGACGGCATCCCGATCTATGCCGAGGACCAGCTCGACGCCCTGATCCGCAAGCACAACGTGACCAAAGTCTACCTCTCCTACAGCGACTTGGCGCACGAATACGTCATGCACAAGGCGTCCCAGGTCCAGGCCGCCGGAGCGACGTTCGTCCTCCTCGGCCCCGCCGACACGATGGTCAAGAGCAAGCGGCCCCTGGTCTCGGTCTGCGCCGTCCGGACGGGCTGCGGCAAGAGCCAGACGTCCCGCAAGGTCGCCCTCATCCTCAAGAAGAAGGGCCGGAGCGTGGCCGCCATCCGCCACCCCATGCCCTACGGCGACCTGGTCAAGCAGAAGGTCCAGCGCTTCGCCACCTACGAGGACATGGCGGCCAACGAGTGCACGATCGAGGAGCGCGAGGAGTACGAGCCCCACGTCAAGAACGGCATCATCGTCTACGCCGGCGTGGACTACGAAGCCATCCTCCGCGAGGCCGAGAAGGAAGCCGACGTCATCCTCTGGGACGGCGGCAACAACGACTTTCCCTTCTACAAGTCCGACCTCGAGATCGTCGTCGTCGATCCGCACCGCCCGGGCCACGAGCTGCTCTATTACCCGGGCGAGACCAACTTCCGCCGGGCGGACGTCATCATCGTCAACAAGATGGACACCGCCCCGCAGGCCGGGATCGACAAGGTCATGGACAACATCAGGAAGATCAACCCCTCGGCCGTCGTCATCAAGGCCAATTCGCCGACGATCGTCGAGAACGGCGAGCAGATCCGGGGCAAGCGCGTCCTGGTCATCGAGGACGGCCCGACCCTGACCCACGGCGGGATGACCTACGGCGCGGGCATCGTGGCCGCCCAGAAGTACGGCGCGGCCCAGATCATCGACCCGCGCCCGGCGGCGGTCGGCAGCATCAAGGCGACCTTCGAGAAGTACAACCACCTCGACAAAGTCCTGCCGGCCATGGGCTACGGCGACGCCCAGGTCCGCGACTTGGCCGAGACAATCGCCCAGATCGACTGCGACCTGATCGTCAGCGCCACGCCCATCGACCTCAACCGGCTCATCACGACCAAGCAGCCCATGCTGCCCGTCGGCTACGAGCTCGAGGAGATCGGCTCGCCCAACCTGGAGGACGTGCTCCAGAAGTTCTGAGCGCGGAGCTCCATGCCGGTCAAGCGTCGCCTCGCCCTGATTGCCTTCGGCGGCAACGCCCTGCTCCCCGAGTCCCAGCGCGGGACCCAGGACGAGCAGATGAAGAACGCCGATAAGGCCGCCCGGCTGATGGTCCACATCGTCCGGAAGGGCTACGAGCTGATCATCGTCCACGGCAACGGCCCGCAGGTGGGCAACCTCCTCATCCAGATGGAGGAGGCCGTGACGAAGATCCCGCCCTACTCCCTCGACGTCTGCGACGCCATGACCGAGGGGAGCATGGGCTTCCTGCTCGAACGGGCGATCACGAACGAGCTGCGGCGCCTGTCGATCGACAAGGACGTGGTCACGATCGTGACGCCGGTCCTCGTGGACCGCGACGATCCGGCCTTCGAGAAGCCGACCAAGCCCGTCGGGCCGTTCTACACCCGGTTCCGGGCCAAGGAGCTGATGCGCGACAAGAAGTGGACCATGGTCGAGGACGCCGGCCGCGGCTGGCGCAAGGTCGTCCCCTCGCCCAGGCCGATCGACGTCGTGCCCAAGATCGCGATCCACGACCTCGTGGAATCGGGCCGGGTCGTCATCGCCGCCGGCGGCGGAGGCATCCCGGTGATCCTCAACGGCCGGGGGCTCTATGAGGGCGTGGAGGCCGTGATCGACAAGGACTACGCCTCGAGCCTGATCGCCCGCGAGGTCAAAGTCGACCTGTTCATCATCCTGACGGCCACCGAAAAGGTGTTCGTCGATTTCGGGAAGCCCACCCAGCGGGAGGCGCCGGTCCTCCCCGTCGCGGAGGCGAAGCGCCTTCTCGATGAGGGCCAGTTCCCGCCGGGCTCGATGGGGCCGAAGATCCGGGCCGCCGTCGAGTACATCGAAGCCGGAGGGCGGGAGGTGCTCATCACCGACGCCGCCCACCTGAAGGCCGCCCTGATCGGACGGTCCGGGACGCGGATCGTCCCGTGAGAGAGGACTGAGGAGAGAGCCATGACCAAGGACTTCATATCCATCCACGACATCACGCGCTACGAGTTCCACGAGCTGCTGGACCTCGCGATCGCGATCAAGGAGAACCCGGACAAGTACCGCAAGACGTTGAAGGGCCAGGTCCTGGCCATGATCTTCGAGAAGCCGTCGCTGCGGACGCGGATGACCTTCGAGGTCGGAATGCACGAGCTCGGCGGCAAGGGGATCTACATCAGCCCGGCCGAGATCCAAATGGGCAAGCGCGAGACGGTCGAGGACGTGGCCCACAACCTCGAGCGCTGGGTCGACGGGATCATGATCCGGACCTTCGGCCACGACAACGTCGTCCGCCTGGCCAAGGCGTCGTCCGTGCCGGTCATCAACGGCCTGAGCGACCTCACCCACCCCTGCCAGGGCATGGCCGACTTCCTGACCCTCCGGGAGCGCAAGGGCGGGCTGTCCAAGCTCAAGCTGACCTACGTCGGCGACGGGAACAACGTCTGCCACAGCCTCATGCTCGCCGCGGCCAAGGCCGGGACCAAGATGGCCGTCGGCACGCCGAAGGGCTACGAGCCGAGCCCCGAGATGGTCAAGCTCGCCCTCGAGGATGGCAAGGACACGGGCTTCGAGCTCCTGATCACCAACGACCCGCTGGCCGCGGCCAAGGATGCCGACGCCATCTACACGGACGTCTGGGCGTCGATGGGCCAGGAGGCCGAGAAGGAGGCCCGGGCCAAGATCTTCGCCCCGTACCAGGTCAACGCCGCGCTGTTCGCCGCGGCCAAATCCGACGCGATCTTCATGCACTGCCTTCCGGCCCACCGGGAGGAGGAAGTGTCCACGGAAATCTTCGAGTCGTACCGATCNGTCGTCTTCGACGAGGCGGAAAACCGCCTCCACGCCCAGAAGGCGATCATGGTAACGCTCATGGGGGACGGCAAGCACAATGGATAAAGACAGTACCCTCGTCCAGGTGACTCCGGAAGACCTCGTCTTCACCGAGCAGGAGCTGGCCAAGAGCCGCAAGCCCGTGCCCACGCGGGAGCTGGCCGAGAAGCTGGCTTTCCGCAAGACCGCGGGCCAGCGCACGCAGGAGGTCAAGCTCTACGACCAGGCCTGCGTCTACCAGGTCGGCGACATGATCTACAAGGAATACGACGAGCCCCTGACCGTGAGCTCCAAGACCGTGGAGCCGTTCAAGGGCGCGGTCGTGCTGACGNTCGTCCGCAAGATCGCCTACGCCGGCCTGGGGGAGATGCTCGAGGTCGACTACAGCGGCGGCGGCGTGTTCCGCCGGTACATCGACTACATCAAGAAGTCCAAGACCCAGGATTTCCTCCCGTCCAACGTCGGGGGCGCGAACCAGGCGCCCCTGGTCATGGGCCGGGACGACGACCCGCGGCTGACCGAGCTGCCGATGATGGACAGGGACCTCAAGGCCCTGGAGAAGAACCTGAAGACGGCCCTCTCCAAGGTGACGACGTTCTTCAGCTGGGGCGACCACTGGCAGCTCACGGCCCAGCAGCCGGGCCTTCCCGAGGAGAAGATCAAGGAGATCGAGGACCACATCACCGCCGCCCGGGAATCGGCCGCCACGACCGATCTCGTCCGCAAGTACTTCGGGCTCGAGCCCTCGAGCGACCTTTTCGACCTGACCTGCCTCGCGCTCAGCCACTACCTCGAGGCCAAGCGCAAGAAGGACTTCCTCCTCGTCTCGCCGGTCGAGTGGGGCCGCTGGCACCTCAAGAGCGTGCTCAACAGCCTGCCCGAGGGCCTGGCCCTGTCGGCCAAGGAAGCGCCGCTCGTCGCCTTCGAGTCGCCCGAGATGCCCGAGCCGCCCGAGACGCACGGCTTCCCGCTCAAGGTCTACCTCTCCTGGCGCGAGATCGTGTCGGGCGGGGTGCGGGTCCCCAAGGCCTTCAACAAGGACCTCTCGCACTCGCGGGAGTACACGTTCATCGACGCCGACGACAACAAGAGCCTGACGGCCTACTACTACCCGACGCTGGGCTTCTTCCTGGGCTTCCAGGCGTTCTTCGCCGCGCACAACATCCCCCAGGGCACGAGCATCACCCTGGAGAAGAAGGATGCGACCCACATCCTCTTCAGGCTGAAGAAGTCCAAGAAGAAGATCTCCGCGGCCAGGGCCAGCTACGACGCGGCGGCCGACGCGTTCGTCGACGTGACCGAGGCGGCCACCTTGGCCATGCCCAACAAGATCATCTCCATCGAGCGCGAGACGCTTCAGAAGCTCGTGGCCCTGACGCCCGAGCGCGAGGGCAAGAACCTCGGGGAGCTGCTCGTCCTCGTCTTCAAGAATTTCGCGGGGATCGCGGTCGGCCACGCCCTGCACTACCTCCGGGCGTTCCACCTGGTGGACGTCCTGAAGAAGACGACGAGCGAGGACGTGGAGCTGACGCTCCTCAACACGCCGGAGTTCACGAAGTCCGACAAGACGAAGGGCCTTTACATCTACCACGAGGCGTTGCCGGTGCCCGAGGAGCGGCCCGTCCGCGCCGCGGCGGCGGAACGGCCCGCCGCGGCGGCCCCGGCCAGCGAGACGGGGGCCGCGCCCGGCACGATCCTCTACGACGAGTTCGAGGGGATGGGCGAATCGCCGCTCGACGTCATCCAGCAGGCCGAGCTCGAAGCCGAGATGGAGGCCGAGAGCCCGGAGTTCACGATCCTCAAGCCCGCGCCGCCGGTGGTGATCGAGCCGCCGCCCCCCCCGCCGACGCC